>Ga0114967_10000287_pt1 | contig 42157 bp, 32 predicted proteins | sample M_130628_MF_Meta_FD_92639 | JGI IMG/M metagenome (GOLD analysis project Ga0114967, IMG submission 92639) | Freshwater microbial communities from Lake Montjoie, Canada to study carbon cycling - M_130628_MF_MetaG | ecosystem: Environmental > Aquatic > Freshwater > Lake | place: Lake Montjoie... | reverse complement strand
GGCAAATATGTGCATATTATGCCTTATGAACCCCGCAATCCGCACCATTTGAGATACGCGACTCAGCCAAAAACAACTGGTGAGGCCCATAAAAAACTTATGGCTATAATTACAGACTATGTACTAAAACTCAATCAAGCTTTAGGTTACGATTTTAATACAGTTGAATTTGCAATTCGTGATGGTATTCCATACGCAATCGACTTTTGTAATCCTGCTCCCGATGCAGATATTCACTCAGTTGGACAAGAAAATTTTGATTGGATTGTAGAAAATGCTTCTAAAATGGCTATTGAAAGAGCAATTGAGCAGGTTGATGGAAAAAACAATTGTACTTGGGGAAATTATGTAAGTAATGCTGCAATTCCTGCAATCCCAATAAAGGCTCACGCAAAAAAAGCTCCAGCTAAAAAAAAATAAAATAAATTGAGCCGTGTCATTGAATAATTGTCACGGCTTTTCTTTAAATTGGATTACAAATTATTTACTCTTTAAAGCGTTTAATAATCATTATTATAAATTATTCGCTATATATTCTACGTGCTTATTTGTGCAAAAAAACTTTATACCGAATAAACTATGTCTCTATTCACTTTAGGTATTGAAGAAGAGTTTCAAACCATTGACCCAAAAACTCGTGAATTACGCTCACACATGTCGAAACTAGTCGAAGGTGGCAAGGTGATTCTACAAGAACGAATCAAACAAGAAATGCATCAAGCGGTAGTTGAGATGATTTCGAGCGTTTGTGAAAACATAAAGCAAGCACGTGAAGAAGTAACATATCTTCGTAGAATGCTCGTTGATTTGGCGGCAAAACAAAACTTACACATTGCAGCGGCTGGCACACACCCGTTTTCTGATTGGCAGAAACAGCTTATAACTGAAGACGCTCACTACGATAAACTCATCGATGATATGCGGGATGTGGCACGTTCAAACCTCATTTTTGGTTTGCACGTACATGTCGGAATTCCAAGCCGTGAAGAAGGAATGCAGATTTTGAATGCAGCACGCTATTTTTTGCCGCATATCTACGCACTTTCAACAAATTCTCCATTTTGGTGCGGTCGGAATACGGGTTTTAAATCATATCGTTCAAAAGTTTTTGATAAATTCCCTCGAACGGGTATTCCAGAATATTTTTCAAGCGTTGCCGAATATGATAATTATATAAATCTTCTCATAAAAACTGGCTGTATTGATAATGGCAAAAAAATTTGGTGGGATATTCGTTTGCATCCCTTCTATCCAACGGTGGAGTTTAGAATTTGTGATATTCCGATGCGTGTCGATGAAACGATATGTTTGGCAGCACTAATGCAAGCAATTGTAGCTAAATTACATAAACTACATCAACAAAATTTGAGTTTCCGACCTTATCACAAAATGCTTATAAACGAAAACAAATGGCGTGCCGCTCGCTATGGAATTAATGGAAATTTAATAGATTTTGGTAAAGAAATAGAAGTACCTTACTCTCACCTTGCTGAAGAATTAATGGAGTTTGTAGATGATGTTTTAGATGAACTTGGAAGTAGAAAAGAAGTTGAATATATAAATGAAATATTGAGAATGGGTAGCGGAGCAGACCGCCAATTAAAAGTTTTTGAAGAAACAAATAGTTTGAAAGCTGTTGTTGATTATATCGTTAGTGAAAGTAAAATCGGGCTGTAAGTTAGAGATTTCTTAAAAATTCGTGCAAATTTCAATAAATTTGTGCGAAATATGCATTCATCACAATGAAAGAGAATATAAAAATTGCAATTTTGGATATGTACAATGGCTTTACCAACGAAGGTATGCGATGTATAAAAATGATATGTGGAGAATTTCTAACACAAGAAGGAATCAAAGGAAACTACGATATTTTCGATGTCAGAAAAAAGAATGAAATACCTAAAATTGAAGATTACGATATTTTTATTTCAACTGGTGGCCCAGGAAACCCTTTACCAGAAGGACATAATTGGGAAGACAAATATAGCCACTTTCTAGACCAAATATTTGAACATAATCGTTTAAACGAAAACAAAAAGTTTATGTTTCTAATTTGTCATTCATTTCAAGTTGCAAGCAATCATTTACAACTAGGGTATTTATGTAAACGTCACTCAACTTCATTTGGAGTTATGCCAATTCATCGCACATCCGATGGCGAAACAGAGCCTTTTTTCAATGGTTTACCAGATATTTTTCATGCAGTTGACTCACGAGATTATCAAATAATTTTACCAAATTGGCAAAAAATCAATAATTTTGGGGCAAAAGTACTTTGTCTCGAAAAAGTTAGAGAATATGTGCCGCTCGAAAGAGCGATTATGTCAATTAGATTTTCAGAAGAAGTCATCGGTACACAGTTTCACCCCGAAGCGGATGCTATAGGTATGCTTCGATACTTCAAACAAGAGGAAAAAATGATTGCCGTTATCAGCGAACACGGCTCGGACAAATACGAACAAATGATTGACCATCTCGACGACCCAGACAAAATCAAGTTAACTGAATCAATTATTATTCCATCGTTTTTGAATCATGCTGCCGAACAAATATTAGCAATTGCATAAAATGGAAAAGCCAAATTTATCGAAACAAGCTTTCTGGGATGTTGATTTTGATAATTTAGATTATCAAAATAAATCTAACTTTATAATCGGTCGAGTTTTTGAATATGGAACTTTGATGGATTTAAAAGAGATTTTGAGATTTTATGGTATGGAAAAAAGTAAACAAGCCATAATTTCAGCAAGATTTCTGAAGAAAAATGCCATAAATACAGCTTCATTGATTTTTAACATTCCAAGAACCTCCATTCCATGCTTCAATACCAAACCGTCTCGCCTACCCTTTTAAATGTATTAAAAAAATGGCAAGGATATGAAGAACTTGCTAATTTTAAGCTTGTGGGAGGCACTGCATTATCGCTTTTTTACGGCCATCGAAAATCAGTTGATATTGATTTATTTTCAGCAACCGAAATACCTCAATCGCTTAATGTACTAATGGCAAAAAATAATAACATCAACATTATTGTGAATGGTAGATATCATGTAGCAATTGCTGATAATGGAATAAAAGTTGATTTTGCATATTGTAATATGGAATTTGAAGAATTCGATACGATTGATGGAATTCGCATCGCAAGTCCTCTTGATATTTTTGCTATGAAATTGGACGCTATTACTACTCGTCGCACACAAAAAGATTATTTCGATATCGCAGAACTTATTCAGTATTTTGGGTTAAAAAAAGGTTTTGAAAGATATAACAAACACTTTCCATATTCAAAAAACTCTCAAATAATTTTTGAAGCAATTGGAGGAATAGATGATGCTGATGAGTCAGAAACTCCCATTATGTTAAAAAACCAAAAATGGGAAGAAGCAAAACTATTTATCAAAACATCAGCACAGAATTTCTTTTTAAAAGGTCTTTGAAATAGCTTCTTATGATACCATCAATCAGACAACAATTCAACGAAAGTTTCACGCCCGAGAAATACGAGGCAATGATTGCCGAAATTCATAAGGATTTCCCTAATCAACTTGATTTTCGAGTGGCAGAAACACCTGTTTTTGTTCCAAAAGAATTAAAAATCAAACTGTTACAGGCTTGTAATGATATAATTGACATTTTGTTAAAACCAGATTTCAAGGAAAAAACTAATCGCGCGATTCCAAAAAACCAAAATGTACCAAATGAAGATGCACACCCGAGTTTTTTGGCAATTGATTTTGCAATTTGTAAGGATGAAAACAGCGAATTGAGTCCACAACTAATTGAATTACAAGGATTTCCATCACTTTTTGGTTATCAGTGGTATTTGGGACAGAAATACCGCAAATTCTTTATCGATCCAAAAAATTTTAGCCAATACTTTAATCGTCTTTCAATGTCATCGTATGTTGATGAAATGAAAAAAGTGTTGCTCGGTGGAGAAGCTGTCGAAAATGTTATTTTACTCGAAATTTATCCAGAACAACAAAAAACCCGTTTGGATTTTGAAATCACTCGCCAACTTTGGGGAATTGAACCTGTCTGTTTGACCAAAATCATAAAAGTTGGTCGACAACTTTTCTACGAAAAGGAAGGAAAAACAATCGAAATAAAACGCATTTATAATCGACTAATTTTTGATGATTTATTGCAAAATTTTCCTGCAGGCGGCGTTCCTCATTTAAAGACAAACTTCAAAATGACCGATGATGTGGATGTCAAATGGGTAACGCATCCAAATTGGTTTTTTCGCATCAGCAAATTCACTTTACCTTTGTTCAAAAGTGCATTTGTTCCCGAAAGTTTCTTTCTTTCTGATTTGAAAGAATATCCTGATGATTTAGAAAATTACGTTTTAAAACCTTTATTTTCTTTTGCAGGAAGTGGCGTAAAACTTAATTTTACCAAAGATGATTTAGATGCTATTTCTGATAAAGAAGCTGGTGGTGTTCCGCATTATTTGATTCAGAAAAAAGTAAAATACGAACCAATTATTGAGGACAAAGAAGGGAATTCGATTAAGACCGAAATCAGGTTGTTATTTACTTGGGAAGATAATACCACAAGACCGAAACTTGTAACAAATCTTGCTCGTTTGAGCCGTGGGGAAATGATTGGTGTAAACTTCAACAAAAACTTCAATTGGGTAGGTGGCAGTTGTGCCTTTTTTGAAGATTAACTTTTATTCCTTGATAATTTCTGAGAGTCAGTGCCTCATATTGCAAATACAAACGGCGAATCTTTTTATAAAACTCAAAATTATAAAATCTTAAGAAAAAACAAAATATATTCCACTAAATGCAATAAAAATAGACATTTTACACTCATAAATATTGCTGAAACCAAATCTTCTTTTTAGATTATTTCTTAGACAATTTATAGCCAACAATTGCCTTAATTAGAAAAATCTAATTTTAAAAATTGAGAAAAAAGGCAACAAAACTTTAGTATATTTACCCTAAAAATTATTAAAAAAATACAAATTGTATCTATCCTTGGTATTAAAATTAGATATCTGAAAATGAAAAAAACATTTACTATCGTTACTCTTTTGTTGAATTTTGCATCTTTTGCTCAAGTTAAACTCATAAAAGAGCAGTTTATTGATGCAAAACCCGAAGAGATTTCTTGCCACGCCTCCACAATAGTAGAGCTTTCTAAAGGAAAATTTATGGCTGCTTGGTTTGCTGGCTTACATGAAAACCACCCCAAAGTTTGTATTTGGATAGCTAGCTCCAACAACAACGTTTGGGAAAAACCGATCAAAGTAGCCGACGGCATTTATGAAGGAAAACAATACGCTTGTTGGAATCCAGTTTTGTTTAAAAATCCTACTGGAAAAATATTTTTATTCTATAAAGTTGGCATCAATCCAAGAGAATGGTGGGGAATGATGAAAAGCTCAAGCAATGAAGGGAAAACGTGGTCGGTTGCTACTCGTCTTCCTAATGATATTCTCGGCCCAATCAAAAATAAAAGTATTCAACTAAAAAACGGCGATATTTTGCATCCTTCAAGCACGGAAAGTGTGGATAGTAAAGTTTGGCATACTCACGTAGAGATTTCAGACTCAAATGGAGAAAATTGGAGAAAAATCCCGATTGAATGTGGAGAATATGGTGTAATTCAGCCTTCGGTACTAATTCATAAAGATGGCAGGTTGCAAATGCTTTTGCGTAGCCGTCAAAACAAAATCATCCAATCTTGGTCGTCAGATAATGGGCAAACTTGGGGAGAATTATCTTCTATTAATTTACCAAACCCAAATTCTGGTATAGATGCAGTTACGTTAAAAGACGGTTCTTTTTTGTTGGTTTATAACTCACTTCCATCTGGGAAAGAATGGTCGAAAGGCAGAAATGTGTTGAAATTAGGTCATTCAAAAGATGGAGTGAATTGGACAGATATTTATACACTTGAAAATCAAGAAAAAGGAGAATTTAGTTACCCGGCCATTATTCAGTCAACTGATGGTTTAGTTCATATTACTTATACTTATGACCGAAAATTGATTAAAAATGTAATTTTGGAGATTAAGTAATGAGAAACGAGATGCGGAGATTCGAGACTAATATCCTTTGTCTCGGTACTTACTTATTTATCATTAAAAGTAGTTTTTACCTAACAAAACATAGATTAATCCATTTTATCAAAATAAAAGCCCAGCAAATTATAGCAGGGCTTTTATTTTGATTTAATTTATACTTAACCAAAAATAGTTTGCGAAAATTAAAATATTTAATTACCAAATTTTCAGCACTTTGCTCCTATGAACCTTTGCAACTCAGTGTCTTTTGAGTATAAATTACTTATTTGCTTCAGCTGCAATTAAATTCAATGCAGAACCAGCTTTAAACCAGCCAATTTGACTTGTATTATAAGTATGGTTCAATTTGATTTCGTCTTTTGAGCCATTTTTGTGGTTAGCAACTAATGTCAAAGGAACTCCTTCAGCAAAAGTAGTCAAGCCCAAAATATCAAAAGTATCGTCTTCTTGAATTTTATCATAATCGGCAGGGTTGGCAAATGTCAAGCCCAACATACCCTGTTTTTTCAAATTTGTTTCGTGAATACGAGCGAACGAGCGAACGATGATTGCACGAACGCCTAAATGACGCGGTTCCATTGCAGCGTGTTCTCTTGATGAACCTTCACCATAGTTTTCGTCACCGATTACGATTGTACCAACTCCTGCGGCTTTATAAGCACGTTGAACCGTTGGTACTTCGCCGTATTGTCCACTCAATTGGTTTTTAACTGTATTTGCTTTATCGTTAGCAAAGTTAATTGCACCAATCAAAAGGTTATTTGAGATATTGTCAAGGTGTCCACGGAATTTCAACCATGGTCCAGCCATTGAAATATGGTCAGTAGTACATTTTCCTTTTGCTTTAATCAATAATTTCAAGCCAGAAAGGTCGGTTCCTTCCCAAGGTTTGAAAGGGTCAAGCAATTGCAAACGGTCAGATTTTGGACTAACGGCTACTCTTACATTGCTACCATCTTTTTTAGGTTTTTGGTATCCTGCATCTTTCACATCAAAGCCCATTGGAGGTAATTCAACACCAAATGGATTTTCAAGTTTGACTTGCTCACCTTTCTCGTTAGTCAAAGTATCTTTTAGAGGATTGAAAGTCAAATCACCGGCAATAGCAAATGCAGTTACGATTTCTGGAGAAGCTACGAATGCGTGTGTATTGGGATTACCATCAGCACGTTTAGCAAAGTTACGGTTGAATGACGTGATGATAGAATTACGTTCACCTTTTTCAGCTCCGTGTCTTGCCCATTGACCAATACATGGTCCACAAGCGTTTGCTAGAACTACACCACCGATTGCATCAAATTTAGCTAATATACCATCACGCTCAGCTGTGAAACGTACTAATTCAGAGCCTGGGGTGATTGTAAATTCTGCTTTAGCTTTGATATTTTTTGCAGCAGCTTGTGAAGCGATTGAAGCAGCACGCGTCATATCTTCGTAAGAAGAGTTGGTACATGAGCCAATCAAACCTACATCTAATTTTCGTGGCCATTTGTTTTTGATAACGGCTTTTGCAAATTTAGATAAAGGCCAAGCTAAATCAGGTGTGAATGGACCATTGATTCTTGGCTCCAATCTCGAAAGATTAATTTCAATCACTTGGTCGTAATATGCTTCTGGATTGTCAATACATTCTTGGTCGGGGCGAAGCAAATCTTTAATTCCATTGGCCAAAGAAGCAACTCTTGCACGGCCAGTAGCCTTTAAGTAAGCTGCCATCTTTCTGTCATAACCGAAAAGTGATGTTGTTGCACCAATTTCAGCACCCATATTACAAATAGTACCTTTACCAGTTGCTGATAAACTATCTGCACCTTTTCCTATATATTCAACGATTGCACCAGTACCACCTTTCACAGTCAATTGTCCAGCCACTTCTAAGATTACATCTTTTGCAGAAGCCCATCCTTTTAGTTTACCAGTCAATTTTACACCGATTAATTTTGGCATTTTTAATTCCCAAGCTAAGCCTGCCATTACATCGCAAGCATCAGCTCCACCAACGCCAATTGCAACCATGCCCAAACCACCTGCATTTGGTGTGTGCGAGTCAGTTCCAATCATCATACCACCAGGGAATGCATAGTTTTCAATAACTACTTGGTGAATAATACCAGCACCCGCTTTCCAGAAACCGATACCATATTTATTTGAGACAGAAGCTAAAAAATCATAAACTTCTTTATTTTTTTCAGTAGCAATCTTTAAATCATCTGTTGCACCAACTTTTGCTTGAATCAAGTGGTCGCAATGAACTGTTGAAGGAACAGCAACTTTAGGACGACCAGCCGACATAAATTGCAATAGAGCCATTTGGGCAGTAGCATCTTGCATAGCTACACGGTCAGGAGCAAAATCTACATAGTCAAAACCTCTACCGTAAGCCTTAGAAGCTGAACCTTCACACAAATGAGAGTAAAGTATTTTTTCGGCCAAAGTAAGTGGTCTGCCTATTGCTTCACGAGCAGCGGCTACTCTTTCTGGCATTTGAGCGTAAACGCTCTTAATCATATCAAAGTCAAAAACTGCCATTTATTAAAATAATTAAAGATTTATAATTACCGTTATTTTCTTAAAAATTGATGTATTAAACAAAAGTTCTCAACATCATTAGATTACGGTGAGGAATTATTGCAAAAATAGAATAGAAGCGATGTAAATACAACCTTTAGGAACGATTATCTTAAACTTTTATCAAAAAAAGCATAATTTGAACCAAAAAATAATAAATATGTCTTTGATAAATCTTTTTTTTGTAAATTATACATAGTATTATTGTTGGTTTTAATAATTGAAAAAGATATATTTTCGGCATTTTATTAAAGAAAATAGTTGTTTAATGAATCAAGGCTTATATTTGAGCCATAATAATCAAAATCAGGATAGATGTCGAAAAATTTAGTCATAGTTGAGTCCCCTGCCAAAGCCAAGACAATCGAAGGTTATCTAGGCAAAGATTTTACCGTTAAATCAAGTTATGGCCACGTAAGAGATTTACCTGATAAAGAATTAGGAATTGATGTAAAAAATCAATTTTCACCTAAGTATATTGTATCATCTGAAAAAACTAAGCTAATAAGTGAGTTGAAGAAATTGGCGAAAGAATCAGAAACGGTATGGCTCGCGACTGATGATGACCGTGAAGGAGAGGCCATTTCTTGGCACTTGAAAGAGGCTTTGGGTTTGACAGATTCAACTCCAAGAATTGTTTTCAGAGAGATCACCAAAAAAGCAATCACATCGGCTATTGAAAATCCACGTACAATAAACATGGATTTGGTAAATGCTCAACAAGCTCGCCGTGTATTAGATAGATTAGTTGGATTTGAATTATCGCCAGTTCTATGGCAAAAAATAAGAACTGGTGAACGTAGCAACCTTTCGGCTGGACGTGTACAATCAGTTGCTGTAAGAGTTGTAGTTGACCGTGAGCGTGAAATTGATGCCCACAACTCAAAATCTTCTTTCAAGGTAGTTGCTCAATTTATCGTTGAGAAGAGAGATGCCGCCCAAAGCAAAGTTTTGAATGCTGAACTTGGCAAAAACTTTGAAAAAGAAGCTGAAGCAAGAGCATTTTTGGAAAAATGTGTCGGTGCAATTTTTACTATCAAAAACCTTGAAGTAAAACCTGCTAAAAAATCTCCTGCTGCACCTTTCACCACATCAACTTTGCAACAAGAGGCTTCTCGTAAATTAGGATTCTCGGTTTTGCAGACTATGACTGTAGCTCAGAAACTCTACGAAGCAGGTAAGATTTCTTATATGCGTACTGACTCCACCAACCTTTCAGGAGAAGCCATAGAAAAAGCAAAAACGCAAATTGAAAATGCTTACGGAGAGAAATACGTAAAAACTCGTCAATATAAAACCAAAAACGAAAACGCCCAAGAAGCCCACGAAGCCATTCGTCCAACGGATTTTGCGGTTGAACGTACCGACGGCGATAGAAACGAACAGCGTTTGTATGAATTGATTTGGAAACGCTCGATTGCCTCACAAATGGCGGATGCCGAACTTGAACGAACTGTTGCAACTATTTCGATTTCAACAACCAACGAAGAACTTGTTGCTACTGGTGAGGTAATCAAATTTGATGGTTTCTTGAAAGTTTATTTGGAATCAAATGATGACGAAGACGAAGAAAACAAAGATATGTTGCCTCCATTAAACATCGGTCAAATTTTAGATTTGTCGATAATGAAAGCCACTGAGCGTTTTACAAAACCTGCTGCAAGATATACTGAGGCAAGTTTAGTAAAGAAACTCGAAGAAATGGGTATTGGCCGACCGTCAACTTATGCACCTACAATATCGACAATTATAAAGCGGAATTATGTAGTGAAAGAAGACCGCATTGGAAAGGAAAGAGATTTTAAGGAGTTTACACTTAAAGAAAATTCTATTTCTGAGAGAGTAGGAAAGGAAAACTACGGTACAGAAAAGGCTAAACTTTTTCCGACAAATATCGGAATAGTTGTAAATGATTTTTTAGTTAAAAATTTTGATGGCGTTATCAACTATAATTTCACTGCCAATGTCGAAAAAAGCTTTGATACAATTGCCGATGGAAAAGTTGAATGGCAAAGTATTATTTCAAATTTCTACAAAGATTTTCATAACAAAATTGAGTTGGCTTCAGATGCAAAATCAACGGCTGGTACTCGTGAATTGGGCATAGACCCAAAATCTGGCAAAAAAGTGTCAGTAAAAATCGGAAAATTTGGGCCTTATGTTCAAATAGGTGAAAAAGACGATGAGGAAAAGCCAACATTTGTGAGCATACAAAAAGGACAGTTAATTGATAAAATCACTCTTGAAGAAGGCTTAGCTTTATTTGATTTACCAAAATTACCAAGAGAGGTTGGTTTTTATGAAGCCCTACCAATCATTGTTTCTATCGGAAAATTTGGACCTTATATTAAGCATAACGATAAATTTTATAATATTGATAAGTCTGAAGACCCTTATTTAATTGACCAAGATAAGGCAATTGAGCTAATGTCAATTCAACGAAATAGTAATGATTTATCTCAACCTAAAGACTTGGGTATTTATGAAGGTTTAGCACTAAATATTGGTAAAGGTCGTTTTGGCCCTTACGTAAAACACGGAGACAAATATTATAATATTGATAGAAAAACTGACCCTTCGACTCTTACGGTTGAAGGAGCTATTGAAATTATAATAGCTAAAAAAGCAGCCGAAAGCAATAAAATCATTAAAGAATTTGAAGAAAACAAAACAATTCAAGTACTTAATGGACGATATGGGCCATTTATCAAAGCGGGTAAGCGTAATGTAAAGATTCCGAAAGAAACCGACCCAGCAACACTGACTCTAGAAGATTGTTTGAAATTGGCAAATGGATAGTCAAGCAATAGTAAACGATAAAAACTGAATCCTTAATGTAATTAAACAATGGCACAACTTATTAGAAATAATAATCAGTTGTGCCATTATTTTATAATCTAATTACAAGAAATTATGAAAAAGAAACTCGTAGTATTAACAGGTGCTGGGATAAGTGCAGAAAGTGGCATTACGACTTTCAGAGATTCAGGAGGGTTGTGGGAAAATCATAGTATTGAAGAGGTGGCAACACCCGAAGGCTGGCGTAAAAACCCTAATTTAGTTTTGCAATTTTATAACGAACGCCGAGTAAAGTCAGCCGAGGCAAAACCAAATGCTGGACATTTAGCTTTAGTAGCACTAGAAAAATACTTTGATGTACGAATAATTACTCAAAACGTTGATGGTTTACACGAAAAAGCAGGCTCGACCAATGTCTTGCACCTACACGGAGAACTTTCAAAAGTAAGAAGCGTGACAAACGAAAATCTAATTTATGATATTGGTGCAAAGTATATAGAAATTGGAGATTTGGCAGAAGATGGTGGTCAACTTCGCCCACATATAGTTTGGTTTGGCGAAATGGTGCCAATGATTGAACCTGCGGCTGATTTGTGTCTTAACGCTGATTTTTTTGTCGTAATTGGAACTTCGTTGCAGGTTTATCCTGCTGCAGGTCTAATCGGGTATGTATCAGATGATGCTCCCAAATATATTATCGACCCAAATATGCCAGAGATATCAAATTTTAATCAAAATTTAACTTTTATAAGTGAAACCGCTTCCGTTGGTGTTCCACAATTAGCTCAAAAACTTAATAGTGAATTTGTGTAGTTTAGCAAATTGTTATAAATGCCCTCAACAAAAAAGCCTCTATCCGTTGTGGAAAGAGGCTTTTTTTATATGTTCTATACTTAAATATGAGCTTCCAATTTAGCAGTTAACACACTCTTCGGAACTGCACCAACGATTTTGTCAACCATTACGCCACCTTTAAAAATCATCAAAGTAGGAATCGAACGGATACCAAAACTTGCTGGAACGTTTGAGTTCGCATCAACATCCATTTTACCAACAATTGCTTTACCTTCGTATTCACCAGCGATTTCTTCAACAACTGGACCTATCATTTTACATGGACCACACCATTCTGCCCAAAAATCAACCAATACTGGTGCGTCTGATTTGATTAAGTCTGCAAAACTTGCATCTGTAATTTCAATTGCTTTACCTGCCATTTCTATAAATTCCTTTTTCGGAAATAAAATTATATTTATAAATTGTTTTATTGTTTGGATAACAAAACAGCGTTAAATAAAAGTTCCTTTTTAAATAAATTACCTTATTTGACCAATGAATACTAATCATTTTCCCAATTTCTGTTTTAATTCTTCTGTGGTCATTAAAGCACTTTCATCATCTTGCTCCATGCCTTTTTTTACGGCACTAATAAAAAGTAGTCTTTCAACAAGTTCGTTGATAGAAAACTCATTAGGCATATTTTTAATATCGCTTAATACCCTTTAAAAAAACATTTTTTTTCTACTTATCATATATATACACATCTTTTTAAGAAAAAATCGAATTCAATGCTTTTTACGCCAAAACAACATTCTCCTCCCCTACTAATTCTTTCAATTCTTTTACAAAGTCATTGGTCGAAGCTACTTTTTGTTTGCGAGAAAGCAGCAATACATCCATTTTTTCATCAACATCATAGACTGATATTTTAAAATCAAAATTACCTGGGAAACGAGCAGATGTTTTTTGGATTTGCTCAATTAATTGGGCATTTACGTACTGTAAACCCAATGAGATTTTCACTTCTTTAAATAGTTTATTTCTTATTTCACTCAATAATTCCATATTTAAAGGCTTGAACTCAAAATCACCTTCTCTGCCCCATTTAGTTTGTATTTTTCCACGTATAAACAAAAACAATCCAACCTCAAAATAATTTCTGAACTTGGTATAATCTTGTCCAAAAAACATCATTTCTGTACTCGAAGTATAATCTTCTATTTTCACAATACCGAATGGATTGCCATTTTTGGAGGTCTTAATTGCAACGCTTGTAATTACTCCTCCGATGGCAAATTCTTTATTTTCATTTGATGGCTCAAAAATTTGGTCTAGTGGTACACAGAGACGCATTTCAAGTCGAAATTGGTCGAGTGGATGCCCCGAAATATAAAAACCAACAACTTCTTTTTCAAATTTTAATTGCTGAATATCGCCCCATTTTTCACATTCTGGAATCTTTGGTTTTGCAATATCAAAAGCACCTTCCAAACCTCCAAAGAGCGAATTTTGCCCTGCATCTTTATTTTCTTGGTATTTATTAGCGTATTTGATAATTTTTTCAATCAAGGATGTATTCTCGGTTTCATCAAAGTATTGAGCTCTATGAATATCTGAAAAGCAATCAAATGCTCCTGCATAAGCAAACGATTCGAGTGTTTTCTTATTGACAGTTCTAAGATTTACACGGGTAATAAAATCAAAGATGTCAGTAAAATTCCCTTCGGCTCTTTTCTCAATTACTGCATCAACGGCAGCATCACCAGATCCTTTTATTGCTCCCATTCCGAATCGAATATCACCTTTTTTATTGACACTAAACTGCTTTTGAGATTCATTAACATCTGGGCCTAGCACGTTTAGTCCCAATGCTTTACATTCTTCCATAAAAAATGTAATTTTATCAATGTTTCCTAACTGAGAGGTCATTACTGCTGCCATGTACTCTGGTGTGTAGTGAGCTTTTAAATACGCAGTTTGGTAGGCCACAAAAGCATAACAAGTTGAGTGGGATTTATTAAATGCGTAAGAAGCAAAAGCTTCCCAGTCAGTCCAAATCTTATTCAAAATTTTCTCGTCATGTCCTTTCGCAACCGCTCCTTGAATAAATTGTGGCTTGAGCTTATCAATCATATTTCGATCTTTCTTTCCCATCGCTTTACGTAAAACGTCGGCATCACCTTTTGAAAAACTGGCTAATTTTTGTGATAAAAGCATCACCTGTTCTTGATAGACCGTAATACCGTAAGTTTCCCCTAAAAACTCTTCCATCTCGGGCAAATCATATTTCACTTCTTCTCGACCATGCTTACGATTAATAAAGTTTGGAATATAAGCAATCGGACCAGGCCTATACAAGGCATTCATTGCAATTAAATCGTCGAGTCTATCGGGTTTCAAATCTTTCATGTGTTTTTTCATACCGTCAGATTCAAACTGAAACACTGCATTGGTTTCGCCACGTTGCAATAACTCGTAAGTCAATTGGTCGTCGAGTGGAATATTATCAATATCAATAGTTAAATCATGATTTTCTTTAATCATTCGCAAACAATCTTTGATAATTGTCAAATTTCGCAGACCCAAGAAATCCATCTTGATTACGCCCGCATCTTCAATAATTTTTCCTTCGTATTGGGTAATCAATAACTCTGTCTCCTTTGAAGTAGAAACAGGCAAAATATTGAACAAATCTTCAGGGGCAATAATGATACCAGCAGCGTGGATACCCGTATTTCTCACTGTTCCTTCTAGCCTGTGAGCCTGCTGTAAAACCTTAGCTGTAAGGTCTTTCGCATTGTACATGGCCCTAAATTTTTTCACATTTTCAATCTCATCCGGCTGAATACCCAACTCCACCAAGCTACCTTTTCCTTCAAGTGGATAATTGACCATTTTATCGAAATCAATACCGTAAGCTGGCTTATCAGGCACGAGTTTAACAATATAATTGGCATCCGCCAAAGGCAATTCCATTACACGAGATACGTCTTTAATAGCCGATTTTGTGGCCATTGTACCGTAAGTAATTATTTGAGCAACTTGGTTTTTTGAATATTTCTGCACCACATAATCAATAACTTTTTGGCGGCCTTCATCGTCAAAATCGGTATCAATATCGGGCATTGACTTACGGTCAGGATTTAAAAAACGCTCAAAAAGTAGTTGATACTTAATCGGGTCAATATTCGTGATACCTATACAATATGCCACAGCCGAACCGGCCGCCGAACCACGACCTGGCCCAATCATTACGCCCATATTTCGACCTGCCGAAATAAAATCTGCAACTATTAAGAAATAACCCGCAAAACCCATAGATTTTATAGTAAAAAGCTCAAAATCAAGGCGTTCTTGAACTTCGACTCCTATCTCATTGTAACGTTTTCTGGCACCTTCATAGGTTAAATGCTTCAAATATTCCCATTGATTCAATACATCATCCGCGTGGATTTTAAATTCCTCAGGAATTGGAAAGTTTGGAAGCATAATGTCACGCTTCAATTTCAAAGTTTCTACTTTTGAAACGATTTCATTTGTATTATCAATAGCCGCTGGCATATCGCTAAACAAGTTGGTCATTTCTTGCGTTGTTTTGAAATAAAATTGATCGTTATAAAAGGCAAAGCGAGTATCTTTCGATGTGCTTTCTTCATCATTAAAATCTTTTGCCGATGGGGTCGAAAACTTTTCGTTAGTATTTACGCACAATAAAATATCATGAGCCACCCAGTCTTGTTGGTCAACATAATGACTATCATTTGAAGCTATTACTTTTACACCATATTTTTTGGCAAATTTGATCAAAACTTCGTTTGCTTTAATTTGCTCAGGAATTTCATGGCGTTGAAGCTCCACGTAATAATCTTCACCAAACCTATCCAACCACCATTGAAACTCTTTTTCGCCATCTTCTTCTCCTTTTTTCAAAATCATTTGAGGTACAGACGCTCCAATGCAGCAAGTTGTGGCGATTAGACCTTCTTTATACTGTTCAATCATTGATTTAGAAATACGAGGGTATTTGCCATAAAGCCCTTCAATATAACCTAAGGAGCAAAGTTTAACGAGGTTTTTATAGCCCAGTGCATTTTTTGCCAACAAAAGCTGGTGGAAACGTTTATCCTTTAACTCTTTTGTAAATTGCTTACGGTGATGGTCTTCAACTACATAAAACTCACAGCCAACAATCGGTTTTACTCCAAATTTGGCCGCCGTAGCCACAAAATCAAAAACACCAAACATGTTGCCATGGTCGGTAATTGCCATTGCAGGCATATTATCAACTTGTGCTTTAATGAATAGTTTTTTGATGTCGGAAGCACCATCAAGCAATGAAAATTGGGTATGATTATGTAGGTGAGAAAATTGCATTTTTTCAATTATCAGTGAACAATTATCAATTATCAGGCTCGCAAGATATTAGGTTGTGCGAGCAGTTTAAACCATAAATTTAGTCAAAAAATGTGATTTTTTTGACTAAATTTATCTTCGTATCATTAAATCACTGATTATCAAGCTTAATTATTGAAAACATTTTCAATAAAATTTGAAAACTCATTATCAAATCGTATCTTTGCACCCCAATATATTTTTTGTTCAATATTTAATGTTTTAGCGATGCCAAAGCAAAAAACCAATTCTGGAGCGAAAAAACGCTTCAAAATTACAGGAACAGGTAAGATAAAGCGTAAACACGCTTTTCACAGCCATATCCTTACAAAAAAATCTAACAAACGTAAAAGAAATCTGGTTTCTGCAACACTTGTTAGTTCTGCCGATACTAACCGTATCGAAGGATTATTATGTATGTGATATGAATGACGAATTTTTGAATTATGATTGACGAATTAATTTTCGATGTAATCATTCAAAATCAATTTTTAATTACATGGTTAATGCGAAGAGTCGAAAATCGACATACCGCAAATGTTTCACCCGACAAATGGCAACGAAAGAGTTTTAATTTTCTGAGTTTTGAAGTCTGAGTTCTGAATTTCAAAAAAATTCGTAATTCGTAATTCGTAATTCAAAAAGCCGCCCAAGTCAAAAAACTAAAAATACAATAAAATGCCTAGAAGCGTAAATCACGTAGCGTCAAGAGCGAGACGCAAAAAAGTCCTTAAATTAGCCAAAGGTTATTATGGACGTAGAAAAAATGTTTGGACGGTTGCAAAAAACGCCGTTGAAAAAGGTTTAGTTTATGCCTATTCAGGTCGTAAACAAAAGAAAAGAAGTTATCGTCGTTTGTGGATTGTTCGTATCAACGCAGGTGTGCGTCCTTTAGGAATGTCATATTCTGTATTGATTGACAAACTCGCAAAGGCAGGCATCGAACTTAACAGAAAAGTATTGGCTGACTTAGCAATGAATCATTACGATGCATTCAAAGCAGTAGTTGATAAAGTAAAATAACACCATACCCAAAAGTAGTAATTAATGAAGGGATTATAGTAAAAAAGCATCAAGTTATATCTTGATGCTTTTTTTGATGTATGGTTTGTATCTCAACTTGCAGATTGGATTAAGTTTCAATAATCATAGTTTTTAAGCCTTTCCATTTTCCTTCAATATCTTGTCCGATTAAGTAGGCTTCAAATTCAACTTGATTACCAGCTCGTATAAATTCTAAATTTTCGAGATTTTCAATAACTAAATCTTTGATTATTAAAAATTTGGCAGCTCGCTGCTTCTCAAAATCAGTCCACCATTCTTTTTCAAACAAAATTGAATCAAAGAATTTTTCCCACTGTAACACCTCCACTCTCACATCCGGAGTAACTCCAATATATCTTCGAAAAAGGATTGTATCAAAAGGAGCTGGATTATCTGCCTGCCAATCAATGACTCTAATTTTTTCATCGGACTCACTTGGATAAAATACACCACTAACACTATCTGTCAATAATTCGACGAATGTTTTTTCTGAATTTTGAATGATTTCGCTCACTTTAGTTTGTTTAGTAAATTACTTTAACGCGATTTTTTACTTTTCAATACTTTTGGTTTCAAATATCCGAAAATATTTTCAATATATTTGAAATTAAATGTAATCAAAATAGTAATTTCGCAACAAATATAAACCATTAAATTAGAATAAAATGTTAGAATTATTGCAAAGTCTTATTCAACAAGCTGGTCAAGGTGCTGTGGTTCAAAACCCAGAAGTTCCAAATGAACACAATGAAGGTGTTATGGGAGAAGTGATGCAAGGACTTATGGGAGGTCTTTCAAATCAAGCAAATTCACAAGGAGGTCTTGGTAGTTTAATTGGATTATTAGGTGGTAGAGCTGGAAACGCTGGAAGCTTAATGTCGAACCCAATTGTTGGAGGCATTGCACAGAGCGTTATTGGTAATCTAATGGGTAAATTTGGTTTGTCAAATTCTACGGCCTCTGACGTAGTTAGCAATATGCTACCATCCGTATTGGGCGATCTTATCAATAAAACGAACGACCCGAATGATAATTCAATCGACATTGGTGGTTTGATGGGTTCAATCACTGGTGGTAAAACAAGTGGAATTGACTTCCAAAGCATTCTTAGTCAAGGCACCGCTGCGTTATCAGACGGAAAATTAGACATGAGCGACTTAATGAATCTGGCGAGTAATGCATTGGGAGGTCAAAAACAAAGTAGTGGTGGATTCGGCAGCCTTCTAGGAGGCTTATTCGGAGGGAAATAATATAAAATATATTTCTAAAAAATGTGTTAAGTTAAATATATTAAATTACTTAATAAATAGTGCGACGGATGCTTTAAATTGACTACTTTTTTTTTCTTAATTTTGAGGTCGCATTATGATTTTATACTAAAAAAACATCCTACATGAAATTTGTAGTTTCGCTCACTCTGGCGATTTTTATTTCTTTTTTTTCAATTGGACAAATAAGCATCACCTTTCCAATGGAGAAGGCTGTTTTTCAAAGAAGCGTAAACAATAGTGCGACAATAAATATTGCCGGGAATTATTCTTCAAATATAACTTCTGTTGAAGCTCGATTTATTAATGTTCAGAATCGTCAGGTAATTATTGATTGGACGACCTTGACTACCTATTTTAATGGTGGAATTTTCAATGGTTATATATCAAATGTACCTGGTGGCTGGTACACAGTCGAGTTGAGAGGAAAATCAGGAACTAATATAGTAGCTACTACAAGTTTGAATAAAGTTGGGGTAGGAGAAGTTTTTTTGATAGCTGGACAATCAAATGCACAAGGGCTTGCTGGTAATCAAGGAGAAGTTGGAGCGACTGACGAACGAGTTTTGAGCCATAATGAGGTGTCATGGTACAATATAAATATTGGCCAATGCGATAAAAAAACGCCAAGCTATCCATCTTTTAGTCAAATATTTAGCGATTATAAAACAGACACAAGAAGCTACCTTTCAAAAACAGGTTTCAACCCCTGGTGTTATGGTAAACTTGGAGACGATTTAGTTAAAAAACTTGATGTGCCAATTGTATTTTTTAACGCAGGTGCAACAGCTTCAACATCATACAATTGGAAAGAAAGTTCAGATGGCCAAGAAACAAAAAATGTTTATACTGAAGCACAGTATTGCAATTTAGTCGGAGCCCCCTATTCAGGCTTAGAAAAAATTATTAATTACTATGCCTCTGTTTTTGGAGTGAGAGCTATCTTATGGCATCACGGTGAAGCTGATAATTATGCTATTACCTCTGAATCAAATTATTTTTCAAACATTAATCATGTGATTAATAAAACTCGATTAGAAATAGGCAAAATTCCATGGGTAGTTTCAAAAGCATCTGTTACTGATAAAAATGCCAACGGTGGTTTAGGAAATCCTAACTATAATATCATAAACGCACAAAACGCTTTAGTAAATAGTAGCAATCAAATATTTTCTGGACCCTCAACAGATGATATTTTAGGTTCTTTTCGAAGTGATTATGATGGTGTCCATTTTTTGGGTGGAGGATTAATTGAATTGGCAAATAGATGGAATGCTGCACTTAGCGAAGATTTCTTCAAAAATGCAATACCGATTTCGGCTCGAAACTTCCCACAAGTATCAATAAGTTGTCATTCTTCAAGTGAGCTTCGCCTTACTGCTCCAGCAGGATATAGTACTTATAAATGGGTACGAATAGATACAGGAAATGAAGATTATGAAGATGCAACTGAAGCTACAAGCCAAAGTATCGACCGCTCATCAGGCTCTTATCGCTGCTATGTTACAGATTTTCAAGGAAATATTACATTTACGCAACCAGTTAGTGTTCAAAATATAGCTTCTCAGTGCACTTGCAATCGCTTAGCGAGTTGTTCGGGTATAACCTACTTATCTGATTATCAACCATGCAGCTCTACTAACTCTTGGGGGCCGATAGAGATAGACAAAAGTAATGGGGAAGCCGGAGCTGGCGATGGAAAAACTTTAAAGATCAGAGGAGTATCTTATTCAAAAGGCATTGGTGTGCATGCTAATTCAACTATTGTGTATTATTTAAATAACAATTACAGTCGATTTATTTCAACAATCGGGCTTGATGATGAAATTGCAACAGCTACTGTAGGAGCGACAGTTATTTTTAAAGTATATAAAGATAATGTTTTATCATACACTAGTGCTACTCTCAATAAAAACAGTTCGGCAGTAAAGCTCAATATTGATGTAAAAGATGTTAATGAGTTAAAATTAGAAGTCAATGATGCAGGAGACAGTTTCATTGCCGACCATGCCGATTGGGCGAATGCTCGCCTTCACTGTGTAGATACGCAAGTACCTTCAGCTCCAACGTCATTGAAAGAAAGTTTGCTTTCTCAAAATTGTGTCACACTTACATGGAATTCTTCAACCGATAATATGGAGGTTGAAAAATACAATATTTATCAAGATGGTGATTTTATAGGTAGTGTTGATGCTCCAATAACTACATTCGGTGTATCAGGCCTAAACCAGTTACACTACTATACATTTGTAGTAAAAGCAGTTGATTATTCTGGTAATGTTTCAAATCAAAGTAATTTGATAGAAATAGTTACTCTACAAAATATGATGATTGCTAATTCTAGAAAAATTATTAACAAAAGTCAATCAAGTTCATTAACTGCGTATGGTTGTTTTGGCGGAATAGTTACTTGGTCAAATGGTTCTAACTCTAATCCTTTGGTGGTTAGTTCAATAGATACAATAATTTATAGTGTTACTTGTAAAATTGGTGATTGTACGAGCATTGCCGTAAAAGATACTGTTAAAGTAATTCCTGATTGTAAAAGCCTATATACTTTAATTAAAAACAAAGATGATTTTAGTGGTACATCCACTTCACTAACTTTTAATGCTTCTCAAACAATTAGTGCAAACAACGTAATATCATCAAGAGCTAAAGTAAACTACAATGCAGCGAAATCCATAATTCTTCTTCCCGGATTTAGTGCAAATAGTGGAACGGTATTTATTGCAAAAATAGCTGGCTGCCCCGGTACACCAAGTGCACCATCTTCTTCGGCTGACAATTTGGAAGTTGCACCTTTAATAGAGACAAAATTAAGAACATCAAGGAAATTGACCAAATGATTCTCTGACAATCTGTCAGTATTTTCTGCCAAAATTATGCTTGGCATTTCTATTGAGGAGATGAATAAACGAAATAAATTGATTAAAAATACTGACACAAGAAACATGGGAAAAATTATTGGAATTGACTTAGGAACAACAAACTCGTGCGTTGCTGTGATGGAAGGAAACGAACCTGTTGTGATTGCAAACAGCGAGGGAGCTCGTACAACACCTTCGATTGTAGCATTTTTAGAGAATGGAGAAAAGAAAATTGGAGCCCCTGCCAAACGTCAAGCTATCACTAATCCTAAAAACACTATTTCTTCTATCAAACGTTTCATGGGTAAACGTTATACAGAAGTTGGAAGTGAATTGAAAACAATCACTTATGATGTAGAACAGGGTGCAAACAACACTCCACGTGTACGCATTGGCGACAGATTATATACTCCACAAGAGATTTCGGCATCAATTCTTCAGAAAATGAAGCAAACTGCCGAAGACTATCTCGGAATAACTGTGACAGAAGCGGTTATTACAGTTCCTGCATACTTCAACGATGCAGAACGTCAGGCAACTAAAGAAGCGGGAACAATTGCTGGTTTAGATGTAAAACGTATCATTAACGAGCCTACTGCTGCAGCTTTGGCTTATGGTCTTGACAAACAAGGTAAAGACATCACAGTTGCGGTATTCGACTTAGGTGGTGGTACATTCGACGTTTCGATTCTTGAATTAGGCGATGGTGTATTTGAAGTAAAATCAACAGATGGTGACACGCACCTTGGTGGCGATGACTTCGACCAAGTAATTATTGAATGGTTGGCAGATGAATTTAAAAAAGATGAAGGTATCGACCTCCTTCAAGATGCAATGGCTTTGCAACGCTTAAAGGAAGCAGCTGAAAGAGCTAAAATCGAACTTTCGAGTTCGGCACAAACTGAAATCAACTTGCCATACATATTCCCAGTTAATGGAATACCTAAACACTTGGTAAGAAACTTTTCAAGGGCAAAATTTGAACAATTGGCTGACAGTTTGATTCAAAGAGCGATGGAGCCATGTAAACGTGCCATGAAAAACGCAAATATGAGCATCAGCGACATTGACGAAGTAATTTTGGTTGGTGGCTCAACGCGTATCCCTAAAGTTCAAGAGGAAGTTGAGAAATTCTTCGGCAGAAAACCATCTAAAAACGTAAATCCTGACGAAGCTGTTGCTATCGGTGCGGCTGTTCAAGGTGGGGTTTTGACAGGCGAAGTAAAAGATATTTTATTGCTTGATGTTATTCCGTTATCACTTGGTATCGAAACTTTGGGTGGCGTATTCACAAAAATGATTGAGTCGAATACAACGATTCCAACTAAAAAGAGTGAAACTTTCTCAACAGCAGCTGATAATCAACCATCTGTTGAATTACATATCTTACAAGGTGAACGCCCTATGGCTACTCAAAATCGCACATTAGGACGATTCCATTTAGATGGTATTCCACCAGCACCACGTGGTGTGCCTCAAGTAGAAGTAATGTTTGATGTGGATGCCAACGGCATCTTGAACGTTACGGCCAAAGATAAAGGAACTGGTAAAGAACAAAAAATCAGGATTGAAGCATCTTCTGGCTTATCTGACGCAGAAATCCAAAAAATGCGTGATGAAGCAAAGGCCAATGAAGAAGCTGACAAAGCAGAAAAAGAAAAAGTTGAGAAAGTAAATGCAGCTGATACCATGATTTTCCAAACTGAAAAACAGTTGAAAGAATATGGTGACAAACTTTCAGAAGGAAATAAATCTGCGATAGAAAGTGCATTGACTGAGCTAAGAGCTGCTCACGGCACAAAAGATTTAGCTGCGATTGATGCTGCAATGGAGAAGATCAATGCCGCATGGCAAGCAGCTTCGCAAGAAATGTATGCGGCGGGTGCAACTCCAGGAACAGATGAAGGACAACAAACTGGAGGAAATCCTGCATCTACCGACGAAGGCGTAACTGATGTAAACTTTGAAGAAGTAAAATAATTTCTTAAAATAACTACAAAAAAGCCCCCATTTCAAAAGAAATGGGGGCTTTTTATATTTTATAATTATTGTTTAATCAGCTTTTGTAAACTTTGAAGTACGTCCGATAATTGAAATTCCGATAAAACCTCGTACGTCAAGTTGTGTTGGGCTTACTAAAGTCATTTTACATGAATAAGTTTTGCCATTTTTAGGGTCATACACTTCTCCATCTTCCCAAGTTCCTTTCCCGGTAGATTTGAAGTTTTTTAGATTCATCAATCCTAAAATTGGACGAGTTTTAAGTTTAGCATCGGGATTCTCCTTATCCAATCTTGGCTTGCCATTTTCATTTGGTTCTTTTAGCCATATAATTTTACCGTTGATTTTTTCTCCTTGCTTGAAAAACTGAATTTTACCAGTTTTTTCTTCATTATACCAAGTACCTTGCAAAATATCTTGTGCATACGAAAAACTAGAAATAATAGAGAACGCAATGATTGAAAGTGTTTTTTTCATAAGATTAAGTTTAAATTAATAATTTTTTTTGAAAAATGTAATTAAAGGATAAACTGCAAACGGAATTAAGAAACCAATTAAACCTCCAAGCAATATATCAGTTGGATAATGAACACCCACATAAATACGACTATATGAAACAATTATTGCCCACACAGATAGAAGTAGCGGTAATTTAGTTTCAATTTTATACGTTTTAAACAAGATTAAAATTGCCGCGACCAACGCAAAACAATTGGACGCATGACTCGAAACAAAACCATATTGCCCACCACAATTACCTACTACATGTACAATATGTTGAATTAATGGATCATGACAAGGTCTAAAACGATGAAAATAAGGTTTCATCAACCCTGAAGTAATTCTATCAGCTAATCCTACCGAAATTAGGACAAACAAAATACTTCTAATAAAATCAAAACGAATTTTATTATAAAGAAAATAAATTATATAAAGATAAAGAGGTATCCATGTAAATCGATGAGTTACCCAAAACATTATGGTGTCCAAGAATGGTGAATGAAAGCCGTTTAGCCACAAAAACCACTCATATTCTGAATCCCTAATTATTTCAATCATCTTAAACATATCCTAAAACTGATCTCACTCCATAAATTGTCTTTTCAGCAATTTCACGAGCTTTGGCCTCACCATGCTTTAATTTAGCTTCTAAAGCCTCTTCATTTGCCATGTAGTAATTAAAAACCTCTCTTTCTTTTTCAAATTTCTTCCACAAAACATCAAATAATGCCTGTTTGGCATGGCCATAACCAAAACCGCCTGCCAAATATTTCAAACGCATTTCTTCGATTTCACTTTGTTCGGCAAGCAATGAAAACAATTTAAAAGTTACGTCAGTGTCTGGATTCTTTGGTTCTTCGAGCGGTGTACTATCCGAAATAATAGATTTAACGGCCTTCAATAAAGGTTTTTCGGATAAAAAAATATTGATGTAATTATTATAAGATTTACTCATTTTCGTTCCATCAGTACCTGGAATTAACATGACGGTTTCATCAATCAAAGGGTCTGGTAATGTCAGAACTTCGCCATACGTTCGATTAAATATGGCGGCAATATCTTTAGACATTTCTAGATGCTGGCGTTGATCCTTCCCAACTGGAACAAAATTAGCTCCATAGAGAACAATATCGGCAGCTTGTAAAACTGGATAAGTAAAAAGTCCAGCGTTTACATCTGAAAGTCGGTCAGATTTGTCTTTAAATGAATGAGCATTTGCTAGCATCGGATAAGGTGTTTGGCAATTTAGGTACCACATAAGTTCGGTGTGATAACCAGCCAATCGAGACTGACGGTAAAAAAAATTCTTTTCGGCATCAAAACCACATGCCAGCCATGCCGCTGCAACCGCAAGAGTATTTTCTTTCATGACTTTTGCATCTTTGATGGTGGTCATGGAGTGTAAATCTGCTATAAAAAGAAAAGATTCATTCTGTGGGTTTTGTGATAATTTAATGGCAGGCAAAATCGCTCCTAATATATTTCCAAGATGCGGAACACCGCTCGCTTGAATGCCTGTTAAAATTCTTGCCATAATTTTTGAAAATAAATAAAATATTGTAATTTTCCACAAAAATAGATAAAATTACTAATTCTAAACCATCATTTGCTTCAATTTTATGAAACAAAGAGTAAAAGTATATTATATTGGTAATGGTTTCATGCAGATTAAAAGGAATATAAACACACTAAAGAAAAGTTTGAGTACTCGTAGTAAATAATTTTCTCAAAAACGGCAATTTTTAAAGAATATTTTATAAATACTTCATTATAAAATTGTATATTTCGCATCAAAAATAAATTGTTATAGGATAAGAAAATCCCCTTACATAAAATATATAGCCTTTGAATCTTGCCTCGATGGCAAAATTTCTTTTGAGAGGATGGACTAAATTTGAAGACCTATCTTGATCATATTTATGATTTGTTATTTTAATTAAAGGAATAAATCTTAATCTAAAACGAATCTCAATAGTACAAACCCTAATCTTAAATTATGACTCAGTTTTACTCTCCAACAGCCATTCAAGGTGGAATCGACGAGTACAAGGGCGAATGGAAAACCGCTCAAATTAGTCATTTACTGAAGCGCACCATGTTCGGATCTAGCCCTGACGATATTGCCTATTTTCAGAAAAAGACAGTCAGCCAAACAATTGATGAACTTTTGGCTTCTCCAACTCCAGTTGAGCCACCACTTAATTATTATGAAACACTTGACTATAAAGACCCACAAGGTATCAAATTTGGTGAAACTTGGGTTAATGCGATTTATGGTGATGGAACGGTAAACTCTAAGCGAAGGGCATCTTATAAATATTGGTGGGTCATGCAAATGGCTAATCAGAAGAGAAGCATTCATGAAAAAATAGTATTATTTTGGCATAATCACTTCGCTACAGAAATCAATGATATAGATGATGCTCGATATGTATATATCCATAATACTGTTCTTAGAAAATTTGCTTTAGGTAACTTCAAGGAATTTGTCAAACAAATAACGCTTGACCCAGCAATGCTTAGATATCTAAATGGAAGGTTAAATACTAAAAATGCTCCGGATGAAAATTATGGCCGTGAATTGCAAGAACTTTTCACAGTTGGCAAAGGCAGTGGCTCAAAATATACCGAAGACGACGTAAAAGCCGCCGCTCGTGTACTTACTGGTTTTAACATCAATGCTGACAAAATGGTATATAATTTCAACATTAATAATCATGATACAACCGATAAGAAATTCTCATCTTTTTACAATAATACAGTTATAAAAGGAACTAGCACTGCCACAGGTGCAGAAAAAGAATTAGATGATTTGCTTTCAATGATTTTTGCCGTTGATGAGGTTAGTAAATTTATTTGTAGAAAACTCTATCAGTTTTTTATATATTACGATATTACACCTACAGTAGAAAAGGATATTATTGAGCCACTTGCAAAAATTTTCAGAGATAATAAATATGAAATAAAACCTGTATTGGCGGCTCTCCTTAAAAGTCAGCATTTTTTCGATGCCAATGTTTACGGGTCGATGATAAAAAGCCCACTTGATTTGGTAATTGGAACTCTCCGAGAATTTAATGTAGCATTTCCTTCACCAAAAGATTTTTTACAGGAATATTATAATTTGTTTGGCGAAATGGTTCGTCAAGGTCAAATTATGCAACAAGACATTGGCGACCCACCGAATGTAGCAGGTTGGTCAGCTTACTATCAAGCTCCAATGTTTTATGGAATTTGGATAAACTCAGATACTTACCCGAAACGAAATCAATATACAGATACCTTTATTAATTCTGGATTTACAAAAAACAATAAGAAAATCCAACTTGATGTAGTTGCTTTTGCAAAAAAAATGCCTACACCAAACGAACCAAATAAATTAATCAGTGACTCGCTCGAAATATTATATAAAGTACCTGTCACAACAGAACTTGTACAGCAATTGAAAAAGGATATACTTTTGAGTGGGCAATCAACAGATTATTACTGGACAGAACTTTGGGATACGATGATTAATAAACCAAATGACACCAATACACTCAATATGGTGACGACTCGCCTTCGAAATTTATTTAAATACTTGATGGCTTTACCTGAGTACCAATTGAGTTAATCAACCTGCAAATAAAACAACCCTTTAAACATACATTGGGATTCTATGAAACGTAGAGATTTTATACAAAATACATTTGCAGGTGTTGTTATGCCTGCTTTATTGAATGGACTTTCGTTCAAAGCCTTTGGAAATGTAGATGATGCGGCTCTTGGCGATGAAAACATACTCGTTGTTGTGCAATTGTCAGGAGGAAATGATGGCCTAAATACAGTCATTCCGATTGATAAATATGGACTTTATCAGAATGCAAGAACAAACATTGCAATACCAAAAGAAAAACTTTTGACCATTCCTCAAACTGATACACTCGGACTAAATCCAGGAATGACATCTTTTCAGACGATGTTTAAAGAAGGAAAAGCAGCATTGATACAAAGTGTTGGCTATCCAAATCCAAATTTCTCTCATTTTAGAGCAACTGACATTTGGAATACAGCTTCTGACTCAAATATTTATGTTAACAATGGTTGGACCGGAAGATATTTAGCTGTTGATAATCCTAGTTATCCGACTGGTTACCCAAGTTCAAAATACCCGGATCCTTTAGCAATTCAGATTGGCTCGGTTGTAAATACAGCATTACAGGGGCCAATTCAGTCAATGGGAATGGCTATATCAAACCCATCAAGTTTTTATAATTTAATTTCGAACAAAGTAGAGTCAACGCCCAATACCTTGGCAGGAAAAGAGTTGAAGTATTTGCGAGAAGTGGCAAATCAAACAAATCTTTACGCTAATTCGATTAAATCGGCGGCTACAAAAGTAACTAAGCAAGCTACTTATCCGAATACTGGTTTGGCAAATCAACTTAAAATTGTAGCTCAGTTGATTGGGGGAGGTTTAAAAACAAAGGTATATTATGTTAGTATTGGAGGATTTGATACACATAGTGATCAGGTTAATACGAGTGATACCACAACCGGAACTCATGCTAATCTATGGAAAACCGTGAGTGATGCAATCAAGGCTTTTTCTGATGATTTGTCTGGATTAGGCGTTTCTAAAAAAGTATTGGGCTTAACTTACTCAGAATTTGGTCGAAGAGTAAAATCAAATGCTAGCGGCGGAACTGACCACGGTTCGGCCGCTCCGATGTTTATGTTTGGCGATTTAGTAAACCCAATTGTGCTTGGTAAATCTCCAGATATTGCGGCTTCGCCAACTACCAACGATAACGTCACAATGCAATACGATTTTCGTTCGGTTTATGCCTCGATTCTTACTCAATGGTTTTGTCTAGACCAGTCTTATGTGGATGATGTATTATTAAAAGATTTTCAACCTTTGCCGCTCGTTCAAGTGCAAGCTTGTGGTAAAATAACTGCTAATGAACCGATTACGTTAACCGAAGATCTTATCAGTAATTACCCAAATCCATTTTCTGATTCAACAACGCTTACTTTTACTACAAAAGGAGGCCATACAATGATTCAGATTTTTGATAATATTGGTCGAGTGATTTCTGTGCCAGTTGATGGTGAATATGATGCTGGAAGTCACGAAGTTATGGTTGACACAAGAGATTTTAAGAGCGGGATGTATTTTGCTCGCTTGCAAAATGGAGAAATACAACAGGTGAGACGAATGGTTAAATAATATCAAAAGAGACGTTGCCCTACTTTCAAAATGGCAACGTCTCTATTAAATCATTATTCGATACAACTTAAAATAACTTCACAAGAAAGTCTTATTTGATCTTCAGTAATGACCAAAGGTGGTGCAATTCTCATTGAATTATCACAATATAAGAACCAATCAGTTATTACGCCTTTTTCGATGGCTAGGTCGATGATTGGTTTTAAAACCTCAAAACTTTCAAATTCTACAGCTAACATCAAGCCTTTTCCCCTTACCTCTTTAATTTTTGGATTAACCAATAATTTTTTAAATAATTCAGATTTCTGCTCAATGAAATTACAATCTGTCGAACGACATTTTGAATGAATACATCCAGACTTGCAATTTTTGGGGTCATACAGGATGTTTTCATCAAAAATTGCATTTAATGTTGCCAAAGATGCAGCACAACTAACTGGATGCCCACCAAATGTTGTAATATGCCCTAAGATTGGATTATCTTTAAAGACGCCCATAATTTCGTGTGAAGCTATAAATGCCCCGATTGGCATTCCTCCGCCCATTCCTTTTGCACAAAGCAAAATATCGGGTTTGACATCATAATGTTCAAAAGCCCAAAACTTACCCGTTCGCCCAAAACCCGACTGGATTTCATCAAAAACTAACAAAGCTCCAACCTCATCACAACGAATTCGAAGTGCTTTCATATACCCATAATCAGCCTCACGAACGCCTGATTCTCCTCCTATTGATTCGAAGAAAACTGCGGAAGTTTTGTTGGTTATTTTTTCTAAATCAGTAAAATTATTTCTTTCAATTTTATCAATAGAAGAAAGTAATGGTCGAAAATTACGTTTAAATTGCTCTTCACCGAGCGATAATGCACCTTGTGTTGAGCCATGATAAGCTTTTGTGCAAGCTACAATATTTGTACGTCGAGTATAACGTTTTGCCAATTTCATTGCACCTTCGACTGCTTCGGTACCCGAATTTGTGAAATACACATTATCTAAACCTGTGCCTTTCAAAGTCTTACACAAAGCTTCAGCCAAAAGTACTTGTGGCGACTGCACATATTCGCCATAAACCATCAAATGCAAATAACTATCAACTTGATTTTTAATGGCCTCCACAACCTTTGGGTGTCTATGACCAACATTACTCACGGCGATACCAGAAATTAAATCTATGTATTTTTTTGTGTCGCTATATAAATAAACCCCCTCAGCTTTTTGAATTTCAAGGGCAAGCGGAAAATCGGAAGTTTGAGCGATGTTTTGAAGAAAAAGTTGACGATTTGTCATAAAATCAAGGCTATTTTTTTTACAAAGTTGGCATAAAAAAAACTCGCAAGCAAAGCACACGAGTTTTAAGTACTAACCTATTATTTATGAGTCATTAATTACTCCAAAACTAAAATTCACATACATTCATTCTCCACTTCCAATCAAAAAATAAATAAATGAAAAATGCAATTAGTCTATAATTTATTTACCTTCATTAATTATTTACCTCACGAAAATAAGAGATAAAATTTAAGCATTTATGCACATGAGACAAAATGCCAAAATTATGCGAATATACTTATTTACTACCAATTCTACGCAATAGTTCATCAGAAAACTGTTCACTTACAGGTATCAGATGGGTTCCAATACTTATTTTAAGGTTTCTTATGGATTCAATTTTATTCAAAGAAACAATATATGATTTGTGCACTCGCATGAAAGGCAGGACCGCAAATTTCTCTTCGACACTCTTCATTGTCATGCGTGTAATTATTGGCCGTGATTGAGTGCTTACATAAATTTTTATGTAATCTTTCAATCCTTCAATGTACAAAATATCAGCATATTTGATTTTTACTAAAGAATATTCAGCATTGACAAAGAAATGTTCTTCTTGTAAAATTTTTGGTGTTTGAGCATTTTCTTTTAATGAAAATAACTCATTTGCTCGGTTACAGGCTTTCAAAAAACGTTCAAAAGAGACTGGTTTGAGCAAATAATCAACCACATTAAGGTCGAAACCATCAAGTGCAAACTGATCGTAGGCTGTAATAAAAATTACCATGGGATTTGTCGCCATGCTCTTAACAAACTGAACGCCAGTAATGCCGGGCATCTGAATATCCAAGAAAATCAAATCAACATTTCGGTTCTCGGCTTTTTCTTTCTGAATAAGGTCAATCGCTTCAAAAGCATTTTTGCACCTTCCAACAAATTCAAGGTAAGGCACTTGATTGATATTATCTTCTAATAAATCAAGGGCTAAAGGTTCATCATCAACCGCAATACAACGCATATTTATAAAAGCGAAACCGCCCGTTTTGATTAATAATAGGTTTTTATGCTTAAAATGTAATATCTAAAGCAAATTATTTGAAATTTAGTTTCAAATCGGTTATGTAAATATTTTCGGACTCACTTACATTCAAAACATATTGATTCGGATAAAGTAATTCTAAACGACGCTTCACATTATTTAAGCCAATACCAGAAGCACCATCTTTTGTCTCTTTCTTATCGGCACTAAATTTATTTGACACTTTAAATCTTAACTCATCATCAGTTGTTTCCAACTCGACTTTTATAAAAGGATCTTCAATCATTCCAATACCATGTTTAAACGCATTTTCAACGAAAGGAATCAATAACATTGGCTCAATACTTTTACTGGAATCGGTTGATTTTACAACAAAATCGATGTTTACATATTCACCGAATCTAACTTTTTGAAGGTCGATATAATTTGAAAGATATTTAATTTCATTTTCGAGCGATATACGTTTATCATCCTTTTCATAAAGCATATATCTAAGTAAATCAGCCATTTTCAACAAAACTGGTTCAACCAAATTAGATTTTTTTCGATTGAGTGAAACCAAGCTATTCATCAGATTGAACATAAAATGCGGTGAAATCTGAGATCGCAAAAATGATAATTCTGATTTTAAACGCTCATTTTCATTCTCTCGCTGAATCTCTTGTTGACGTTGATAGTCGGAGAAGAAACAGTAAGATGCACTAATACCAAATACATATAAATATTGAATGAAGGCATTTACGTAAAATAAGCTTTTATTTATGTCATTTCCCACGAAGATGGTACGGACAAAATAACGCCCCCATAATAAAACTAAAATCGTCGCAATTAAACTCAAAAAATACTTTATTGGCTGTTTTTTATATATTTTGGGAAACAGAACCGCTGAATTTATATAGAACAAAACAATTGAAGAGATTGAAACATACATCCAATAAGTTGTGTTTGTATATGGATTTACCCTTGTTTTTGATGAGTCATTCTGAAAGGCATTGAGTAAAGGTAATGCCGTGTATCCTATCCACATAATAATATGTAAGAACACATAAAGAAAACGATTTTTAAACATTGGTGATGTCGAACAATAAGGTAAGTTACGAAGTGAATGATGCAATTATAAAAAATATTGACAAAAGTCAAACTTTTATAAGATAAACCATTTGGAAGTTGAGACTTAGTAAGGCTATTAAGCGACAAAAGCCTTCAGCGGAGAATGAAGACTTTTGTATTTATGAAACATTATGCATTTTTGTCTTCAACAAATTTAACACTTAAGGCTGCCAATAGAAAACAAACGCCTCCGCTAACTACCGCATAAATAGATTCATTATTATAAAAGTTTTTGACAATAGGACCTCCAATGATTCCATTTATAATTTGTGGGATTGTGATAAAAAAGTTAAAAATTCCCATGTAAATACCCATTTTCTTAGCTGGAATTGAACCTGCTAAAATTGCATAAGGCATTGCTAAAATACTTGCCCAAGCAAATCCAACGCCAATCATTGGTAGTATCAACCAATGATAATCTGTGATGAAATAAATGGAAATCAAACTCAAACCTCCAATAATTAATGAATAAGCATGTGTATTTTTGCGACCATATTTTGTAGCAATTTTTGGCAAAAAGAATGCATAAACTGCCGAAACGGCATTATAAACTCCAAAAATTACTCCAACCCAGTTTCCTGCATCATTATACTGTACAGAACTTGAATCGGTAATTGGAAGATTATAAACATGTTGAGCAATGGCAGGTGTCATAAAAACCCACATTGAAAATAGGCCAAACCAAGAGAAAAACTGAACCAAACCCAATTGTTTCATGATCGCTGGCATATTACCAAAATCTTTGAAAATATCCAAAAAACTTCCTTTCTCAGCATCATTTTCGTCTTCTCCATCAAACTCAGCTTGTTCTTTTGGAGAATATTCGGGTGTTTTTATGATTGTCCAAATAATACATGAAAGTAGCGAAACTGCACCAATTATAAATGATAAAACTAGACTGAATGGAATCTTTCCTGCTTCAGTTGTTTTTTCAAAGCCACACCATTCAGTCAAAACATAAGGCAACCACGAACCGATAACAGCACCAATACCGATTAAAACCGTCTGAATAGAAAAGCCGAGTGTTTGTTGTGAATTGTTAAGTTTATCTGCAACTAATGCCCTGAATGGCTCCATTGCGACATTAAACGAAGCATCCATTATCATCAGGAAACCAGCTCCAACCCACAAAGCGGGCAAAATACTGACAAACAAATTAGCATTTGGCATGAGAACCAAACCTATGGATGCCAAAATTGCTCCAGCTAAGAAAAAAGGTCTTCTTCTACCCAACTTTGTCCAAGTTTTATCGCTATAATGTCCAATAATTGGTTGAATGACCATTCCTGTAAAAGGTGCTACCAACCAAAACCACGAAAGATCTTCTACATCAGCACCAAAAGATTGTAAAATACGACTGGCATTGGCATTTTGTAGGGCAAATCCCATCTGGATTCCCATGAAACCAATACTCATATTCCAGATTTGCCAAAAACTTAAAAGTGGTTTATTTTTTTTAGTAATCATTATAAATTTAAGGTTAAAGTTGAATATTAAGGTTTTTATTTTATCTCTAAAACGGTAACACTGTTAGCTGGCAAAATTATCCTCATTGCTTCCTTGGTTGAAATGGATTTTGTCAATTGATTAATCTCAGTTGAATTCATATTTTTCTCAAAGATTGCTTTTACAGAATAACTTACAGGTTCATTAATGTTTAATTTCATCATTTCCCAAGCCCCTTGCGGAATAAAAACCCCAGTATCGTATGATTTTTCTAAGTCAAAATTACAAATAAATAATAATCGAGAGTCGCCTCTATTTTGATTATCTATAAATCTAAGATAACTATATATTTTTTTGTCGTTATAATTTACGGTTTGTCCATTTCCATTTACATACTGTAAATCATAGAATTTGCCATCTTTTACTGCTGTATTTTCATTTGTAAATTTCAAAATTTCAGAATAAATTTTGCGAAGAGATTTTTGTTCTACTGATAATTTTCCGCCATCATATTGATGATTATTTATCCAATTCTGAAATTCTGATACTCCCCAGTAATCAAACATTGTTGTGCGACCATCATCTCCACTAAATCCTTCGGCTACGTTTGGTTTTACACCCACTTCTTGCCCGAAATAAAGCATAACCGGGCCAGTATGCAAAGTTGCACTCACCACCATTGAAGGAATAGCTTTAAAAGGGTCGTTTGCGAAGTTTTTGGATGCAATACGTTGTTCATCATGGTTTTCTAAGAAACGAAGCATACGATTTGAGAAATCCCCCGATTCATTTTGCCAAACACGAGAAATGTCATTGGCATTGCCTTGTCCTTCAATTAATTTACGAAGTGCATCATAAAGACCAACTTTATCATACAAATAATCAAATTTTCCTTCAAAAAGATATTGTCGATAAGTTTGAGGATTATATATTTCTGCAATAAATATAATTGCTGGATTCACTTTTTTGATTTCAGGAATAACCCAACCCCAAAATTCAAAAGGAATCATTTCGGCCATATCACACCTAAAACCATCAACGCCTTTTTTAGCCCAATAAGTCAAAATATCACGCATTTTTAGCCATGTGCTAGGAATAGGTTCAAAATTTTTACTTCGATTATTGGAATAATCTACACCATAATTGAGTTTTATTGTCTCAAACCAATCGTTTATACTTGGTTTTGCCGAAAAAACATCATTTCCAGTGGCTTTTGCAGGAAATTCATAATAGCTTTCTTTTGGTATGACGGGAGGATTGGCCTCACCTGGCACAACAAAACTTTGATCTTTAATGTAATAAAAATTATTGTTTGGGGCAAAAGTTTTTGTTTTATCATCTTCTTCGCCAAAATCTTTGATTCCTTTTGGCTTTTTGTCAGAATGATAACTTCTTGCTACGTGATTCGGAACGCAATCAATGATTACTTTCAAGCCATTTGTATGGCTACGTTTTACCAAAGCTTCAAATTCTTTCATTCTATTTTTCACATCAACGGCCAAATCTGGGTCAACATCATAATAATCTTTGATGGCGTAAGGCGAACCTGCAATTCCTTTTACAACCAACGGATTATCTTTCAAAATACCTGACATTGAATAATCGGTCATTGTTGCGTGTTCGATAATTCCCGTAAACCAAACGTGCGAAACGCCAAATTTTTTTAATTCTTGTAAAGCACTATTATTTATGTCATTAAACTTGCCACATCCATTCTCCTCAATCGAGCCATAAAACTTGTTAGTTGTATTTAGATTCCCGAAAAGACGTGTATAAATTTGATATATTACTAATTTGTCTGCTTTAGGTAAGTTAGGTTTTTCTTTATTCATTTCTATCATTTTTTGAGCTATTGCAAAATGGCTTATTGCCAAAGTGGCTATTGCAATAATTTTATTCATTTTACGCGAGGTTAAAGTTAGTTTCAAATCTAAACAGTATTTATTTATGAAAAAATAGTTTGTTTGTGTTATTTTGTCTTTGAAACGAATACTTTAATACTTATGGAAACAACTAAACGCTTACTCCTTCTTGTTTTTGTACAATTAGGCACTTTTCACCTTTCCTTTGCACAAAAGCCTGATATTCAACGTATTAACCCAACAAACTGGTGGGTTGGCATGAAAAACCCAAACCTTCAAATATTAGTTTATGGCAAAAATATTGGTACTGCAAATGTTAATTTAAAGCCTTACTCAGGTGTAAAACTAAAGAAAACGCAAACCGTAGAAAATCCGAATTATATTTTTGTTGATTTAGATATCTCTAAAATTGCCAAGCCAGGAAATCTTCAATTAATTTTCGATAATGGGGCAGAATCCTCAACTATAAACTACGAAATACGCCTGCGTACCGCCAAACCTCAAGCAGTAACACAGGCAGATGTTGTCTATTTACTTATGCCCGACCGCTTCGCGAATGGAGAGGAGTCGAACGATAAATACGATGACATGAATGATACCCAAGCCGACCGCAAAAGTCCGTGGTTGAGACACGGAGGCGACTTACAAGGTATAATTGACCATCTTGATTATTTCAATGAATTGGGAGTTACGGCACTTTGGCTAACACCAATTATTGAAAATAATACCCATCAAACAAACGAGGGTGGAACATTGCGTAGCTCCTATCATGGTTATCATTTTACGGATCATTATCAAATCGACCGTCGTTTTGGGGGAAACGTTGGATATAAAAAGCTAATAAATGAAGCTCACAAAAAAGGCATCAAGATAGTACAAGATGCTGTTTATAATCACGTTGGCGAGGCTGCTTGGTTAGTCAAAGACCTTCCTGCTAAAAATTGGTTACACAATTGGGATAAATACACCAACACTTCCTATAAAGATCAACCTTTATTTGACGTAAATGGCTCAAAATTTGACAAAAAAGTAACTGAAGAAGGCTGGTTTACTTCTTTTTTGCCCGATTTGAATCAAAAAGAGCCTTTATTAGCAAACTATTTAATTCAACACGCACTCTGGACGATTGAATATTTCAATATTGATGCATGGCGAATTGATACTTATATTTATAACGACATGGAATTTATGAATCGTTGTAACAAGGCTATTCTTGACGAACACCCAAATATGCTTTTGTTTGGAGAATCGGCTGTGAATACTGTGATTAGTCAGGCGTATTTTACTAAAAACAATCTCAATATTCCGTTTAAATGTAACCTACCGTCAAGTTGTGATTTTCAGGTACAGGGAGCAATCAATGCTGCTTTAAAAGAAAATTTCGGTTGGAATGAAGGCGTAAACCGACTTTACACAACACTTGCACAAGACCTTGTGTATCAAAACCCAGAAAAACTTGTACCATTCGTAGAAAATCATGATAACGACCGATATTTCTCTGTAATTGGTGAAGATTTTAATAAATATAAGTTAGGTTTGACTTGGCTATACACCGTTCGTGGTGTGCCACAGATGTATTATGGTACTGAGTTTCTAATGAAAAACTTCAAAAATCCATCTGACGCTGAGGTTAGAAAAGATTTTCCAGGTGGCTTCAAAGGTGATGTTGAGAATAAATTTTTAGCATCGGGAAGAAATGTAAAAGAAAATGCAGCGTTTGAATTCAATAAAAAATTATTGAATTATCGCAAAACTTCAAAAGCATTGACCGAAGGTAAATTCATGCAATTCGTACCTTTTGATGGTGGAATTTACGTATATTTTAGACATACCGACACACAAACCGTTATGGTCATAAGTAATACTAAAAATACCGAAACAGTTGTGCCTACAGCAAACTTTTCAGAGATTATAAAAAGTGCCAAATCGGCCAAAAATATCATGACAGGCGAAACAATTAATGATATTTCGAACATCAAAGTGCCTGCAATGACAGCTTTGATTTTAGAATTGATTTAAGGGTTTTCCCAAATTGTTTGTTGTAGAAATAAAAATAAAACAATTCAAAAATTGTTGTAAAAAAGATATGATAAAAGGTTTTTTATTTGATTTAGACGGCGTAATTGTAGAAACAGCCATATTTCATTACCAAGCATGGCGAAAAATGGCCAATGATTTAGGTTTTGATATTTCCGAAGAATTTAATGAAGGTTTAAAAGGGATTAGCCGAATGGATTCTTTGAATTTGATTCTTGAACATGGAAATATAGCTCTGTCCGAATCAGAAAAAATTGAATTGGCTACCAAAAAAAATGAGCATTATTTAACATTAGTAAGTAAAATGACCGCTGATGATATTTTGCCTGGAGTAAAAGAGTTTTTTACACAAATCAAGCAAACCAATATAAAAATTGCTTTAGGTTCGGTAAGTAAAAACGCAAAAACGATTCTTGACGGAGTTGGACTTATCAATGAATTTGAGGCAATTATTGACGGTACAAAAATCACGAAAGGCAAACCAGACCCTGAAGTGTTTTTGAAAGGTGCGGCAGAATTAGGACTTTCACCCGAAGAATGTTTGGTTTTTGAAGATGCCATGGCAGGTGTAGAAGCAGGAAAAAATGCAGGTATGAAGGTAATAGGTATTGGCAATGCTGAGGTTTTGACAAAAGCAGACATTGTTTTTGATGGATTTGAAGGAATCGAGTTAACACAACTTTTGAATAATTTTTCGAAATAGTAACAATTGAAAATTTTCTATTTTATGGTATGTTTTAGAAAATTTATACAAAATAATCCAATAAAAAATACTTTAGCTAAATATAAAATTGCTGGCTTTGGCCATCGAAAATACTATTAAAAATGAAAAATTATATTACCCTCGATGAATGGTGTATCGTAGAAAATGGTTTCCATGCTGAACATAACGAAATTACAGAAAGCTTGATGAGTTTGGGGAATGGACGAATGGGCGGACGTGGAAATTTTGAGGAGACTTATTCAGGCAAAACGCTACAAGGAAATTATGTTGCAGGGGTTTGGTTTCCGGATAAAACACGTGTTGGTTGGTGGAAAAATGGCTATCCAAATTATTTTGCAAAAGTTATCAATGCATGTAATTGGACTGGAATTAACATAGAAATTGAAGGAGAAATTGTTGATTTGAATACCGCAAAAATACATAATTTTACTCGTTCTCTTGACATGCGTACTGGAGTGCTTGAGCGTAATTGCACAATAGAATTAGTGAGTGGAAAAATGCTAAAAATTCATTCTATTCGCTTTTTGAGTTTGATTGATGATGAATCAGGGCTTGTTAAATATTCAATCACTCCACTTAACTTTTTTGGTTCGGCCATCGTGACTGTTTCTTTGGATGGTGATGTTTCTAATAAAGATTCTAATCACGGAGAAATATTTTGGAATGAAATTTCAAAAGAAACTGGTCATGGTGTAGGTTTTTTAACACTCGAAACTAAAAAATCTGTATGGGATACTGTACCAACTTTCAAAGTCAGTACAGGTATGAAGTTTGATGTTTATCAGGCAGGAGAAAAAGTTGAATGTCAGACATTTCCAATCAAAAAAGAAAAATATATTGCGAATCTATTCAATATCAACCTTGTAGAAGGTGAAGAAATTTCAATCGTAAAATTTGCGGTAAATCTTTCATCTGAAAATCACTCAATCAATGATTTAAGTGAAAATACAAAAAACTACCTTGAAAAGGTTGCTAATAAAGGTTTTGATACAATGTTGACCGAACAAAAAGCAGCTTGGGCTAAAAAATGGGAAGGCAATGACATTCAAATTGAAGGAGATTTAGCGGCCCAACAAGCCATTCGTTTTAATATTTTCCAACTTCAACAAACTTACACTGGTGAAGATGCACGTTTAAACATCGGACCAAAAGGTTTTACAGGTGAAAAATACGGCGGCGTGACTTATTGGGACACAGAGGCGTATTGTTTACCGTTTTATTTATCCACCTCTGAACAAAAAGTTGCCAGAAACTTGTTAATATACCGCCATAATCATTTACAAAAAGCCATAGAAAATGCAGAAAAGCTAGGTTTTTCTGGTGGTGCAGCTTTGTATCCAATGGTGACAATGAACGGTGAAGAATGCCATAATGAATGGGAGATAACGTTTGAAGAAATTCACCGGAATGGAGCAATCGCCTACGCAATTTTCGACTATATACGTTACACTGGCGATGCACAATATTTAGAAGAATATGGTTTAGAAGTTTTGACAGGAATTTCAAGATTCTGGGCTCAACGTGTAAACTGGTCAGAAGAAAAAAATAAATATGTTATACTTGGTGTAACAGGTCCAAATGAATACGAAAACAATGTAAATAATAACTGGTACACCAATTATTTAGCAAAATGGTGTTTGAGCTATACAATTAAATGTTTTGAGGATTTAAAAAATACCAACCAGCATAAATTTCAAGAAATCGTCGGTAAAACTCATCTTAATTACTCTTCCGAAACCGAAAAATGGCAACATATTATTGATAACATGTACTTCCCGTATGATGAGCAACGCCAAATAATTTTACAACAAGACGGATTTTTAGATAAGGAATTGTTGAACGTAAATGATATTGCTAATCATCGGCCTATCAATCAAAAATGGTCTTGGGATAGAATTTTGCGTTCATGCTTCATCAAACAAGCTGATATTTTGCAAGGAATGTATTTCTTTGAAGAAGATTTTTCATTGGAAGAATTACGCAGAAACTTTGATTTTTACGAACCAATGACTGTTCATGAATCATCACTTTCACCATGCGTTCATGTAATTCATGCTGCTAGACTCGACAAAAAAGATAAGGCTTATGAAATGTATGTTCGCACTGCTCGACTCGATTTGGACAATTATAATAACGATACCGAAGATGGCCTTCACATTACTTCAATGGCAGGAACTTGGCTTTCGGTTGTGAAAGGTTTTGGAGGAATGAGAGTTATAAACGACAAACTTTCTTTCGAGCCATTCTTACCTGAACAATGGCAAGGGTTTTCTTTCAGAACTGGTTTCAGAGGAAATTCTTTAAATATTTCAATTAAAGGAAAAACAATTGAAATTAAAAATATTTCTGGTGACGAAATTACGGTTTTGGTATATGGTAAGGAAGTTATGGTGGCTGCAAAATCTTATACATCAGTTACTTATTAACTTTTACCTTTTCTACAAAAAACGCTGTCAAAATTAATTTTGACAGCTTTTTTTTATATTTGACTTACTGCGAAAGTCAATTATATAATTTTCCTAATTATCTATTTAGCATACAATTAACAAGAAATCAGAAAATCGGAAGATGCCGAAAAAGGGATATTGTAATATAACAAGAAAAAGAAACCCAATTGGGAAATAAAAAGAGATTTTTGAAAATTATTATCATTACGTAGAGACGTTGCATGCAACGTCTCTACACAATAAAATTATTTGGTTAGTTTTAAAATTTTCTACAAAACCTTCTCATTATCAGTAACATATACACGCGTACAAACGCTAAAAGCTCCACCATTCGGGTCTTTGTATTTGGTTTCCACATAATATGCCTGATAGCCTTTCTTTGGGTGAGACATTGAAATTTTAATTTTTGGTAAATCTTTCAACTTAATATTCGAACTCAACCACAGATTATTTCTAAAATCTCGGTCGGAAGAAGTCGTTTGCCATAAGGTTGCCTCTACCAAATTTTCTGCAATGGCATTAACTGTCAATTCTGAAAGCACTTTGTTAAAACTTATTTCCCAAGTATTTACTGGATATGCTTGATTTAAAACTGTAAGTCCGAAAAAAGCACTTAAAGTCTCAAACGCCTGTTTTCCGCCACCCAAATTATGACCCACATTCGGAACATAATGTATCATATTTTTCCCTGGAATTTCACCCAAATAATGTTTAATGGCATCAACCGTCCAATATTCGTCATTTGT
>Ga0114967_10000285_pt1 | contig 42248 bp, 28 predicted proteins | sample M_130628_MF_Meta_FD_92639 | JGI IMG/M metagenome (GOLD analysis project Ga0114967, IMG submission 92639) | Freshwater microbial communities from Lake Montjoie, Canada to study carbon cycling - M_130628_MF_MetaG | ecosystem: Environmental > Aquatic > Freshwater > Lake | place: Lake Montjoie... | reverse complement strand
TCAATATAAGCCATGACGCTGTCTAAATTGTCTTCTTGCGCATTGTACATTTCCGTAATCCTTAAATACTCGATACAGAAGGTTTTGATCGTGTTATCGAAGATTTTTGAATTAATTATGCTGTCATTAGATGATCCTTGAAGCCGATCCCTCCAACCATCAACAATTTTCGTTACTTTAATGATTATTTCATTTAATAACATTGATGTTTTTTGATGCTTTGAATTAAAAAACTGGTTTTTGTCAACGAGACCGACATACGGAAAAACGCATGCGTGCGGTTGTCTGACCAGACTTTGAATAATCGCTTTTTTGACATTTTCCGCTGGAATGTTTAAGGACATGAAAATAAAAGCTGTAAACTGGTCACAAGTTATCTTTTGTATTTTTATTATAAAAGAATATTATTTATTGTTAATTTGCAAAACATCATACTTTTTTCCAGGGCACTATTCCATTATTTGGGCGATCAAGACTAATGATGCTTACTCTTGATTTTTAAAGAATCGTTTTTCATTTAGAATTCCAAAAGCAAAGTCGGTTAATCCGGGACAGGAGGAATCACCAATTGCAGTAGAATTGTCATCTAATATTCCCTTTAATGTGTATATCCATTTTTCTGTATTGTCAATCATCTCTTTAACCACTTTATAATAATCTCTTTTTAAATCAATTATTGTTATGTTGTGCAATATCTGCCCTTCTCGATAATCATCCATTTGTTGAGGTAAAAAATTAATAATTATTTGCATGACGTCTTTAATAAGATTAAAATCATAATAACACATTTCGTGAATGCTGAATGATATAATAAGACATAACAGTTCGACGTACTCTAACAGATTACTTATGTTGTTGGGGTCATTGGCGTATCTGCCTTTAATTTCGGCATACTCAATGCAAAAACTTTCGACCGTCTTTGTATATAATTCCTCTTCAACATCCAAGGTCATAAACGATGTGAACGTTTCTTTATACCCCTTAATTTTTTCAATAGCATTTTGTGCCGATAATTTTGGAACTATGGCATCTATTGTCTCTGCATCAACAAGACTCATGTAAGGGAAAACGCACGCGCAGGGCTGCCTGATTAGACTTTGGACAAAAGCAAGTTTGACGTTTTTATGATACTGATTGAACATGGACCTTAAAAGTGTTAACGTCAAAACAACTGTCTATTTTTACCGGAATTACAAGTTAAAAAAGAAATTTAAGCTGCTATGATATAAATCACAGGTCGCTGGGACTCATTTGAAAGTCCTTCTCTCGAGCCTCTCCCGCAAAGTATGCCACAATATGTGCCGTGACAATTGCGCGGTCCGCCAAGCTCGTCGCGGGAATCCACCGCGAGCGCACGCCCCGCGACTTGCTGCTTAGCATAGCAACAGTTATTCGAGGGTCAATAAACTGCATGATCTCTCCCATGACTGTCGCTGGATCCACGGCTTTGCATAGAAACGCGTCGTCCAGCGGCGAGTCGTTGGGACCGCGAACAACGGCCATGGGTCGTCTCACATACACAGACATATCCTTGTTCATTAACTTGTGGTTTATCCAAACTTCAAAAGCACCGCCAGTCATCATTTCCCACAAGCTCTGAAGTGACAGCACAGGGTACCGATCCGCGGCAGCCAACGAGTTTGGGTTATTGTCAACGGCCCACCCCCGCGCGCATCGAAAATAGCTATTTCGCAAAACAACATGGACCCAATTGCGTTTCGTAAATAATTGTCTTTCAAGGACAATGTGCACAATCCCTTTTTCAAGATCAACGACAAGTCGAGTCATTTCTTTCAGTTCAGGTACCCTTTTCCAAGTAAAAAAAATCCCCAATTTGTCGCGTACAAAATTACAACAAGTTTTATTACATTTTGTGTAAAAGTTCAAAACGTGGTAAAAATTCAAATCATTCTTTTATCATGTGGTTTTAAATCAATTTTCGGTCTCAAGGCAATGCCACAATTCTGCCTCAATGACATCCAGCACGTCACATGGCAGGTGTATCCCGTGTTTCTTTAAAACGCTTTGCGAGAAAACATCGGTCCTTGTTCTCAAAGCACCGCCACTCTCCCAAACGACGTGAGCCGCAGACTTAAGGACTCGGTGCCACGTGCAAGCCTCCTCCTCCCCTTGAGCCCTCGCAAGTTCGGCAATCGTAGCAAAGTTTGAGAGGTACGAGACCACGTCTTGTTTTGGAACCATGCCTCCATACGCGCCAAACCAATAACATGCGCCCACGAGGGGAATTTCCGAGACCTCCCACTGCGGGTCCAAATCTAACAGTTTCAAGGGACAATCCCCGCGCCTGAAATTCGCGACAAAAAGGTTCCTTCCCAGCTGCAGCGTGCTCTGGGCCGAATCAAGGTTTCCTGTGTGCTCGTTGCGGGTGGTTGTCGACAAGGTGACGTTGAGGAGCTGGTCCATGTCGCAGCAAGGCGTGACCAGGTTCACATGGGGCGGGCCATTGCCTTTTTTGACGAGCCCGTAGCACATTGCTGATTCGTCCGAGTGGGCGCCAATGTATGGGACCCCGTCCAGCAGCCGCACGTCATACTTTCGAGGGAAAATCCCAACCAGTCTTGCAACATATGTCTGATACATGGGCATGCGTGACTTCAATTCGGCAACGCTGCTTGATCTAAAATGGAATAAAAATTCGTTGTACTTTTTACATTCATTTTGTTAAAAAAATGATATGCGCATTTCTATTGAGTTTTCACTGACTTTTTGTCCAAATAGCTGTAGCCCCCCTTCCCCAGCAAGCTCCGTTTTTGAACTCGGAGAACTGCTTAAAGATCAAAAGGCGAACCCCAGCACTCAAGCACCATTTTTCGGGAGCCTTTCCCTCGGAATGGGCATTCCACTGCCGGGTTGCGAACAGGTCCACTTTATACTAATTTGTGTTTCGTTTGTGTGAGAGTGGTAAGTTCTTAAGGCGCGTTTATGGGTGCCTCTTCTGATTCATGTCGGTTTACTAAATAGACAACGACACCAACCACCACTGCTAGAGACACAGCAATCACAGCGACTACTCCCCAACTCATTCGCTTTTTTTTATCGTCTTGGAATGAAAAAAATATAATAAAAAAGCATTTTTGTGCATAAAATAAATTTGGTTTTTGAAGATTTGACTATACCATTATGTCGACACTTGACGAGCTCAAGGCTTTGGCCACCCTGCAGCAGGTGGTTTACGGAAAAGACCAACCCATGCCTTACGCGACATACGAGACAATGTCCGATGGCACGGTTGCCTTTCCTCGCTTTTTTCCCGGCACACTCCCGGAACCCCCAACTCCGCCTACCCCAGAACCCATACCCAACTTGGCCCCATGGCCCACAACCCGAACCCTCGACCCCGCACGCAGGCAAGACGTGGCAGTTGCGGCCGCACTCGACAGCATCCGCAATGTGGGGGGGGCGACGCTATGCCTGCCGTGCGGTTTCGGCAAGACGACATGTGCCCTGGCCATAATTGCGCAGGTCGCAAAAAAAACGTTTGTGATGGTCAACACAAACGAGCTCGCATCCCAGTGGCTTCGCGAGATCAGGGTAATCATTCCAGGATGCCCCGCGACGGTTGCGCCTGACATGGACGGAGACGTGGTTGTCGGCACGTTCCAGTTGGTGACGCGCGGGAACTTGGAGCTGGGCGCCTTTGGCACGCTTGTTGTTGACGAGGCCCACCACGCCCCGGCCGAAACATTTCGCCGCGCGATCCGGTTCTTTCCTCCATGCGTCGCAAGCTTGGGCCTGACCGCCACGCCCCGGCGACGAGACGGCCTCGAAAAACTCATAGAGTGGACGCTGGGACCCATGGCCTACGCCTTGAGTCGAGAAGACGCGGTGAGGGAGGGCATCATGCAGAATGTGGGGGGCTACACCGTCAAAGTGCTCGCATTCCGCGCGGGGACGCGACGGCCTGTTCCTCCGCGGTTTGGAAAGTTTCCTCTTGCGTGGCTTAGGAAGCAGCTGGCGCTGGAAGCTGCAAGAAACCAGCTCATTGTGAAAGAGACACTGGAAATGGTCGTGGACCAAGGCCGCGCCGTGCTGGTTCTCACGGCACTTCGGGAGCACGCCGTTCTGCTCGCTGACGCGCTTCGAGCCGAGGTGCCTCACGTGCGCCTGATGCTTGGGGGCAAGAGGCGCAGGAGCCGCACGGTTGATTCAGACATTGACCGTCCGTGCATTGTTGCCACAACGCAGCTCGTGGGGGAGGGCTTTGACGAGCCTGAATTGGACGGGCTCGTGCTCGCGCTTCCCGTCGCAGACATTGAGCAGCTGGTGGGGCGGGTCATGCGGCCCCATCCCGCCAAGATATGGCCGGTTCGGGTCGTCGACGTCGAGGATGCGAGCCTCCACGACATTGTGACGGGCATGTACTGGAAGCGCCGCCACCAGATGACGCGCCTGCTCCGCCCCACGTTTGAAAAGATGACGGGTTAATTGTTTCTTGTTTTTCTTGAATAAAAGTAATAAATTATTTTATGAGTGTAGCATGCATATCCAAACGAGTCATGCCAGCAATAACCTCCGCAGAAAAGGAAAGACCTCGCCCTAAGCCCCAGTCGAAGCTCGGAAAAAGCTCGCGATCGAAGTCAGGCTCATCGAATGCGACAAGACCGTCTCATAAAAGTCGACGCTATTCCCCCCCGCGATCGTCTTCAGGGACCAGATCGAAATCTCCGGCAAACCAATCAACGTCCCGCTCGCGATCGTCTTCAAGGACCAGATCGAAATCTCCGGCAAACCAATCAACGTCCCGCTCGCGATCGCCTTCAAGGACCAGATCGGAATCTCCGAGTGCGCGCTCTTTGAAAAAGGATAAGACTCCGCATAAACCACGCGAGTTCCGCTCGGGATCACCATCAGAGACCGGATCGCAATCTCGTAATAAGAACAGCTTAGAATTAGGAAGAAAGAACAAGAATGGCCATGGGCGCAGAACATCACAGACGGACAAACGCAGAGAAAAGAGTAAGGGTAAATCTATTGATTTTCAACCGAAAGACTAGACAGGTAAAACCGTAAATTGATGGTCTTTTCTGGTCTAACTGTTTGTTGGTGCTGCGATCAATGTCGAGCGCCCGGACACGCTCGTTCTGGGGGAGAGGCGCTCGTGGTAAAGTGACGTGCCGCTGGGCCTTGGGACGACGTCGCCGTCCGCTGACCGCCAGGCCTTGGAGGGCAATATCATCTCCGTGGTGTCCATCTTGTTGCGGTCGTCCCACATGCCCTCCAGCGCCTTCTTGGCCTCGAGCCTGCGCTCGTCATCGAAGCGGAAGAGGTATTGCGCGCGCATCATTATCGACCCCCAGTCCATGGCCACCTTGCGGAGCTGCTCTGCCCGGCGGTCGTATGCCAGAAGCCCGAAAATAGCCGTGACGACGGTCAGGAGCGTGCTAATGAGCAGCTGCATCACCTGCATTTCAATGCTCTGGGCCAGTATTGGGTTTGTTGCCGTTGCAGTGTTCATCAGGGTCAGCACAGACGACACGACAGTGATGAGGATCTTGAATGCGCGCGATCGCTTCATGTATAGTTGGGAACTTTTCTGACAGATGAACCGCATTGTGACGGCTTCGGCGTGCAACTTGCGGAACTCTTCCTCGATTTCAGGGGTCCACTCATTACGCGCATGCGTGGCAGTCGTGATTTCTTCTGAGCTCATTTCTCAATATCTATCTATTGAACCTTTGATAATATTTTAATAAATGATTGTGAGCGATAGTTTTTGAATTCAACCAACTTTGAGCACGCGGGATATACGTAAGAATAACATGGGTTTGGTGCTATTAATAAAAATTTATAGAAAAAATAAAGTGGTCAAGTTTTTTTTTAGCATCATAAATTCACATGTGTAAATATATATGCCAAATAGTTCCAGGTCGGGTGTTTATGCTGCAGTTAACGACCATGGCAAAACAAATGACAATTCAGATAGTATTGAAACCACTATTCGAAAATTCAATATCAGAGATCGAAAACGTGGTAACAACACCATTACCCGACCATCATTGACCTCAACTAAATTTAGTTTTTCGATGACAGAAGATTTTGGGGACACTGAACCAGTGTTGAACGACATAAATCTTGCCTTGTTAAAACCAGAAGAGTACTTGGAAGAGGCAATAAAGCATATGTATTATCTAGGGTTGCAAAACCCAACCTATCCACCGGAAAAAGTGGTCCCAAGGGGTAATAATGTCCGTCAAGTTGATCGAGAGATTTTTGAGGAATTTTTTATCAATCAAGCCAATGTGAAAATACCAAAACATTCTGAATGTACATGGACGGAGATCAAGCGCGCGCAACTCATGGCAGGTTTTAATGAGAAAATGTGGTCTAATATTGACGAATTTATCATTTCGGGAATTGAAGACAGGAACGTTTTGATGGCGCTAGAATTGGATTCCAAGTATCGAAACAATTGTAGTCATCTTCCGATTTTGTGGTCTGTTTTTAATGTCCGCACGTCTAACCGGAATGAAGATCCATGTGTTCACAAGGTATTCTTGGACGCGAAGCCTGATGAAAGTTCACTGCTTAGTGCAATGATTGTACTTATATCGTCACGTTATCTGGTAAATGTAGTTTATTACAACGCCTCGAAAAATGAGCTTAAAACGGTAACTCAATGCAAAACTAATCTAACACTTACAAAGAATAATCCGCTTGTAATCATTGCCATAGAATCCGGGGACGTTTTTCTTTGGATGGGTGGAAATTCAGATATTCTTTCAGTTTTTGATTGCAAAGAAGGCACAATAGGCACAAATGTTCTTGAGATAATACAAAATCTATGCAAAAAACGCAATCTTTTAGAAATCCCAAAGCAGGTACATGGACTTATTCCCCCAAATATTCTCGAGATACTTATTCCAAGTAAATATAAGGCTGCGTTTGTAATGGAGATTCTACTGCACGTGCTAACCGTCATTTATCATAATAACAATGATAGTAAGGCGATTGATTTCAACAAGGATGAGCTGTCAAGTAAACTAATATCCATGTGCAACGACACGCTGAAACTTCAAAATCTGAAAAGCATGTATTGGGCCCGGGTTTGGTGGGCAATCACACGAGGCGAGGTGGGTCACGAAACTGAAGAAATGAAATCTTTTTTTAAAGTGCGTGGTATTCCTGATAAGCTGAGATCTTCTTGGGATTTTGATAAGAGGCATAACCTTTCATTGCAACATTCCAGGCATGGATCGCTAGAAAAAAAAGAAATACTTGATATGTTAAAGAATTTTCACGATAAGGACGCGATTACTTTTTCGAGCAACAATACTGTTCTAAAACTACACGTAGAACAAGGAATATCTACTAACGCACTCGACAAAGGAATGTATACTGCAGTGATCGATCCACGCATTGATGCCATTAACGCAGCTTATTCGACTTCTGATGGACGGCGGGTTTACACTCAAAAAGAGCTTGACTACATGATGACCCAGAAGGAACATGGTAAAAATGAGCGGGATAGATTAACTCGTCGCCTGGGCCTCGGGGCTAGTGTATTTTTTTTTTTACACTATAGAACATCTCCGGAAAGAGAAAAGATAAATAATGAGTTAGGGCACGTTGCGTTATGTAGAGTATGGATGGAGTTTGTTTCAGATGATAAAGAAGAATATAGACTAGTTGTGGAATGGTTGGAAGGGGTCTTTTGGGATAAATATAAGCTTTGCGCGGTGCCCGTATTGACGTATCTCGCAAATTATTTTGGTGTTGAAATTCGACAAATTGCATTTGAAGCGAACAAAATGTTCTCCATTTCTGATAATAGAGTTCCAGATTGCCTCCCGAAAGCTCTTTACGCAGTCAATGAGCGAATGCGCGTACTGTATGAAAGTAAGGGGGAACGCGAATGGGTACCTCATCCAGTATCCACAGAGAAAGCAAAAATGTTCATTAATGAGCTTGCCAATTCTTTACTATTTATACCATTGGGTAAATCTATTTGTAAACCCCAAATTGGTGCTTTACGAAACCAAACCATAAAAACCTAAATTATATCAAGGCATATTAAGTTTAATTAAACTAGTATGAATAATCATTTTCGGGTTATTTCACCACTACTTCTCAAGCCAGGGAGAGGTCAGTCAAAGTTCTTTTGGCAAAATGACACCGAAAACAGTCTAATTGTGATGAGAAGAATCTTTACTGACCATTCCCGGGCCCAAGAACCTTATTTTCCTTCCATCCGATGTATGTCTGTAAAAGTTCCTGAGAATTCTTAGCACTGGTGGCACTTGGTAGCGCGAGTATCCCTGGGGCCAAGCTCAAAGCGATCAAAACGTATCAAACCCACTTTTAAAAATCTTAAAAAAGTGAAGTTTTAAAATCTCTATTCGTAAGGTTTCACAATAACTATGTTAAGCGACGAAACCCAAGCTTGTGTTCATTTTGGGGCTTATGTTGTTTTCTGTTCGCCTGTCCTTTTAAATGTGTAGATTCGAACTCTTACAAAACACAGCAAATATGTTTATTATGAAACCCCCAAAAAACACATTTAGGACTCAACATTACCCCCTGCCTCGGTCATGCCCAACTTTTCCCCCAGGAACAATTTGACGGCGTCGTCGGCGCGGGCGTTGGTTGCGGTTTGGTCCCACTCTCCAAACAGGAAATGCATGACATCATTGTGCCCGTTTTGGGCAGCCATGCGAAACGCGTGGCTGTTTTCGGCGCGGGCGTCGTCCGCAGTCAGGCCCCACTCCCGTAAAAACAGCAAGATATTGACGTGCCCGTTCTCGGCAGCCAACCGAAGCGCGCAGTTGTTGTTGGCGCGGGCGTCGGCTGCGGTCAGGCCCCGCCTTTTTAAAAAGGACAGAATGATGACGTGCCCGTTCTCTGCTGCCAGGCGAAGCGCCCGGTTGTCGTCGGCGCGGGCGACGCCGGCGGTCAGCCCAAACCTTGCCATCAGAATCCACATGATGGCGGTGTCCCCGTTCTTTGCAGCTGCGCAAAACGCGTGGTTGTTGTTGGAGCGGGCGTCGTCCGCAGTCAGGCGCCACTTTTCCCATAAAAACATCAAGATCTTGTCGTGCCCGTTCTCGGCAGCCAACCGAAGCGCGCAGTTGTCGTCGGCGCGGGCGTCGGCCGCGGTCAGGCCCCACGTGGCTTTCAAAAAGGACAGGACGTTGACGCGCCCGTTCTTGCAAGCCATACGGAGCGCGTAGTTGTCGTCGGCGCGGGCGTCGTCCGCGGTTAGGCCCAATGACACAGACAGGAACCTCAGAACATTCTTGAACCCGTTCTCTGCTGCCAAGCGAAGCGCCTGGTTGTCGTCGGCGCGGGCGTCGTCGGCAGTCAGCCCCAACTTGCCTACCAGGATGCTCAGGATGGCGACGTGCCCGTTCTCTGCTGCCAGGCGAAGCGCCCGGTTGTCGTCGGCGCGGGCGTCGGCGGCTGTCAGGCCAAACCTTTCTATCAGGTCTTGCATCTCATTGACGCATCCAAGTTTTGATGCACTCTGAAATAGAGCAATGGGGCTTGTGTTCATTTTGGGGCTTGTGTTGTTTTCCATTCGCCGGTCCTTTCAAATGCATGCGAATTCGAACTTTTACATTAATTAACTAACCCCTTTGGGTTCGCATGTAAAGTTCGGAAAATATCGCTAAAGTGTCCAGGAGGCTTTTCCGAAAGCTAACTTGCATTGATTGAGCTGGGCGTTGCCCATCAACAATATCAAGGGGTACACAAGCATGCCAGTGCCTGACCATTTGACTTTTCTTAATGACATGTATTTGATGGTGAGGGGTGAGGCATATTAATGTTTTCTTGGTGAAAGGATGAAAATGCAAAGAAAGACCAAATCGGCGGGGAAACTCTAATCAAAGTGAACCTCTCGGCGCTTTTAAACCAGGATGCGTTACCTTGTGTATTTGTGGACCCACTGTTGCAAGACAAAGGATTTAGTTGTTTTAAAAAAAAAACAGTGCCACGCAATAAAAGCTCTTTTATAACTTTGGGTCGTAAGTTTTTATCTTTTTACTTTAAATATTTATCAAAACTTTGCGTCATAAAGTTCCTTGCGTAAAATTAGGTTTGACTTTCGTCTAATGTCTATAAGTTCATGGCGGGCAAATCCTCAAAAAATGAACTTTTATTTGTTTTATTAAAAAAAACTCTTGAGCCAGTAGTGTTATGACCTCCTGCTCCTTGTCGCTTGACTCCGTGCTCATGGTTGCAGAGAATCTCGGATCAGACAATGCTGCGCGTTGCCGAATGATGGTTGTTGGCCGCGCCTGTGTCCTGAACCGTGGACCCAAGAAAAGACCAAAGGGAAATTGGCACTGATTTAAATGCGCGACTTAATGAAAATGCGTGAAAAAATCTCTTTGCAGTTTATAAAAATGATTAATTAGAAAATCGAAATAACTCGCGAAGCTTACGAAAATGAAAGCGAAATGACTGTTTGGTTGCATTGGCCGTGAAGCTGAAGCTGAACCTAAAGCTGAACTTATCCAGTTCCCGTACTTCAAAACAAACCAATCTTGTTTTATTTTATTTTTGATATAAAAAGCGTGTATTGGGGTTAAATGGATGATATGATGGACCCTCTACTGTGGAGCGAGAGCCGCCAGAGATTTCACCCCAAAATCAACGATTTTGCCAACAGATTTCATGTCATAGACGAAGGCATTCCAATCGAATATGAAACAGCATCAGGCATAAACAGGAATCTGGGGATTGGATATCACCAGCTTTCAAGTGATAGGATATTACCAGCATTCAAGCTTGATGAAAGCAATCTTGTGGTCCCCGTTAGTTTTGATAATGGTCACGTGACCAATGTCGACCTTACTGGCATTATGAATGAGATTTTTGAGCCTGGACATTATCTCAGAAAGGCGATTGAGCAAATGTATTATTTAGGCAATCAAAATCGAAATTGGCCTTCTCAGTGGCTGGATTCCACAAAGTTGGATGCCAATAGTCGTTACGTTCACCCCGACATATTAAAGGAACGCCATGTAATAGAAATAGATTGCGATGACCCAGTAGTAGATAGCCCTCCCTGTATATGGTCCGAACTCGAGCGCGTAAACATACTGTTTGAGTATGAGCAACAAATTGGTGATAATATTGATTTTTTTGCCATGACCGGAATTACCGTTGAAGCGCGAGACGCTTCGAAACTTGAGATTGTAACTGGTGAATGTGGCCACCTCCCAATGCTATGGTCTCTCATCAATATTCGCTCTCCCAAATCCACCCCTGTGCTTTGGGAATCGTTTTTAAGCGATGAAACGGATAGTCACATGTATCAGACAATGTACTTACTGATAAAGTCGCGATATTTAGTAAATCTTGCAGAATACACGCCGCACAATAACGGCATTGTAGTTTTTCCGAATAGGCTCAATCATTTTACCGAGGAGCAGGTTCAGGCGCCACCATTTGTCATTATCGTGCCGAGCACAGGCGACATTTTTGTTTTTTTGAAGCTGGATGGCGACGCAATATCGTTTTACGACAATGAAGAAAGTCTAAGTCTCGGGAAAGAAGTCGGAACAGCATTGAGATCAATGTCCCGGCAATTCTTTTCCCAAGAACCGGTAAATCCTGCAAAAGTGACCGGGCTCGTGTCTCATGAAACCCGTGAAAACTTTGAACTTATAGACAAGTATGCCAGCACTGCACTGGCTCTAGAGATTCTTTTGCACAATCTCATTATAGCTGCTGATGTCAATTTGCAGTCAATTCGAGTCGATGTCGGGCAATTAGGATGGATGATTACCAGTTTGATAGATCAATGCAATAAACTCCCACAGTTGGAAAGCCAGTATCGGGCACGATGTTGGTGGGCAATTACGCGGGGTGAGCTGGGTCATGAGACCAATGACATGAAAAGGTTTAATGAGAAGCGCGGCCTTGTAAATGTCCTTCGATCCGCTTGGGATTACACGCTGAGACGCGAACTTTCAGATGAATACAGTTTCACGGATACTGTTTCTCAAGACAGAGTCTTGCAAATGTTGAATCATTTCCATGATTCTGACGTTGTGACTTTTTCAAACAACAATTCTGTACTAAAGAGGGATATAGTTCCTTTGATTGAAACACCGCTTACTGGCAAGGGGTTGGGTTTTCCTATTTCTAGCGTACGCATTGATGCAATGAATATGACGTATTCCGACAACGGGGGACCACGCCTTTATTCTCAATATGAGATAGATTACATGATGACCAACGTTAACGGAAAGAATCAACGAATGAAGCTGACACAAAGACTTTTTAGAGAAAATCCAGTTTTTTTCCATTTGGCCTATATAATTTCACCAACCGCCTCTGAGCGGAACAAGGCGGCTACAACTCATGCGTGTCTGTGCAAAGTTTACTTGGAGGACCCTTTTGACAAAAATAACGGAAATCAGGAGCGACGTTTGGTTGTAGACTGGCTTGAGGGCGTGTTTGACAATATTTACAAATTGTGTGCCGTGCCAATCCTGGCGTACTTGTCGAATTATTTTGGAGTACGAGTTAAGCAACGGGAGTACAAACAAAGTAAAGTTTTAAATATATTAGACGCTAAAGACCCCTGCAACCCGGCTTCTCTTTACGCAGCGAACGAGCGAATGAAAAGCCTATTTGAAACTAATAACCAATGGGATTGGGAACCGTATGATTTGACCCTGGATGAAGGAAGGGAATATGTAGTGGAACTTGCATATTCACTTATTTTGATGCAAATGGCAACAAAGACGCCCGAAGCAAGAATTCACGAAAAGACGTTTGCAACTTGGAAACAAAAGAACAAGGAGCACATGTCCACTGCAGTTAGCCCAGTACACTTATATCCGAGTTCATCAACACCTGTCACTGTTTGGTTGCCTCAGTAAGATGCCTTTTTTTTATTCGAAAGTTGTGCTTTTTAGAAATCTTAAGGCTTAATCAAAATGACCACTGATAGATAAGTTTATAAATGCGTGGCCGTGAATTTTAAGGTCCCAAGTATTTTTTCTTGATTTTTATTATGCGTTTTTTCCTCGAAAACTAGAAATTTAATTGGATTTCCTAATGTGCGTCTAAATGTTTCTTGGCAGGCGAGTCGTGCCCCTACTTCATTGTTCGGCTCCAATCTTTGGCGCTGGCTGCTGAAGCTGGAAGACCATGTTCCTTATTTCAAAAAGAGACCGAAACTCTTTTTATTTTGTATAATATAACTTAGTGTTGTCGAATATAAACAATGACTGAAAGTGTAAACCCTCTAATGTGGAGCGAGAGCCGCCAGAGATTTCACCCCAAAATCAACGATTTTGCCAATAGATTTCATGTCATAGACAAAGGCATTCCCATTGAATATGAAACAGCATCAGGCATAAACAGGAATCTGGGGATTGGATATCACAAGCTTTCAAGTGATAGGATATTGCCAGCTTTCAAGCTTGATGAAAGTAATCTTGTGGTCCCCGTCAGTTTTGATAATGGTCACGTAACCAATGTTGATCTTACAGGCATTATGAATGAGATTTTTGAGCCTGGACATTATCTTAGAAAGGCGATTGAGCAAATGTTTTATTTTGGAGTACGGAATTGTTATTGGCCTCTTGAGTTCCTGGATTCGACGAAGCTGAGTGCCAATTGTCGATACGTCCACCCCGACATATTAAAGGAACGTCATGTAATAGAAAGAGATTGCGATGACCCGGTAGTAGATAGCCCTCCCTGTATATGGTCCGAACTCGAGCGCGTAAACATACTGTTTGAGTATGAGCAACAAATTGGTGATAATATTGATTTTTTTGCCATGACCGGAATTACCGTTAAAGCACGAGACGCTTCGAAACTTGAGATTGTAACTGGGGAATGTAGTCACCTCCCAATGCTATGGTCTCTCATCAATATTCGCTCTCCCAAATCCACCCCTGTGCCTTTGCAATTGTTTTTAAGCGATGAAACCGATAGTTACATTTATCAGACAATGTACTCACTGATACAGTCGCGATATTTAGTAAATCTTGCAGAATACACGCCGCATAATAAAGGCATTGTAGTTCTTCCGAATAGGCTCAATCATTTTACCGAGGAGCAGTTTCAGGCGCCACCATTTGTCGTTATCGTGCCGAGCACAGGCGACATTTTTGTTTTTTTGAAGCTGAATGGCGACGCAATATCGTTTTGCGACAATAAAGAAAGTCTAAGTCTCGGGAAAGAAGTCGGAACAGCATTGAGATCAATGTCCCGGCAATTCTTTTCCCAAGAACCGGTAAATCCTGCAAAAGTGACCGGGCTTGTATCTCATGAAACCCGTAAAAACTTTGAAATCACAGACACTTATGCCAGCACAGCACTAGCTCTAGAGATTCTTTTGCACAAACTCATTATAGCTGCTTCTGTTAGCATGCGGTCGATTCGAGTCGATGTCGAGCAATTAAGCTTAATGATTACTGATATGATAGATCAATGCAATAAACTCCCACAGTTGGAAAGCCAGTATCGGGCACGATGTTGGTGGGCAATTACGCGGGGTGAGCTGGGTCATGAGACCAATGACATGAAAATGTTTAATGAGAAGCGCGGCCTTGTAAATGTCCTTCGATCCGCTTGGGATTACACGCTGAGACGTAAACTTTCAGAAAAACACAGCTTTAACATAACTATAAACAAAGAAGAACTCTTAAGTATTTTGAACAATTTTCATGAATCAGACGTTGTAACTTTTTCAAACAACAATGAAGTACGAAAGAGAGATATAGATCATCTGATTGAAGCACCGCTTTCTGGCAAGGGGATGGCACCTACCGTCGCTAACGCACGGATTGACGCGTTGAATAAAACATACTCCGACAACAACGGGCCACGCCTTTACTCTCAAGATGAGATGGATTACATGATGACAAACCTTAACGCGAAAAATCAACGAACAAAGTTGACACAAAGACTTTTTAGAGGCAATCCAGTTTTTCTCCATTTGGACTATATTGTTTCATCAACCGCCATTATGTTGAACAAGTTAGCCAGTAGCCACTCGTGCCTTTGCAAAGTTCATTTGGAACACCCTTTTGACAAAAATAACGGAAATCAAGAGCGATATTTGGTTGTAGAGTGGCTTGAGGGCGTGTTTGACAATTTGTACAAATTGTGTGCCGTGCCAACCCTGACGTACTTGTCGAATTATTTTGGAGTACGTGTTAAGCAACGGGAGTACAAACAAAGTAAAGTTTTAAATATATTAGACGCTAAAGACCCCTGCAACCCGGCTTCTCTTTACGCAGCGAACGAGCGAATGAAAAGCCTGTTTGAAAGCAACAACCAAAGGGATTGGGAACCGTACAATCTGACTCTTGAGGAAGGAAGGCAATTCGTAGTTGAACTTGCATATTCAATTCTTTTGATGCAACTAACAGCAAAGACGTCTGAAGGAAGATTTCACGAAAAGACGTTTGCAACCCTTAAACAAAAGAATTAGAATGACGTGTTATTATAGTTAGCCCAGTACACTTATATCCGAGTTCATCAACACCGTCTGTCACTGTTTGGGTGCCTCTGTAAGATGTTTTTTTAAAAAAAAATGAAAGTTGTGAAGGCTTAATCAAAAATATATTAGATTGTGCGGTCTAATTCAAAAGATTTCGGGACTAGTACGTGTAAGCCATTACCTCTGTAGCTGAAGCTGAAGCTCAAGCTAAAAAATAAATTTGCGTTTTTTTTTTATTGAAACCTTACATTAACTTGTTTTTTTTATACAATATAAGGATAATTGTTTTTTTTTGGGAAAATACAAATACAATGAATGAAAATAAGAATCCTCTTCTGTGGAGCAAAAGTCGTCAAAGACCCCACCCCCAAATCAACGATTTCGCCAACCGATTTCGGGTCATAGATGAAAGCATTCCGATTGAAGATGAAGCAGTATCAGGCTTGGACAGGAATTGGGGGCTTGGATTTCACCAGTTTTCAAGTGCTCTCAAGCTTGATGAAAGCAATCTTGTGATCCCCGTAAGTGTTGATAATGGCCACTTGACTAATATCGATCTTAAAATCATTATTGGTGAAATTTTTGAGCCTGGACGATTTCTTAGAAATGCAATTGAGCAAATGTTTTATTTCGGACAACGGAATGTTCTTTGGCCTTCCGAGTTCCTGGATTCCACAAAGTTCCATGCCGATAGTCGTTATGTTCACCCAGACATTTTCAAGGAATTTCATGCAATGCAAATGGATTGCGAAGACCCCGTAGCAGAGAACCCTCCCTGTTTATGGTCAGAACTTGAGCGTGTGTCTGTTTTGTTTAAGTATAAGCAACAATCTGGCGATAATATAGATGTATTTATCTTGAACGGAATCGACGACGAAGCGGCACAGGCTTCATACCTTACAAATGTAACCGGAAATTGCGGCCACCTCCCAATGTTGTGGTCTGTCTTTAATGTTCGCCTGCCAAAAAGCGTTTCTGACAAACATAAAGTTTTTGTGTCCGAAGAACAGGATGAGCGCATATATAAACTGACATACACTCTGATACAATCGCGGTATTTAGTAAATTTAGCAGTATACTCGGAAAACGTAATAAAAGTTACGCTGAATTCAAGCAAGAATTTCACCTCGAATAAGGTTCAAACGCCCCCGTTTGTCATAGTCGTGCCAACCACGGGCGACATCTTTGTGTTTATGAAGCTCGAAGGCAATGCGATATCGTTGTACGGCAGTGAAGGAAGTCTACGTCTAGGGGCGGAGGTGGGGAATGCTTTGAGATTATTGTCCCAGAAACAGAATTCCCAAGAGCGGACAAATCCTGTGATAGTGACAGGCCTTGTGTCTCAAAATATACGTGATGAGTTTGAACTTACAGACAAGTATGCCAGCACTGCACTGGCTCTCGAGATTTTTTTGCACAATCTCATTATCGTTGCTGATACTATAACAACTTTTGATGTCGACCGTTTACGGGTGCTGGTGACCGAAATGATGGAAAATTGTATTAAACTTCCTGATTTGCAGAAGCAATATCGTGCACGATGTTGGTGGGCAATTACGCGGGGTGAGCTGGGCCATGAGACCGAGGCCATGAAAATATTCAATGAAAAAAGAAACCTTGTAAATATCCGCAGATCCGCTTGGGATTACACGCTCAGACGCAAGTATTCAGAAGAGTACAGCGAATCTGGTACTATTATTAAACACAAAGTCTTGGAAATGTTGAGCGTATTCCATAAAACTGACGTGGTGACTTTTTCATCTAACAATTCGGTACTGAAGAAAGATCTATTTAATTTGATTGAAAGACCGTTTTCTGTCAATGGAATGACTGTTTCTCCAATTAACGCACGCATTGATGCAATGAACATGACGTACTCCGACAACGGGGGACCACGCCTTTACAACCAATATGAGTTGGATTACATGATGACCAACGTCAATGGGAAGACTGAACGAATGAAGCTTACTCAAAGACTGTTTAGGGGCAATCCAGTTTTTCTCCATTTGATATACGCTGTTTCTCCGGCCGCAATGCAGAAAAGCAATTTAGCTCGTGGCCATGCGTGCCTGTGCAAAGTGTACTTGCAAAATCCTTCTAATAGTTTTGACACGAAGCAAGAAAGATATCTGGTTGTGGAGTGGCTTGAGGGCGTGTTTGACAATTTGTACAAATTGTGTGCCGTGCCAACCCTGACGTACTTGTCAAATTTTTTTAAAGTACAGGTTAAGCAACGGGAATACCATCCAACTAAAGTTTTACATATATTAGGCGCTTACGGCTCCTGTGCACCAACATCTCTCTATGCAGCGAACGAGCGAATGAAAAGCCTGTTTGAAACGAAAAACCAATGGGATTGGGATCCGTATGATTTGAGCCTTGAGGAAGGAAAGGATTATTTAAAGGAGCTTGCATATTCACTTCTTTTATTGCAACTAACACCAAAGACAGCTAACAGAAGGGACCACGAAAAGATGAATGCGACACCAAAACAAAAGAAATAGAATGACGTGTTTACTATAGTTAGCCCCTTCAATTAGTATATCATGGGTTCTTCAAGATTATCCGGGAATGTCACGGTGCCGCAGTTGATGCCTTTTTGTAATAGGCGTAATACTTATTTGATAAAATGAAACATTTCATTAATTAGTTATTTATTACATAGCTGACCTAAGCCTGTTTTATTTTATATAATGTAAGTGGCATTTGTGTTGTCGAAAATATACTATGAATGAAATAATGAATCCTATACTATGGAGCAAGACACGCCAGAGACCCCACCCCCCAATCAACGATTTCGCCCACCAAAATAATTTCATAGATGAAAGCATTCCAATTGAAGATAAAGCAGTGTCAGGCTTGGACAGAAATAAGGGGCTGGGATATTACCAGCTTTCAAGTGAAGTAAAGCTTGTGAATAATGGCAATCTCGTGGTCCCCGTCAGTTATGATAATGGTCACGTGACTAATATCAATCTTAAAGGGATGAATGACGAGATTTTTAAGCCTGGAACATATCTTGAAAATGCAATTAAGCAAATGTTCTATTTCGGAACGGGTAATGATGCTTGGTCATTTGAGTTTCTGGATCATACAAAGTTGTATGCCAATAGTCGTTACGTTCACCCAGACATTTTCAAGGAACGCTATGTAAAAAAAAGGCATTGGAATGACAAAGTAGTAGATACCCCTCCTTGTCTGTGGTCCGAACTCGAGCGTGTGTCTTTATTGTTTAAGTATAAGCAACAAACTGGTGATAATATTGATGCCTTTATCTCGACCGGAATTGATGCTCAAGCAGTTGAGGCTTCGAAACTTGATAAAGTAGCTGGAGAATGTGACCACCTCCCACTGCTATGGTCTGCTTTTAATGTTCGTTCCCCCAATTCTCTTTCTAAGTTAATAAGAGTCTTTGGAAGCGACGAAAGAGATAATGATATTGACATATATCTATATGCATACTACCTGATACAATCGCGTTATTTAGTACATTTAGCAAATTACGAACCAGATAATGACAAATTTAATGTTTTGCCAGATTGGCGCGACCGTTTCACCAAGGAGGAGCTTCAGGGGCCACCCTTTTTCATTATCGTGCCAAGCACAGGCGACATTTTTGTGTTCATGAAGCTACATGGCTGCGTGATGTCGTTGTACAGTGATGCCAGTGCTCTAAGTCTTGGAATAAAGGTCGCGACAGCTTTGAGAGAAATGTCCCGGAATCATTCATCCCAAGAGCCGGCGCCTGGTGTAAAAATTCGCGGCCTCGTGTCTCTTGATACCCGTGAAAGATTTGAATTTGCAGACACTTATGCCAGCACTGCACTGGCTCTGGAAATTCTTTTGCACAATCTTGTTACATTAGCCAACCCACCCTTAGATGTCGATCATTTACGGGTGCTGGTAACCGAAATGATGGAAAATTGTGTTAGACTTCCTGATTTGCAAAAGCAATATCGTGCACGATGTTGGTGGGCAATTACGCGGGGTGAGCTGGGCCATGAGACCGATGCCATGAAAAATTTCAATGAGGTCCGCGGGTTTGTAAATGTCCTTAGATCCGCCTGGGATTACACGGCGAGACGCGAAATTTCAGAAGAATACAGTGATTACGGTAATATTAACCAAAGCAGGCTCATGGGTATTTTGAACAATTTTTATGAAACTGACGTGGTGACTTTTTCATCTAACAATTATGTACTAAAGGGAGATATAGTTCATCTGATTGAAGCACCGCTTTCTGACAAGGGAATGAATAACTTTCTTGCCAACGTACGCATTGATGCAATGAATATAACGTACTCCGACAACGGAGGACCACGCCTTTATAAGCAAATTGAATTGGATTACATGATGACCAACGTTAAAGGGAAGACTGAACGAATGAAGCTTACTCAAAGACTGTTTAGGGGCAATCCAGTTTTTTTCCATTTGATATACTCTGTTTCTCCGGTCGCAATGCAGACAAACAATTTAGTCAGTGGTCATGCGTGCCTGTGCAAAGTTTACTTGCAAAATCCTTCCAATGGTCATGACAGGAAGCAAAAAAGATATCTGGTAGTGGAGTGGCTAGAGGGCGTGTTTGACAATTTGTACAAATTGTGTGCCGTGCCAACCCTGACGTACTTGTCAAATTTTTTTGAAGTACAGGTTAAGCAACGGGAATATGATGCAACTAAAGTTTTACAAATATTAGACGGTAAAGACCCTTGTCAACCGGCATCTCTTTACGCAGCGAACGAGCGAATGAAAAGCCTATTCAAAACCAATAATCAAAAGGATTGGAAACCGTACAAATTGACCCTTGAGGAAGGAAGGGGATATGTGACGGAACTTGCATATTCACTTCTTTTAATGAGACCAACACCAAAGAAGGCCAACAGAAGGGATCACGAAAAGATAAATGCGACCTCGAAACAAAATTAATAGAATGACGTGTTTACATTTTGCCCCGTCAGTTTGTATCTGTGTTCATCAAGATCATCCGGGACTTTCACGGTGCCGCAGTTGGTGCCTTTTTGTAATAGGTGTAACACTCATTTAATAAACCTTTGTCTCTCAAAATTATTATGTGCTTTTAAGGCTTTACTGTCCAATTAAAGGTACATGTGGAGCCATCGCCGCAACGAGTACTTTCCACATATAAATGATCACGAAAACCGTTTCAGACTGAGTCAGCGAAAACTTAATCGTGCCCCGAGCACGGGCAATGATTCAGACACTGAATCAGACAATGGAAAAGAAGTCGGGCTTGGATACGCGCACGCCATGAGTGCTGAAGCTGATGCCAATGTTGACGACAGCATTGTAATACCTTTCGAAACGGATTTAGGGCATTTGGTCGTGGTTGACATCCAAGGCATCAACGATGAAATATTCTATCCAGAACGGTTCCTTAAACGAGCGATTGAGCAAATGTACAACTTTTGTGCTGAAAATTCAACTTTCCACTGGCCCTTACCCTGGCTCGACTATAATTTTCTAAAGGGCCGCTGCATTCCTTTTGAAATTCTCCAGGAGCGGCAACCGATCCCCGAAACTGAGCGCTTGTCCGACTTCCCCCCTTGCACTTGGTCGGAGCACAGGCGCGCGCAGTTGATTCATGAATGTGAACGCGAGGTGGCATCAAACATTGACGTGTTTGTCAGAGCCGGAATAGACAACGAATACGTTGAAATGGCGAACCAGCTCGACTCCCAGTATCAGTCGGAGTGCACTCATTTGCCGATTTTGTGGTCGGTCTTCAACGTGCGCACGACAACGACTTTGCCGGTAAACAGGAGCCTTTTTTTAAACGACAATCACGACGATTTTTTCGAAGCAATGGTCGCGCTCATACAATCGCGCTACTTAATTGACGTGGCACTCTATGACATTTACAGACACGCTGTTACTTTGGCAAACAAAGAGAGCCACGGCAACTCATTCCAAAAGGATCAACTGCTTATTCCCCCGCTCGTCGTGTACGCTCCAAGTTCGGAAGACGTTTTTGTCTTTTCAGACTTGGGCGGCAGCGTCCTGTCGTTCTGCAATAAACCTGACAGCCTGAAAATGGGTAGAACGGTTGCTGACGCACTATGGGCACAGTGCCCGTGGTTGAGTGCCCAGAACTCCCCCACAAATCACGTCAAATATAATGTTCACGGGCTTGTTTCAAACGAAATTTGCGAAAGGCTTAACTATAGTGGTACCGTTATGATACCGCTGAGACTAGAGATGGTGATGCATGCCCTCGTTCAAGACAGAACTGAGAACATTTCGGACGTTCTGACGTCCATGTGCCACGAGTGTCTAAAGTTCCAAAATATCGAAAGCATGTATTTGGCACGGAGGTGGTGGGCAATTGCGCGCGGCGAGCTTGGCAACCAGACCGAGGCCATGGACACATACAACCGCAAGCGCGGACTGGATCCGAGCACGATCGAGAGATCTGCATGGGACTTCAAGAAGAGGACAATACTTTCGAATGCATACTCCTGCTACGGGGCGGTCGACACGAACCAAGTTTTGGATCTGCTAGACGATTTTGGTCCGACCGATGCCATCACCTTTTCAAACAACAATATCATTCGCAAGAGCGACATCCTTGCAATGGTCGAGGACCCAATGTCAGACGGCATCAACGCGCCAGTCTTTAATGCGCGGGCCGACGCCCTGAACAAAGCGTACTCCGATAAGGGCGGGCCGCGGCTGTATACGCAGAAAGAATTGGATTACATCATGACAAACGTCAAGGGGCGAGAGCAGAGAAGAAAACTGACCCTGCGCCTATTCTGGGGAAAGCCTGCATTTTTCATTTTGGACTACGGGGTGACCGCAAACGCAATGGCTAAAAATGAAGACGCCGGCAGTCACGTGTCGCTGTGCAAGGTTCACCTGACGGGCCCTGAACCGAACAATCGCGTTCTGGTTGTGGAGTGGCTCGAGGGCGTCTTTGAAAATATTTTTAAGCTGTGCGCCGTGCCCATCCTCACGTACTTGTCACGGTACTTTGGAGTGGAAGTTCGCCAGGTCGAAAGCTCGACGCAAAAAACAATGCTGACCAAGGGGGAGAAATCAGACTGCGTTCCAGTCGCGCTCTATGCTGCAAACGAGAGAATGCGCACTCTACACGAAAGCGGCAACAGTCGGGATTGGGTGCCGTACAACTTGTCCGAGGCCGAGGCCGAGGAGTACGTCAGAGAACTTGCGTACTCGCTAATTCTGGTGCCAGTGCAGCGCAAGAGAGCGTCGACACAAATGCTTGAAAGAACTTACGCCTCTAAAAAATATCTCAAGTAAAGCAAGGTCTCTAATAAAATGTCTTTGTGTAAATTACTTAATCTAACTCTACATATTAAATGCCAACGAGCCTGCATTTCATTTCAATTTCATTAATCAAGCCGACCATGTTTGATTGCCTTGTAGTTTGGTCAGATTTGAAATATGATTGACCGTTTTGCCATTTATTTATTTCATGATTTCGTTGACTTTTCCACAACCTTGGAATAATCGAAAATATCATTTTCGGATGATTTTGTGTCGTAACCATCAAGCACCTCAAATTTCGGGACAATGTCAACAAAGCGCCTATGATGGCTCTCGGCATATAGAAGACGAATTGGCGTATTTGCATCACTTCCGTACTCGACATAAATCATCTGTACACGGCGCCAAAAATCCTTTGTTTGACTCCTGCACTCGTTCACTGCCGTTGCCTCTTGATCTCCGGACACGAAATCTTGCTTGAATTTTAAAGCAAAATCATCCCCGTGTTTTCTCTTCCATGTGTGCAAACGTTGCATGCAACTGGAGTACTTGGGATGAATATCCGTGACAGTATTCAGATCCTGCCGTAGATCATCGGAACGCCTTTGTTGTAATTCCGATTCCGAAGATTGTTGCTGTGCAAGGTATGTGCCTCCATTCACAGCCGCAAGGACGAGCATCCCAAACGTTTTCAAGACCGAATCCACCATCGGTCTTCCTTTGGATTGTCCCGACATTTCTGATTGATCATTACGCGGCATGAATATACCAACTGATTTTCTATCCAAGAAAAAGAGGTCATGTCAAAGCGATTTAGATGGCACATTAGCAAAAAACTCCTAACGTAGAGTTCTTATTCTTGTAAAAAATCGCGCTCGGTCTTCGGCTTCAAGTCAATATGTAAATTAAAAACACAAACACAAGCTTTAGGGATTTCAAAGAAAAGGATTTCAATAAATATCAATCTTCGGTTTTTATTCGCAAAGCCAAAAGAAATAATTATGAGGTGATCCCAGCGTCGTCCAAGAAGGCCTTGACTTCGCTGGGCAGGTCTCTTTGCGCGAGAACCTGCCTGTACCTCTCCGCGTCAGCTTCCAACAGCCTGACGACGTTGCTCGTGGGGTACATCGACGCGGGGATGCTGAGCGCGTACGCGTCGGCGAACAGCGATTGCCCCTTGACCCTGTGGACGCTGATGCACGTGCCAAGGCCGGCGGACTCGGGGTTCAGCCAGTACCCTCCGGGCTCGGACGATTGCCCTTGTTGGGTCCGCTGCAAGATGTTCGTCAAGGACCAAGCGAAATACCCCGGCATGTCCTTTTCGTCCAAGTTTGGCGTAAACGTCACGGTCGTCCAGTCCGGGCCAAGTGCCTGTCCAAAGCATGACCCGTCGCCCTCGAGCCTCTCCCCGCAAGTGTCGACAATGATGATCTGCCTCTTTTTTCCCGCGGTCTTCAGGAAGCGCCGGATGTCCGCCTTGGTCTGCTCGACGGCCTGCTTCATCAAGGACTTGGGGCCCACCGCATTTTTCTCGTCGAGCTTCACGCACTTGCTGTCCGTGCCGGCGATCAAAACCCGCGCGCCCCGCCTCTCCAGCTCTTGCTTCAAGACGAGCCCCGCCTTGCTTTTTCCAGAGCCCACGACCCCACGCAGTTGGATAACCACGTTACTCATCCCACCGGAGACCTTTTTCATCGGGCTTGCAGTCAGGCTTGTCGCGGCGAATCTGGCGAACAATGACATGCACTCCACCCCCCGTTGCGGAAACAAGACTGCCACCGAGCTGGTCGGGCGGGAGACTTCCTCGAGGTACTCTTCGGGGTCCAGCCGGGTTCGGCAGTACAGGCATGTCAGGCCTTGACCCATCTCGTCGACGGCCTCCCTGCACATCACGTACTTGGGCGAACAAACAGCGCCTGATTGGCCGACCACGTGCCTCCGGACCGCGAAGCCGCCTTGGTCGGTCTCGACCAGAAAGATGGGGCAGTAGTACTCGTGCTCGCTCTTGGACGCGACCCGCCGTTCGGTCAACTTGGGCACAAAGGCCCCGAGCAGCCGTTCCAGGTCGCAGTCGGCCGAGGGCACTTGGTCTCCGCACTTGGCGAACTGGTTGACCGCGTAGAACTCGTCTTTCAAGAACCAAGACACCATCCGGCAGATCCCGTGCCAAACAGGCAGCGTCTTGCCGCTCGCCGCCTGCCCAAAGGCCCCGATGCTCGCGGCGGCCAGCTCCGCCTCCCAGGTCCTGCTGACGGTCCCACCCTCTCGGATCGTCTCCAGCTCCGTCTTCTGCGACCCAGGCGCCGTCTTCCGCAGCATCAGCGTCGCGGTCGAGGCGTACGCCCGCCTGACCTCGTCGGACACCTCCGGGGACAAGAAGGCGGCCAGCGCGTAGCACAGCAGCAGGTACTTGGTCTGCTCGACCTGCGGCGGGAGACCAAAGAAGTGCCCGCAGATGCTGCGCACGTACTGCCGCAGCGCCTGATCGGTCGGCTCCGTGGCCCGGCGCTGCATCGGGAGGACAGGCTCCACCCGGCCCGAGTCGTCGGCGTACCCCGAGACCGGAAAGCCTTGGAACTTGGCGAGACTCTCGCTCAGCGGCACGACAAACACGTGTTGCCCGTTGATCGGCAGCGTCATGCCCCAACCCCCTTCGGCGCCGACGGCTTCTCGGACGGAGCGCGTGAGCTGCTCGTTCGCGTACGCGATCCGGCGCTTGCGGTCGGTCGCGTACTGGACGGCGAGCTCCGCGTGGCCCGAAAGCACGTTCTGCATCTGCCGGTCGAAGCACTCCAGGACGTCGTCCACGCCGACGTCCGCTTCAAACGCCGGCCCAGGCGAAAACTTTTGGAACAGTCGTCGGTAGCTCTTTGCGGTGGACGCGGTCAGCGGCTGCGAGAGCCCGACCATCTTCGCGTAGCTCGCCACCGTCGTCACCACCCGGCGCAGGATCGTGTAGATGCTCAAGTCCGTGCAGCCTTGGACGAGCGAGGCCACGTAAGCGTGGAACAGGGGTTCGTCTTCAAGCCGGAACATTTGGGTCGTGCCAAAGGTGACGTACCCAGGCTTGGGCTTTCGGTTCGACAGCAGTTCCCTTGCAGGCTCGTTCGGGTCGTCTTGCTTCGTTTTCGTGAAGAACGACCGCAGGCGGTCCGTCAGCCCGAGCTTCTGCAGCGCGCAGAAGACGTCGCAGCCGACCACCGTCTCCGCGGAGGAGGAGGAGGCTGCAGAGGCCCGCGCGTCCACCGAAATGATGCTGAACCCCGCGTGGGGAAACCGGCCCATGAAGCCTTGCACGCTCTGCGCGAACCGGTTGCGCACAACCTCGCCGTTCATGGTTCCGTCGTACAGCTCCCCGTCCGTGACGAGCAGGAACTCGAAGCTGGGCTCGTCGGCCCAACCGTGCTTGCGGCGGAGTTCCCTTGCCCGGGAGCTCTCGTGCATCCAATCCAAGGGAACCCCGTCCAGCAGGAAGTGCGGACAGGTCAGGTTGTTGCTTTGGGCGTGTTGCATCGCCTCGGCCAAGAAGACTCGCTCCGCGTTCATGTTCACGTCGTCGACCAGGAAGTACACTTCGGACAAGACAAACCCCTTGGGCATGGAAATGTTCTGCGACCCAAAGAAGGCTGCGCGGAACTTGGTCGCCTTTTGCCCCCGCAGAAAGACGAAAAGCTGCCTCGTCATTTCGGCGATAACTTGCTTGCCAAAGAGCAGCTGGCGCGATACGGTTGACCCGCTGACGTCAAAGCCGACAATAAAGTTGGTTTTTCCTTGGTTGACGGACATGTCCTCCAAGAATGATTCCTTGGTCAAACGTCCTGGGCTTGCTGTGAATTCGGGGTCGCTGGGGTGACCGGTGTTTTGTGTCATCGTCGTCTTGTGTGTTTGACGCATCCCGGTCGGTCTAATATAGGCGCAAAATGGAACTTTTAGTTTTCAGTTCAGTTCATTTGGGTCTTTTAATTCTAATAAAAAACCCTGAGAACAAGTTTTTTTGGGCGGCACCAAAAGAACTTTTATTGTTCACCTTTATCATTAAAATTTTAACTTTGAACGTTGGGCTCGTCATATTGTTAAAAACTGGTCCAACTTGTGCCTAGGTCCAAGAAAGAAGCCGCATGTCCCGAAGCAACCACAGCCGGTTCTTGTTTGCGAGGACGAACCAATCCGTCAGGTCCGCCGAATATAAATTAAACGTGGCCAGGTTGAGCGCCAGATTAGTTTTGGAAGCGCGCTCCACCACCTGCCAACCAATCCCTAGGTTGTTGGGGGCGACCACGCGCATCATGCCCTGGAAGAACAGTTGCTCGGTAATGCTTTTGGATGTGTACTGGAAGTGGAGCTGGATGTTCCGGAAGGCCGCTTGCGCCCCAGTAGCCATGTTTTCGGGCAGACGCGCAATCAATTGACGGGCATCGAGGCCGGCTACGACTCGGGTTGCTGTCGCGAATGCGACGGGAGAGCACAGTTCTACACCAGCAAGGTGCCTGTTGTATATGTCAAAGTGATGAAGATACCCGAATAGTCACCGCAAAATGAGTTTTTATTACCAATAAACTTCGGCTCCGGCCCCCAAGTCAAGTCCACACATACATCCATAACAGTATTTTTTGGCGGCACTTAATACTCGGGGGAACAAAGTCAGTGCGAACTTTTAATATTTTTTTCTGGCTTCGGCTTCGGCTTCATATTATAATTTTATTGACTTGAAGCCGAGGGAAGCGTGGTTGATCGCAAGTCTATCATGAGCTATGGTTACCTCATGCAGTTTCACAAATCCATCAACCAGGCCACCCTATCTGATGTTGACAAGGCCCAATGCAGAGCATTTTATTCAACACGTGCAAATTGTGCAAACATGCAACCGAACGCCGAACATTCAACCCCTCCCGGCTGCGATGAGGCGAATGCATGATCAATTATATTCTCATAACCGTTCCAAACGCGCAGTGATTTGTGATGCAATGAGTAAATGATTCCTCAAAACTCTCGTTTTTACTTGTTTACTACGATTTTGCGGAAACACAGTTAATGTTGTAAAAATTCATTGTGATAATAAAAATTCAAATTCGCTCATTTTGAGGAGTTCATACTCGACAAAAATGTTTATTGAGCGAGTCAGGCGCGCCAACCTAAAAGCCGGACCTTCAGAGCTTGTCGCGTTGCACCCGACTCCCGCGACAACGAGCTTTCCCGCGAATCTGGGACTTGGGTCCTGTACGCGCCCATCTCCAGATCATACTGAGAAAAACCACGTTGCGCTCTCGCGCGCAGACGCCAACTTGGCACTGACTCGACAACAGACCCTCCTTGTCGGCCTGGTGAATTGGTACAATGCAAACGGGCCTGAGCGCATTCATCCCTTGATCCTGCTGACGTCGCCGCGTGCACTCAAGGGTCGCGAGAACAAGGCCAGTCTGCGGCGTCTAGACCACATTGTGCGGTCTGAGCTGATGCGCATGCGCCAGCACGAGTTGTACGACGACTACAAGTCGCAGATCAAGAGTTTCAGGCGCAAGCTCTTTGACCCGTTCTGCAGGGCTGACATTTTGACCGTCGTGATCCGTCTTGAAAGCAACGACGGCACACCTCCCCGTCATGCTCGGGTGCGCACGTGCGTTGCCCAGATGAACTTTGTGCGGTGGGTCCTGGAAAGGGGCGTGATTGACTGCAACTCGCGGATCTCGGCCTGCTTCTTCAGTTCTGGACCTCGTTCGGACTCGCAGGACCAGCGCAACAAGACGAATAAAGACGATTAATCTTTTATTTTCAGATCTTAGACGACGCTCCCAGAAACGTCGCGTTCATGTACGCGCCGCGTTGCGTCATTGTGTAGAATCGAAACGGGACGGTCTCCCCCCGAGCAGGCAACCTGGTGTCTGCGGGGTTGGCGACCCTAATTTTGACGAGCCGGCCTTGATCGTCGCGCGCGTGGAGGTACACTCCTCCCCGGTTGTGCACCACCTCTTCGAGCCGCGCCTGCGCTTCCTTGTACACGCGATCTTTGACCATTGATGCGCCCGCGTCGCGGTAAACGACTGCAGTGTCGCGGATGACGATACCCTCGTGGCCCTTTTGCTTCGCATACTCCATGTACTGCGCATGGTGCGCGGGGTCGTACCTAAAGTATGGCATAACGAGAAACACGTCCAGGCCTTTGACGAGACCTTGAACGATGCGCGCGTGCGATGCCGCAAGCCGGCTGATCATGACAAGGCGATCACGCAGCACGATCCTGTTCTTGGGGTTGTCCGCGTCCCCGTGGTAGAACATGTCGAAGCACACGTATCGCACCCCCGTCCAGTCTGCGCCGCCCCCGCGCACGATGCTGCTCAGCCGCTCAAAGTTGCTTTGGGCCGCAACGTCGCTGGGCTGGCTTGCCAGGAGCTCAGAGGGCGACAGCAGGCGTGGATCGTAGACCAGCTCCCCGTCCAGATAAAAGCCGCCCGTCTTGTCGCTTTCTGCAGCGAGAAGCCGCGGCATTTGTGCTGTGAAGGACTCGGGCGCGCGTATCACGCGCCGACTTCGCGAGAAGAGCTCCCCCTTGACAAGGTCCCACACTCCGCGAAATCCATTCAGCTTGGGGGAAAACACGAGGGTCGCCTCGGGCGACGCATGATGCACTGACGCGAGCCCGTGCATCGACGTCACCTCGTGAGGCGCGGGTCTGTTCACCGTCGACATGACACTCTTTATGGGTTGCGGTTATAAAAGTCTTGATTAAAAAATTTAATGTCTGGATATGCCTTCCAGCTTCGCATAAAACTAGGGCTTCAAATCCCTGAATACCTAGGTCCAAGAAAGAAGCCGCATATCCCGAAGCAGCCACAATCGGTTCTTGTTTGCGCGGACAAACCAATCGGTAAGGTCCGCCGAATAGAAATCAAACGTGGCTATGTTGAGCGCAAGATTACTCTTGGACGAGCGCTCCACCACCTGCCAAACAACTCCCAGGTTGTTGGGGGAAACCACGCGCAGCTTGCCCTGGAGGAAGACCTGGTCGGTTATGCTTTTAGTCGTGTACTGGAAGTGGAGCTGGACGTTCCGGAAGGACGCTTGCGCCCTGGGAGACATGTTTTCGTGCATGACCCTCTCCGCCGATTTCAGCAGACCCGTTTCGCTTGTCCCGACATTGGGGTCGTAGTTCATGATTAAGACCTCACGCGACACGGTTATCTGGGGAGGCATTGCATTGACCCAGTCTCCATAATCCTTATCTATCAGGACCATCACGTTGCGTCCACGCTCCATGACCTGAAAGGCGTAGGTCTGCGCCACGGGGCTGTCCGACCGCGTGGCGACGCGGTGCACCCCAAGTGCACTCACGACCATTCTCGCAAAACCAGCAAGCACGTTTGTGTGCGTGGCCTGGGGTCCCGTGAATACAATGTGCGAAAACCTGAGCATCACAAACTCGCCCGGGCGAGTGTCCAGGAACTTCCCAACCTGCTCCATCTCCGACATCACGCTGGTATCCCAAACCACGTCCCCGTGGATGAAATAGGGAAACCCTCCTCTAAAAATGACGCGCAGGTCAAAGAAGCGAACGCCCATGGCAAGCTGTGACGCGAGCCCAAACGGGGGGGTCTGCGTGCGCGCCATGTTTACAAGAAGGCCCCGCGTCTGCGACGTCGTGGGCAAAGAATGCAGTGCTTTTGACGGGGACAGGTCGGTCCGCAGAGTTTTTGTTGTCAGCGTGCTGGTGGCAGAGTCGTGAGTCCCGGGAAGAATAATGTGGCGAAGCGGAATGGCAGAGTTTTCTTTTGCAAAGGTATGCGTCATCCAAAGGTCTCGCGGCACCTCTTGGGTGATAACTGGGGGCGACGCTAGCGATACCTTGCCCCCCATCCCCAAAATTTAAATGTCTAGATGTCAACTGGTGGTCATGGTTCAACACAAAAAAAAATACAGACAGGTTTATTGATGCTGTGCATTCAACAACAAAATCACGACATCACGCTCTGTGTTCCATCGAGGGGTCTTGGGAACAACTGAGGGCTCAAGCACCGAATCGGCCAGAAGCGAAAGCCCCCGAAAGAAGCGTGCGATCGCCGAAGGAATCAAGTATTTCGCCAGGACGTACTGAATGCGCAAGCCAGAGATTGGCTCCACCAGACGGCGCGCGATCTCGCGCTGGTTGGCCCGGATAAACACAAGCGCCGACCATTGAGCTTCCACCCCACCCTTTTGCACCCTTCCCAGCGCACGCCCCCTGACATGCTGCGTGCGGATGGCCTTTTGCAGCTCGGCACGGGATTCTGCCGTGCAATGGTTTGCATTTTTCAGTCTGAACATGCGAACGTTCCACCGAGCCGCATGCCACTGTGTTTTCGCTCGGGAAATCGCGGCCCGCGCCGTCCGAAGCACCGCAAGCCTGCTTTGTGAGCCGGGGGCCCCGAGCTCAAGGAGGTCATACAAGACGTCCCATAGCTTTACTGGTTTGACTCCCTTGAGCGCGGACCCGCCCTTTTTTCCAGGAGTCCACATAAAGTGGTGACTGGCTTGTTGTGGTAGCTTCATTCCGTATATAAACTTTCCTTTTCTGAGTCCAAGCCCAAACAAATAAAAATTCCTTTTCTGAAAGCACCCAACAATGTAAAAATTCAAAATTATTTTTGCAAGCGCAAGGAAATATTACGAGCAAAAATTGTTTATTCCATCGGCGCCTCAAAGAAAGTTGATACCCAAAAAGTTTTATGGATGAAGTTTTATTGTTGCATTCTTTTTTTTTATTCTGTCTGGAGTTAGAATAGGATCCAGCATGCAAATTTTTGTCAAAACACTGACAGGCAAGACAATTACACTCGAGGTGGAGCCCAGTGACCAGGTAGATGCCATAAAGGCTAAAATACAAGACAAGGAAGGGATTCCTCCCGACCAGCAGCGACTAATATTTGCCGGAAAGCAACTTGAGGACACGCGCACGCTGGGCGACTACAACATCCAAAAGGAGTCGACGCTGCATCTGGTCTTGAGGCTTCGGGGAGGCTTTTGAGGAGTAGTGCTTGTTTGGGCCATACACTTTTTAATAAAAAATCACGCTTTTGTTGGTTTGAAAAATGATTTCGTATCAGGCATTGGCCCCGACCCCCCGTAAGCTCCTGCGTAGCTTCCACGCAGCATGTTCTCGTTGATTGAAATGTCTGCGTCTCCTGAGTTTTTTGCCGCATTGATTGTCCATAGTTCCCCCACTACTCGCCCGTACTTGTCTCGCTCGACGACAACAACCAATCGCAAAAGTAGAGTGTTGCTTGCCGCCACCCTGGCAGAGAAGTCCGCCACAGTCTCGCCTGGGAGCTGCGCGCCACAGTCTGTCACAAGCTCCGCAAGACGCCGCCGCGCCACAACGCCGCACGCGCGATCTTCTCCGTGCATTTCCGGTGCCTGCACATGCGCTAACCGCACGACCGCGTGGCTTGCACCTTTGCCGTCTGCGTGCGCATACACGACCCTTACGGTGTCCCCATCCACAACGTGAACGACTCTGCAAGGGCGAGCGCAACCTTTTGGCAGGCCCACGTTTGCGGGACTTGCTGCCGCCAGTAAGGTCGCCACGTCGGGGGGCAATGCACAGCCTGGAGATAAACTGCTTGTCGTTTTTTTCGTCATGTGAGCTAGACCCCTCTTTAATTTGATGCAATAAAGTCACAAAATAATCATTCACCAGTCCCTCGTCGAGTTTATTGGATCCAAACACAAAATCAAATTCGGAGTTTCGACCGTCAAGCAGACCTGAATATCTTCGCCGGGATCCGTCCTCCGGCTCTTGAAAGAGAATAGCTCTAGGCCTTGACCAGCTCCGTGATCGCGCGAACCTGCGCGGGAGAAAGAACGATGCGACGCCCTCGCGGCATTGAGACGCTTACGCAAATCTCTCCGTTGTGTTTGCGCTTTCGGAAAGTCTTGGTTCCGATCTTGATCATCTCGGGGTTGCCGACGTGGGTATTCACGGCACCCAAAGCGGGGGCAACTGATTTACCTTCGCCAGTGCAAGGAATCAGCGGAGGAACGCTGGTGCGTTGCATCAGGGTGGGCAGCACAACTGGAGCTGCTGGGGGGAGAGTCGCGCTAGCAAATAAGGCCGAAAAATTATGCGGGGCTCTTGTCGGGGGCGCGGGTACCGCAAAGGGAACAGTTCTCTTTTCAGGGGGCGGAGCTACAGAATTTGACGTCGCAGGGGGAGGGGGGTTGCTGGCAGTCGGAGAGCTTGCCATATTAGGAGTTGGGAAAGGCAGTCGAAAAAAACTGACTCCAAAAGGCATATAGAATATACAGATGACTATGCGAATGACCGCGCAAAAAAAAATGGCGACGATAAATCATGCATCAATAAGAGAAACAAAGTAAACTGTCATATATGAGTGCAAGTCGCATACATTCTTGCGTAAATAGTCAATTTGAACACAAAACTTTTTTTTTGGGAAGCTAGCTGTTTAATTAAGGACACTGAAATCAAGACGTTAAATGCCCCGAAACGTCAAGCGCACTATTAATGAAGTCGATAACGACGATGACGATAACAATGAGGTCGATGAAGATGATTTGCCGGGCCCCAAAAGGCAAATCGAAAAGGATATCCGTTTGCCGGTTCTTTCTACCATGGATAAGACGATTGACTTTTGGATCTTTCACAATTCATCATTGGGAAAAAACGGAAGAGAGTCAGACGAAAAGGCTCTGAGCGTCCTCAAGGAGCGGCACTCAAAGTCGAATTCTGACTACTACGCCCATCTTTTGAAAAAACGGTACTGGATTGGAAAGACGCAGAGCAGGGCGAGAGGGCTGCCCCCCGGCATTCGGTTGAAGTTTGCCAAGCGCTTTCTGCGGTACTGGGCTGCACAGGAGAAAAGGGGCTTGGGGGGTCTACCACTCATCCGGCTCGCCGAACGCGTCGTCCAGGACTCAAACGAATTCTTTACAATTAAGCCGCCACGCGTTGTCGACCACGGCATGCGTCTGGCAATGCAGCAGATGCTTGTTTCCTGGAAGGAGCTGCCGAAGGGGCTGCGCGACGAACACAACATCATCCATCGCGCGCAGGCCTACCGCGCACTCTTCGCTTCAGGACAGAACCCTCCCGTGCCGCCAGACGAGCAAGACGGGAGTCTGGTCATGGGTGTGCCCCGGCGGGTCGTGCTCGACTACTGGAGAAAGACTGTTGCGAGGAACTCCCCGGAAATGTTCCTCGAAGTCTTGAAAATGTTTTATCAACAGCTCGTTTATCTTGGAGAGCAGGAGTTTTCAGAATTCCCGGTTCACTTTTACGCGGGGGGCTGGCGGCCAACGGCGCCGGGCCGCGCTGATGCGCTGAGCCCCGAGGATATACGCGACCTGCTTCACATCATTGCCCAGGAGCCTTGGCTCAGCCTGGAGTACGTCATCAAGCGCTTTGCAGAAAAGAGAGGCGTGACCATTCCAGGTCTGGACATGACTCCAGACACCAAGTCTCGAAAGAATCGCGCGGGGCTGGCCCCGGCGGACAAGACCCGTGTTAGTGAAGGCGTTTCCAGGATATTGAAAATGTTACTAGGCAATACCCCAATCGGCTCGGAGGCGGTGGAGGGCGATGCGCCCATGCCGGAGGCCGCGGTCATTTCTAAGCAGCTTCCGGTCTGCTGGCCGGCCGAGTGCCTGCCTCGCACCGTTGCGCCTGACGGACCTGCTCCCCTTTATCTGCTGCTGTCGAGGTGGCTGGTTTGGGGAGACAACCCTCCTCTGCGCAGCTCGTTCAAGAAGATTGTGGGGCAGTTCCAAAAGTTTCTCAACAAGGCCGGGTTTGTCAAGGGGCTCCCGCACGAAATCGACATTGTTCGTTCCACGAACGCGCGCAATATCAAAGACATTCGCAATTTTCGGAGACACTACCTGGACAAGACTTGGTTTGGACTTAACACTCCAGAACTTGCAGGGGGTGGTGGGTCTGTGTCTCGCGACTTTGTGTTTATGGACGAGACCACCGTGTCGCTTAAGCAGCATTTCGGGCGGGTCTGGATGTCGCGCCAGGCGCCCATTGTGCACGGCACAAAAAACCTGCTTCGCGGGCTGTACAATATGTTTATCAGCGTGGGCGTCATTCGCGGGGAGCCGTTTGCTCATTGGATAATCTATCGCCCCCAGAAGCTAGACGGAGTTAAGCTGGGGGACAGCAACAAGCGCTACTTTATAGATTCAGCGCCGAGTGACGTTCAAACTTTTCTTACGCAGGGCATGAATATTTATAATTACCTAGAAAGCAAAAACGCAATAGTTAATTTTAGTCGAAGGGACTCTCGTAATAAGAATGAAAAAAATCGTTTAATCAAAGATTTGAAAGACATTTTTCAAAAGCTTCTCAAATGTGTGATGAATGTTCTGTCAGCAATGACTGTGGTCTTGAAGGAGTTCCCAGAGAGATTTTTGGTGCTTAAGGATACCATTGACGAAATAATGTCAGACTGGCAGGTTTCGATAGATAAAAAATACGAAGAAGAAAGGGAAGTATCTATACTTGATGCATTAGTCGAAATTGTTGGTGCGTCGCCAAGCGACCCCGGGGATGATAGGTTCACACGGAAGTTTCGCGAAGAATATAGGGATTTTAACGAATCCGTAATATCTTTATCAGAACAACTCAGAATACTAAAGGTAGATCAATATTACTATAAAGGTATCAAGATTGAAAATGGATTCGGACCCCCTCTCCTGTTTGATGGGGCCGAGTACATCGTCAACCCGGCAAAAACAGTTCAGATATCAGCCTTGCGAATGGTTCGACGCGTAATTATCGGACACGTGGGGATGAAAGTCGTCTTTAAAACGCGAATGGGGGGTTCTCGACGGAAAATATTTGGCACCATCGGGACAACCCTCGACTACTTTTTTGGAACGTACCACAAAAACGTCACGCGACATGGCTCGTCTTCTGAACAGTCTGACTTTCCCCCTTACTCGCTTTTCGAGGCCATTGGCAAGGTATACAATGATACCAAAGACAAGGAAGACGCAAAGGCTTCAAAGACGCAACTCGATGTTCTTGTCGACCTGGCCTCCGCGCACATGGCGCCGAACCAGCACATCAAAACGGTGAAGCGAGTTCCCCTGTTTAGCATCATGAAGCGTTACGGGGGCCAGATTATCAGGGAAACTTCAAACACCGAAGTCGACGTAAACCTGGTTTACTTGCCGGCATATGCGCCCGAATTCAACCCTTGCGAGCGCGTCAACGGGCTTCTGAAAAGGCACTTTCAGCGCACGGCGAGCAAACGCTTCAGCGAAGACTTTCTTCGAAAATTGACGACAGAATTTTTCGAACGACTCGTAGTACACCGCCCCGAAACGTTGTTTAATCTTGTCCGGGGATGTGGCTTCAAGTTTGCGCACGACGAGAAGCACATTGCTGCGCTGAAAAGCACCTTTACGATTAGCGGCGAAGACGACGCCGCAATTGCGGGAACGCTCAAGCGCATGTGCAACAACCCCGACGCCAGCAACGCATCAAACATGCCCCTGGCAGTGAAGTATCAGCGCAGGCGTCACGTCCTTTGCGTGGACGAAAAGACTGGACAGCTCGTCAAGTACTTCTCGCCCCTGTCGCTCAACGTGAACAACATGTACAAGAAACGGCCAATGTGGACCCAAGTTTCGAAGCACGAGTCGCTTTTCAACGTGAACCTTGTTCCCATTCACTCGAGCATGGGAGACTCGATTGCCCTGAAAAACAAGCTTGAAGACGTGGAAAACGTGCAGATCCGATACGCGGGGTACCCAGTTGAGGGGGAGGCCGGCATAGCAAAGGAATCTCGGGAGCTGTGTACAGGCATCGCTCCCAACGTATTTGATGGTTCTTTGATAGGACACTTTTGGGACGCGTTTGTAGAATGCAGTGTCTACGGGTCCATCATTCATATCGTAGGCATCAAGCAGGCAAACAGTCCTCGACTGGCCGATGTTTACTTTTTCATCAAGCCCCCAGACATGGATAACACCGAGTTCATTTTTGTTTTTCGACTAACGGCCGCCGCATCGTCTGGGCGATCAACCTCGCCGTACTCCTTTGACGCCTTGCTTCTCAAGCACGCGCTTATTTTCCGGGCTCGGGACAATGGGGGAAAAATTGCGGAGTCAGAGGCCCTCGTTTCAAATTACCTAAATGTTTCGTTAGTAAACAGGAGACGAAGCGAAAAGATTCAAAATATATTGAAATTGAATGACGCAAAAAACAAAGAAGGCTCGATTTGGCGATTTAAGTTTGAAGACGACGAAAAAACAGAGCCGATGGAAAATGTACAAAAATGCGAGGCTATGAACGCCGATGATGATGGAGAGGACGACGACGGAAGTGCAAAACCAGATGATAAATCACCTCCACAAAAAGATGATAAATCACCGTCACAAAAAGATAATGAGTCAGGGCCGGGTCGTACAAAGAAGTCAAAAAGAAAATTCAAGAAAAGTCCAAAAGATAAACCTAATGAAGGGACCAGTCAAAATTCAGTTAACAATGTAAATCTTGGATTAAATTTTCATGATAAAGTTTCCCCTGGTATTCAATATGATGTGGCCTTGGGTACAGGGGGCGAGTTCACTCAGCCCAAGGTTTCCGGTACTCCAGAGCTTTTGGGGACGAATTTCGTGATTCCGATATCTGTCTTAAACCCCACAACGGGGCCTGTCCACATGAGTCCAAATAATGATAATGGTTCAGGATCTGATAAAGTCAATGTGGGAAATCCATATCCCCTGCCCACGCCTCAACCCGACAACGCATCTACTGAATCACGCAAAGATTCAGCTACTGGTTTAGACCCAAATAAACAAATAATGAATGCAGACTTTTCACCACCCGCGGAACACATTGAAGAACCGCTAAGCACAGTAGATTCTGTTCCACAGCCTGAATATGATAGTGATATACAAATTTATGACCAGGTTCCTACGCCTCGGACAGACAGCAAATCTAAAGACGCACAAAATTATGCAGATTTAAAAGAAGCACAAGGATCGATGGAAGTAGATCCTATATTACCCGGATTCGATAATGAACACTCTCAAAATGCAACTAGTGCTCTTGAAAATACAAATAATGATGGTTTGAATAGAGAAGAAGAACTGTCAAGAGAACAAAACCAAATGGAAATAGAATCTTTACCATCATCTGATCATGTTGAACCACCACAAAACAGTGATGAGGAAATGGATGATATCAAGATTCACTCAAAGGAAAAAAGTAGCAACAGCAAAAATAAAAAAGGCGGAGTTATTAAGACCCTACAAACATCTAAATCTTTTAATAGAGCGAATCGAAGTCACCGCGAAAAAGAAATGCATGAACTTAAGAAAAGGAAACGCGAGAGGCAGGAAAGTGAAAGAAATGAGCGTGAGATGAAACGACGTGAGAGGCAGGAACGTGATAAACAGGAGCAACGTGAGAGGGAGCAACGTGAAAGGGAGCAACGTGAAAGACTGGAACGTGAGAGGGAGGAGGAACGTGAGAGGCTGGAACGTGAGAGGCTGGAACGTGAGAGGCTGGAACGTGAGAGGCTGGAACGTGAGAGGCTGGAACGTGAGAGACTGGAACGTGAGAGACTGGAACGTGAGAGGCAGGAGCAACGTGAGAGGGAGGAGGAACGTGAGAGGCTGGAACGTGAGAGGCAGGAACGTGAGAGGCTGGAACGTGAGAGGCAGGAACGTGAGAGACTGGAACGTGAGAGACAGGAACGTGAGAGACAGGAACGTGAGAGACAGGAACGTGAGAGACAGGAACGTGAGAGGGAGCAACGTGAGAAGGAGCAACGTGAGAGGGAGCAACGTGAGAGGGAGCAACGTGAAAGGGAGCAACGTGAGAAGGAGCAACGTGAGAGGGAGGAGCACGAGAGGGAGCAACGTGAGAGGGAGGAGCACGAGAGGCAGGAGCGCGAAAAAGCAGCGGAACGCGAGAGGCAGAAGCGCGAAAAAGAGGAAAGTCTTGAGAGGGAGCGACTTGAGAAGCAGGAACGTAAGAAGCAGGAACGTGAGAGGCAGGAACGTGAAATGCAGAAACGTCAGACAATGGAACGTGATGGTGATCAGAAAAGTAATAGTAAGAAAGACTATAGAATTGTACCTAATTTTACACTCAAAAAATCTGTTACTGAAAGAGCACGTGAAATTGATGAGGCTGAGCGAATACGCAAATCAAGACGCAATAAGAGCCAACAATCTTCAAAAAAGGAAAAAACAACAGCCAATACCTTAACCGCCATAAATAATTCACTGTTGCAACCAGCACAAAACACCCGGTCTATCAAAAGAAAGAGACAAATTGGCGAAGAGGATGCCACACTTCAGGAAAATGAACGCCGCCCCACCAAAAAATTGAGAAAGTAGAATTACAACGGAAGTACAGACACAGACATATATATTTATGAATGGGTAATTGCTTGGAAACTCTATGAACCCTCATTTCTTTAAATTTTCACTATTTTTATTTGAACTTTAATCTAGTGGGGAAAACATGATTTTTGTAAAAGTAAGTTTCTGAAAACGGAAGCGTCCGTGCCAACTTCTCACCCATATCTTCGATATCGTTCACTCATTTCAAATTAAAAAGAACTTTTACATAAACTTGATTGTTTATTGTTTTACCCAATTTACAATGAATTTTTACTACATTAAATAAAACATATTCCGTCGTCACACTATAAATATTGCACATACCAAGAAAACGCACCAAAAAGCACGACAAGCCCAATCAAGTCAATCATGGCCAACCAAGTCATCAGACTCATGTCCATCTCAAACGACGCAGTCACCAAGTTTGGCATCCGATACCCCGGAAAGCCCGCCAAGGCAGGCATAACGCTTTACTATGTCAACAATGGAATGTCGTCTCCGATGTCGATTCAGCTACCCCCCCTGACCCTTGCGTTTGCCGCTGCGGTGACTGAGACAAGCCAGAACAAGGATAGATGCACCATTGCACTTTCGGTTTCTCCCGACTCTGACGCGTACAGGAAGCTGGCGGCAATCGATCTCGCCATTATTCGCAGTTTCCTTGCGCAGCGCGACAAAGACACTGTTCTGAAGCGGTACTCGGACGATGAAATTATCTCTGACTGCATTGGGGGTGTCAGGCCCCCCCCTGAAGCTCACCCTGAGTACTCACCCACTTTTCGAGCAAACGTCGACGTTCGCTGCGCTGCTGACGGAAAGTACTTTTTGGACACGGATCGTTGTCGAATCTACGACATCAAGCGCAAGGTGAAGACCGACGTGGACTGCATTGCGCAGCGGAGCTCAATCATTGTTACGGTCAAGCCGGGATGGATATGGACGGGCTCCAAGGGGATCGGCATCACCTGGATCGCGGAAAACATCATGATTCTTGACGAGCCCAACGCCGATAAGTTTCCGTTTGCAGAGGGCGACGACATCCCCCCGCCTCCCAACACAGAGACCTTGCCCCTTACTACAACACCCAATGTCAGTAACAATCATGAACGCAACCCCGAGGACGAGCCCGATGCCAAGCGTGCGCGAACAGACGCGTGTCCCGAATTATCTACCGAGCCTGACCCGCAAGACATTGAGGCCCTGTTTGAATCTGAGCTTGCCAATAAGTAAAATTCCAATAAAAGGCATACTTTTGAACGATTTTATTCATTTTCGTTGTTGTGAGCGTAGATTTGACAACGGGTTGAAACATGACTTTGGGGATTTCGGGGACTTGCAAGTATTTCAAGTGAGAAAGGTCAGGCTCCATTATTTATAAATCATCCCAATAAATTCTTTTCGGTTTCCAATAAATAGTTTTAGCTTCGCAATGAGTCTCAAATGGCCTCCGACTGGAAACGCCATTGCCACTGGCAACACGATCTGGGCTCTTGAGCACAACAAGGGAGGGTACATCATGCTTGTGAACGGGCCAGGACTGACGGCGAAATTGGCCGAAGCGTTTGATCCAGTTCGCCTAACCCTGACATCCGACCCAGTCAAGCGCCTTTTAATAACATTTATGAACGTGACGTTCTTCAGCATGGAACTTCCCTTTTGGACGGCGGGGATCATGGTGCGGTCCGAGGGGAAAAATGAGAAAAAATATGGGACACGATCCCTCGTGGCTGTAGACTCAAGCTACAAGACACTCATGGTTATCGCACGGGGCACGGGCAAGGATGGCAAGGGGGGGAGCTATTTCATCCTTCACCCCACAGGAGAAGCCATGATGCTTGAGAAGTTTGACGGCAGCTGGAGGCCGTCATGGTCCAGCAACGGCAAGGTGGGCCTCTTGCATTCTGCATGGCAAACCGTGGAGATCAAGACCCCAAGACTTACCGTCGACCTACTGGCCTGGAAGCACTTTGAGGAAGAGTATAACAAAGGCAACTGCCCGACCATTGAGCGAGTAAGGTTTGTGGTCGAGACGGAGATTTCTCGGCTCGCAAAGGCGTATGGGAAAGGGCCCGGGTCCTCAGAGTACGGAGTTCGGATGCAGGCGGGCTGGTACGTCTACAACCGGCTGCGGGAGTACATGCACATTCCCCCGCACCTGCTTGCGGCTCCAGGGTTTTCCAGCCCGCAAGAAGGCCTAGTGTTTGACATTGACGGTGCGACGCAGACCGATATGTTTTACACCGAACCCCGATTTCCCCACCGCAACCCCAACGTGCTGCCCAGCGACTTCAAAGTTGCCGGGGGTGGTTGTCCCGGAGCCCCCACGGCCATGGTTGTCGACCCAAACCTACAGTTTTCTCGACAGTGCACAGATAAGAGCTGCGCGGTGCCGTGCCTGGCCCCCAACCCCATGACTTGTCGCGACCCGACGCAAGGAGGGCTCGGCCAGGGCATGCCTGTTGGGTTTCTAAGCGGCGACCCCAAGAACCGGGACGTCCGGTGCCGCATGCGGGTCAAGCACTCGGACGCGCCCAGCAGGGTGCTCTCCATGGTCAACTGCGTCAGCAGCGACCCCACGCACCCGTGCCTGGGGATAGCAGGGCCGTCCAAGCCCAAAATCACAAACACAATGAACCTTGACCGGTTCATGATGTCGTATTGCACGGACTTTGCGGAGTTCAAACCTGGCGACCCCAAGAATGACTGCCCCGTCGACCCGGTGACGGGGGAGCGCCCTTTGCGATGCCCCAACGGGGTGAGACTAGGGGAAGCTGGGGTGGCGTGTCAGCGCTGGCAGCGGGGCCCCGGGGCAGACGCGGCAAACGCGGCCTATGTTGAGTTCTGCAACCGCACGGACCAGCAGGGGCAGTCGTGGTGCGACTGCATCGCGGGGGGGCTTCCCGGGGGGCGATACAACCGCATGTACACCACGGCGCAGCAGGTACCCTTTACAACGCGGCAAAACGAAGGCTGCTGGTTTCCTCCCTGTGGCGTGAATGCGTACACTCTCAGGCGACGGTCCGACATCGAGACCGATCTCAGCAAATGCGAGGTGGCGTGCACAAACGTTATCAATGTCACCGACAGCTCAAACGTGAACATGAAAGGTGTCACGCAAAACATGACCTGCACAGTCGGCAAGGAGACTATCACAGTTCGACCCGACGGGTCCTTGATTCCGACACCAGGACCCCAAACCCCGCCCCCGCCCCCCCCC
>Ga0114967_10000283_pt1 | contig 42407 bp, 46 predicted proteins | sample M_130628_MF_Meta_FD_92639 | JGI IMG/M metagenome (GOLD analysis project Ga0114967, IMG submission 92639) | Freshwater microbial communities from Lake Montjoie, Canada to study carbon cycling - M_130628_MF_MetaG | ecosystem: Environmental > Aquatic > Freshwater > Lake | place: Lake Montjoie... | reverse complement strand
GCCTCCCGAATCCAGCTGTCGGCGGGGAAGGTCTCGACGACCACCCCGACGTCGGTCATCGCGCCGCAATTGCTGCACTGCTCTTCCATAGGCCGGACGGTAGCTCCGCGCGTCGCCAACGGGGTGCCGCGGCGCGGGGCCCGGCTGTCACCCCACCGCGGCAAGATGATGGGGGAGGGCGTCTCGGGGCTGGCCCGCCAGTACGGCGTCACCCGGCAGACCATCTACAACTACCCGGCGGCCGCGTGATGGACGTCGCCGCCGTCATCGCCGCCCTCGATACCCGCTTCGACGCGGATGAGGCCGCTATCGCCGAGCGGATGCTGCGTGAGTACGTCGGCACGATGCCGGAACAGCAGCTGATCGCGGAGATCGGTCTGTCCTCATCGCCGGGACCACTAGGAACTGCGGGTTCCGTCAGACCCGCGCGTCAAGATAGTGGTGTGTCCGACGACGACGGCTCGATTCCACCAGCGCTGACCGAAGCACAGCGCATCAAACAGCGAACAGCCGCAGCTGCTGCCGCTTCAATGTTCTCCGATCCCGATCCTGAATCCCGCGAAGCGGCGTACCAGCAGTTTTTGCAGACCGGTGATGTCTGGAGCGAGACGCGAGACTCATTGAACATTCCCGACGATGCTGACCCCGAGCAGGCCGCCGGGTTGGCCGCGATCCTCAAACGGATCCCGCAAGGCAGGGGGCGATTTATCAACTGCGGAAAAGGTTGGTTCGGTCTTATCACAGAATTGGATTCTGTTCTGGCACTGTTGGATTCGGATCATTTAGTGCTTTCAGTGAAAGAAAAGCACGGGCGCTTGGCTTACTATACAAGTGGTAAATATATCGGCTTCGACAACGCCTTCCACCGGGCAAAGCAGGCCGCCCAGGACCGCAGCGTCACGGTCTGCGAGCTCTGCGGCGAGCCGGGGCAGATGTGCGAGACGGGCCCTATGGGCCCACCAGGACGATGGGTTAAGACACTGTGCCCGGCGTGCGCCGCGGCTGGGTACCGCGGGCGCAGCTATACGCCGGTGCAGGGATCGTGATGGTTGACGACCACGACTTCCCCAACGCCGCGGCGGCCGCGCACGACGCCGCCTGGACCGTCCTGCAGGACGCGGCGGACACGGTCTCGTCGCGTTCGCGGCGTACCTCACTGGAACAGGTCTGTGCTCAGTTCGGCGTCGACCCGGAACAGGTCCGGGAGCGGGCGGCGCAGATCCGCGAGGGGGACGACAATGACTAACACCGACGCCGACGCCATCGCTGACGAGATCGTCGAACTGTGGGTGTATTTCGCCATCCACACATGCACTCATGCGCAGCCGCCGCTCGACCAGCCCGGCGGGCGTGACTGGTTGCAAATCCGGCTGGTGGAAGAGTTCCGCGGCGGGCTTGTCATCGTGGTGGTGAATACCCTGGAATCGCCGGACGCGTCGCTGCCGCTGACCGTTGCTGTCCTCTGCGTCCGCGACATCATCCGGGCCTGCAACGAGGCATTCGCGCCGATCGCTGTGCGGGTCGCCACCGCGGCCGCGGCGGGGGAGGACGTCGTCTTCAAGGTCGCGACGGCCGCGATTGAGGAGGCGAAACGGTCTCTGCTGCAGCAGGTGTCGCTGGCGATAGAGCGGGCGATGGCGCGGGGCTGAGCGGGGCGCGGAAACCCCTCTACGGCGCGCTTACGGCGCGAATATGGAGCGCGTTTTTGAATCTGTAGCCATACGCTGGTGGTCCTTTAACGCCCTCACCAGCGCGTTCCGCAAACCGAGACAATCGGAGAAACCCCTGGTCGTCTAGTACCCATAATGAATAGGTCAGGAGTTCGATTCTCCTAGGCGGCTCCAAAGTAGCAGTTCAGATGCGGTTTCTCACCCCGGCTCATCGGCGGGCATGGCCTCTACGGCGCGGAAACGGCGCGAATACGAATCAAGAGCTGCGGTGTAATCGGGCACGTCAATAGCCCGCTCGACGTAATGGCGACGGGTCACCTCGCTGCTGCCGTGCCCGGCCTGCCGGGATGCGGCGTCCAGACCCAACTCCCGCTCAACCGCGGTGATGACGGTCTTACGCACGGAGTGGGGGACCACCCAGCTGAGGTCCTCGCCGCGGATCTCCCGCCAGTGCGTCCTGATGTTGGCTTCGGACTGCGGCGTACCGTTGCGCGTCGGAAACACGAGGTCGAACGGAATCCCTAACTCCCGCTGCTCCCGCAACGCGGCAACGCCGAACGCGGGCAGAGTGACTGTGTATACGTCGCCCCCGGACTTCCTGCCGGGCACCCGCTGTCCACGCTTATCCAGTCGGTGACCGATGTGAACGGTGACCGGGCCGTCGCCGTCGAGGCCGACGATGTCGTCCCAAATCAAGGACAAAATCTCGCCGATCCTGGCGCCTGTTGCGAGCAGCACGTCGAATATCCGGAGCCTGTCGTAGCCGCGCTGCGGGCCGAGCTTGGACGTACCGAACTGCCACGCGATGATGCGGCGGCGCATCTCGACGGCGTCGTCGGGAGTCAGCGCCCGCGGCCGCACCGCACTGCGGGGTGGCGAGTAGGCGGCGGCGACGGGGGAGTAGTCCAGGACGCCGAATGCGATCGCCACCTTGCACGCCTGGGACAGGACGGTGCGCGCGGTTCGGGCGGACGATACCGGCTGACAGTCTCGGAGGAAGCGATCCACCCGCTGGGTCGTAACCTCCCGCAGTTTCACCTCCCGCAGCGCGGGAAGGATCGTCCGCTCGATCACGTCGGCGTAGCCGTCGAGAGTGTCGGTCCCTTTGCGGGGCCGCGCACCGTTGGCCTCAGCCAATGCCGTGTCTGCGCGGCAAGCGGCGAGCCAATACTTCAGCAGATCCTCGACCGTCGACTCCAGAGTTATCTCATCGCCCGTGCCGGCTGGTCCGTGGCGGCGGTCACGGAGCTTAATCCTCAGTGCTGCTTTAGCTTTCGCGGCCGTATCCGCAAAAGCCTTCACCTGTCGGGTGATGCCGTCGCGGTCGCGGAACCGAGCGCGAGCGCACCACTGACCGTCGATCTCCTGGGTGTTGATCTCCCCGTACGTGCCCAATTCCAGTCGCGGCCTACCCACCTTCCACCTCCAACGCGGCGTCGTGGGCGGCCGACTCAGCCAGCTCCGCAGCGGCGACCTCGGCCAGCTCGGCGATGATGCCGCGGGAGATGCGGCCGCGCTTTTGAGGTGTCGCGCCGTCGCCGGCGCGGTGGTCGCGTTCCTCGCTGCCGCTGCGGCCGTAGAGCTGATGCGCGGCGGCTAGGACGATCGCCTCTGAGCCGAGCCCCAGCTGCCGTGCGACGTTGTCCTCGACCTGCCCCCAGCCGGGTGCGAGGCGTGGGTCGGGGACGGTGCCGATCACCGGCGACGGACGGCGGATCGGTTCGCCGGAAAGGGCTTCGCGCAACAGGGTGAGCTCCTGGGACACGCCGGAGTCAGGGAGGAGGTCGACCAGCCTCACCGGCTTACCGGACAGTTCCGTCAGTGCGGCCGCGACCGCGACCATCGCGGCCAGATCCGGGTTACCTTCCCCGGCCTCGACCTGGCCCAAACGTGCCCGCGACCAGATCAAACCCGCCCGGCTGACGGCGCGGGCGAGTTCATCCTGGGTGGCACCGGCGGCCTCCCGCAGCTCGCGCACCCGGGCGCCGAAAGCAGCCCCAAATCCATGCAGCACGCGTCAGACGATAGCAGCAGTTGCATGTGTCAGCTAGGTATGCAAGACTGATCAACAGATGCAAGTGCCGATTGCATGTGACGAAAGGACTGCAATGCCCGCTCCGACGCCCGCCGAGGCGAAACAGGCGATCCTGACCACGGCGGCGGTGAACCTCACCGTCGCGTGCGCCGCCATGGGGGTCAGCCAGGCCACCGGCGCCCGGATGCTCGCCGCCGGGAAGTTTCCGGTCCCGATCATCAGGATGGGCGCCCGCGTGATCGTTCCGACGGCGCCGTTGCGCAAGGCGCTGTACATCGACGACGCCGAGGCCGACGCTTCCGCGACGGGCGGTGCGGCATGAGCACCACTGCCCGTGTGGAGATCATCGGCGACCGTGCCGTCCTGATCGGCCCCTACAACAGCAGCCTTCCGGCCCGCGCCCGCCAGATCGGCGGGAAATGGGACGCGGCGCAGAAGCAGTGGACCTTCGACGCCCGCGACGAGTCCCGCGTCCGCGACCTCGCCCGCATCATCTATGGCACCGACGGCTCCGCCGATGAGGTCGCCGACACCGTGACGGTTCGGGTCGACTGCGGCGGGTACGCCTCCTACCAGGAGATCGTCGTCGCCGGCCGCACCGTGGCCAGCCGCAGGTACCGCGACGAGGCTGTCCGTCTGAGCGACGGCGTCGTCCTAGTCAGCGGGGAATTCGGCCGGTGGGGAGGGTCGATGCGTAATCCTCGGATCGGCCGCAACGACGCGACCATCGAGATACGGGACATCCCCCGCGGCGCAGCGCAGGCAGAGGACCTCCTGATCGTCGACGAACAGGTGGATCAGCTGGAGCGGCTCACCACGGAGCGGGCCCGACTGGTCGCCCGCATCGCTGAGATCGACGCGGAGTTGGCCGCGGTAGGAATCAAGGCGGGCTCATGAGCGCCAGCACCTTCGACGATCAGGCCCGCGTCGGCTACGTGGGCCAGAGCATGTCGGTGCGGGCCGCCGCGGCCTACGACGACGACGCCCGGCCGCTGTCGAAGATCACCGCAAAGTGGCTGCGCAACAACGGAATCAACTGCACACCAGCCGAGTTGCGTGACCTCGTCAGCGCCCTCGCAGCGGGCGGAGCTGGGGACGATTCCGTTCCGCTGTATGCCTACGGCGACGTTGTCGACCACGTCGCCGAAGGATTTACCGCGGCTGACCTTGATCAGATCCTCCGCATGCCTGGTGAGCCTGCATCCGTCGCCCGAGCAACACACGGGTACCACCGCTTGCCGCGCCGGGTGATCATCCTCGGCCGGGCAGAAGTGGTGCGGCCGGGGCGGGCGGTCCTCGCGGTCGACGAGGAGGCCGTCTGGACCAGGGACTGCCGCGTCGGCGAGATCACCGACATCGCGATGATCGACGGCGTGCCACTGGTCCGCGCAACCGGCGTCATCGGCTGAAAAATCAACAGCAGCAACAGAACACAGCAAGGAGACTGAACAATGAGTACTATCATCACACCCGCCGAACGCGTCGCGATTATCGCCGATTCCAATGCCCGTGTCATTCGCCGCTGCGCCGCGCAGGCAGCGGCCCGGGTATGAGCACCGACAGCGTCGACCGGTACCTCGCCGAGTTCGACGAGATGATGGAGCGTGGCCTTCGGTGGCGGGAGTTGCTGCCCGACGGTCGCTACGCATGGGAGCTGATCGATGAGGAGGGCGACTACGACGTCGTTGGCTACTGGATGCTCCACAAGAAGGGAGGCACGCTGCGGACTTGGTTGGATGCGGCTGATCCGACCCAGGACGTCCGGGAAGTGGCGCCACGACTTCATGAGCTTATGCAGGAGCCGGAGAACGACCGGGACTACGTCGTGGCCAGCTTGGTCGAAGAACCGACGTGGTACGCCAAGAACTACGGCCAGCACACCGGCCGTTGCGGGTTCTGCCACCGCCCGCTGAGCGACCCCGAATCGCGGCGGCGTGGGATCGGTCCGGACTGCTGGGCGAGCATCCCGACTATCCAGTAACGGCTCCGAACACTCATCTGCCCCAGCCGATTTCGGTCGTCGACTGGGGCAGATGCGGTTTCCCACCACCACAGCAAGACACCACCGAGCTGATCCTATCCCGGACTTCGACCACCCGGCCCGCGGCTGCGGGAGGGGCTCCGCCCGGCGTGGCGCTTAACTCTCGCGCAACCGCAGCGTAAAACCGGGGATCGGCTTCACGAACACCTTCCCACCGAGAACCTCTGGCTCGATGACGGTGAACCCCGCCGTGGTCAGGCGTTCGGTCGCGGCCGTGATGCTGGAAACCGTGAGCGTCAGTGCCCGCGGCAAGTCCCGAGCGTCGGGCCTTTCGCTCACCCGGATTTCAATCCCGTCATCCAGGGCGATGCCCCAGTGGCGAGCGGTACTGCCGTCGGGCAGAACCAGCGGCCACCAGTCCGGCTCGGAGGTGCCGGTCACAGCCACGAGCGCGGCGACCACACGTTCGGCCTCCGGTTCCGGCGCGGCCATGGTCAGGAGATTCAATGCGGACATACCTCGAATCATGCGCTGCGGCGGTGACAGCGGGGTGGGGCGGCGCGGCCGCGGTGTCGGGGGCCGTCGCGAGAATGGCGGGATGAACGCTACCGATCCGGCCCGTGTGTGGATCGTCTCGTGGGCCGCGCCCGCTGGTGTGACGATTCCCGCCACGACCGCTCATCGCACCCGTGCCGGAGCGCGGCGGGGGATTCGAGCGGAGCTGCTTGCGGCCGGCGACCCCACGGCTAACGCCGCGGAAGAGACCGCCGGAGGGGTGGTGACGGGCGATACCGGTGAGCTGGGGTCGCTCGTGTACATGATCGCCGAGGTGACCATTGAACCCTGAACGCCGTTGCAGCGGAGCAAATTTCGCGCGGTGGCTGGGCCTACGGTGAGAATAGCTTTATGACCGAGCCCTCCTCCCAGCTCAATTGCGGCCACCTGTGCGACCTGGCCGCCGGTTACGAATCCGACCGGCCGGTCTTTATTGATACCGGCGGCGGTCCACGGCCCGCCGTCTACGGCTCCCAGATCGATCCGGTAAACGGCAACCCGGCGACGCTGCTGCGGTCGTGGGGGCTGGGACCGGCGCCGACGGAGCCGGTGTGGGTGCTGGAGTGGGGCGCACCGCCGGGCACCGCGCCGCTGCCGTCGACCACAGCGCACCGCGGCGAGGCCGGTGCCCGGGACCGCATCGCCGCCGTCACTGCGGAGTGGGGCCTTGACGCGGCGACCGCGGTGGAGACGACGCAGCCGGGCGGGATGGTGCTGGGACACCTCGAGGGCGGCCTGACGTGGATGCTGCGCACCCTGGAGGTGCTGCCGTGACGCCGCCGCGAGTTCGAGTGCTCTGGAGGCGGGGCGCAATCGTGCGCGTCGAGTCCGCCGCTACAGGCGCTGACGCTCAGGCGTACCTGCTCGGCGTTGCAGCGGCGATCGGCCTGGGCGGCTTTGACTCCGCGGCTTGGGTGGCAGCGGTGCTGTCCGGCCGTGCTGGGCTCATAGGGCTGCGACTACGCGATCAGGCGGCGGTGTTGCACGAGCTCGACATGGTGGTCCTCACGCGCGAGATCGAAGGGGTGCCGGCCGGAACGCGCGGAGTCGTGGTGGGCGTGTACGGCAGTCTCCCCGCCGGCTACGAGGTCGAGTGTAGGTTCGGCGCGGACGACAAGGTCGCGGTCATCACGGTAAGTCAGGACGACATCCGCCTCGTGGAAGAGGAATGACCGGCGTTGCGGCTCAGGAAGATTCGCCGCCGAGGATGCTGCGTAGCTCATCGCGGACCGTATCCGGGAGGTCGTACCGATTTGCGATCCCGCAGACGTCCACATCGGCGGTGAGCGTCAGCAGTTCGATACCGCGCAGCCGGTCGTCGTCGTCGAGATCGATGAGCACGCTGTCGCCGAACGGCTCGGTGCGGGCCACCTCGGAATTGGTCAAGGCGACATAGGCACAGTCGCCGGCAGCGTCAACGCGCATCTCCACACTTGAACCGTACGCGTTGCGGCAGAACCGGATTCGGCGCGCCGCGGGGTCAACACGCGGCGGGGTCTGCGCGGCGGCGGCCGAGCGGGGTTGTCGGTGGCTGGGCCTAGGCTTGTGTTGTGGCGACTGAACCTCTCGGCGGTGACCCAATTACAGACGTGGCTGCATGGCTGCGACATCAGGGGAGCCTGCGGCGAGACGTTATCGGCGCGATAGGCGAATTGCTGACGGGTGTTGCGGCGGTCGACATAGACGATGCAGAGACCGAAAACCAGTTCACTGCGAGGGCTTTGTCAATTGCTTCGGCCGGCCACACCGTCATTGAGACGCAAGACCTCAGCGGGGTGACCTCAATTACCTCAGGCATGGCACTCGCCGAGCTCATCACTGAACACAACGCGGTTATAGGGCCCTGCCGGCACACCGATAGCCCAAGCTGGACCACCACTCAGATCGGCGACGATGTTTTTCATCACCCTCAGGCCCTGCGGGCGGCATTTCCTGCCGGCACGCTTGACTCCGACGCACCAGTGGTGGTCGTACTCGATGCGAGACCCAACATGGGGAGGCCGACCGTGTCCGCTGTAGTGCGGCCCGAGGACCACGGTGTCGCCCAGACGGTGATGAGTAGGCTCGAAGACCGCGCGACCGCACTGAACCCGTATAGGGGACGGGTCTGCCGAGTCAGCAGCACCGGCCTGGGTCTCTCGCTTAGCGTCGAAGATCTTCAGGCTGTGGGACGTTCGAAAATCACTGTCCCGCAGGATGTTTGGTATGAGCTCGACCTCTCGATCGAGGCCCTTAAGGGGGACAAGCTCTCGGGCCGCGGCTTATTCTCAAGACGAGGTGTGATGCTCGTGGGACCGCCCGGCTGTGGTAAAACCAGCGTCGCTCGGGCGATCGCCGCTGAGCGTGTAGCGGACGGTTGGACCGTGTTTATCGTGGATAGCCGCGTGGGCGAAACCGCCCTGGGAGCCGTGGTTGCAGAAGCGGCCCGGTTGCAGCCAAGCTGTATCTGCCTTGAAGACCTGGACCTATTCGTCAGAGATCGAGCGCATATGGGTGGGGGAGGGCTGGGCGTCCTCCTTGAGAGCCTCGACGCCGAGTCCAACTCGGCCATTTTGACGATCAGCACGACCAACGATCCACGTACATTGGACGCGGCCGCTCAGCGGAATGGGCGCTTTCACTCAGTGGTCGAATGCCCCTCACCTGACCGCGCCTCTGCCGGTGCGATTCTCGCCACCTTCATCGACGGGCTTCCCGGATCGGAATCGGTCGATGAAGATGCCGTAGCCGGCGCCTTGTTACCGGGTTCATCGGGTGCCGATATTCGCGAACTGGTGACCCGCACCGTGCTGGCACAGGACGTCGTGTCCACAGCCGGGCTGCTCGCGGAAATCGACCGCGGCCGCTACCGCCCGGCCGTGCCCGCGGGCGGCGCGTACCTCTAGCGGCGATGATTCGAGGACGTGACAACTACGTTCCGTTCGGTGGGATATATCTTCAGCGAAACGAGACCGGCGGGTCGGAGGGTGTGTGTGGCATCGCGTAGAAGGTCAGTGCTGACCTGTCCTGACGATCCTGAGCCGGTGTGTAACGCCGTCCAGTTGAAGCTCCAAGTCCTCCAGGGCGGGCTCGACGAGGTAGCGGCGACAGGGGATGCCGCTTTCGGTCAGGGCGGCCGTGAGGGCGTCCAGAAATTCGTCGCGCGTCACGGGGCGGCAACGGTCAGATAGAAGGCGACTTCACCGGGGAGCTTGACGGTGACGGTGCCGGTGGCGGCCACCGTCACCGTAGCGTCGGTGAGGGTCGTCCTCAGGACATCGGCGATGATGTCGGTGACGGAGGCGTCGGGCACGGCCATCACGGTAGGCGCGGCCACCGACAGGGCCCGCTATGCGGCCGCCGCGTCCTCCGCCGCCCGCCCGGTCACGAACCGCACCAGATCGACCCGCTGGAGCATCCGGATGTGCCGGGACCGTGCCGGCGGCGCCTCCAACTCCCCAGCGACGATCGCACGGCGCAATGTGTACGGGTGCATGCCCAGCGGTTCCGCGGCCACCGGCAGCGGGATTGCGGCCGCGGCGGGGCGTCCGCTGCGGGAAAAATTCAGATACGCGGAGCGTATCTGAAAATCTGCGGACTCGTCGGGAGGACGCAGCTGAGCTGGGGAAACCGTCGCGGGTGGTTTCGGATGGTGCTCTGCGGGTGGTCCGCAATCGTTTCAGGGGTAAAGCGACCTACACCTGCCTGTGTAGGTGCGGGCCGCCTACATCCGAAAAGATGCCCTGATCTGCACGTTTGATGGTATGTAGGTTGTAGGTCGTGTAGGTCGTTTTCATGAGACACACCCGCACCCGCCGGGGCCGAGACCCCCAGCCGGGGGCCCAAATAGAAGAAAGATGAAATTTTGTGCCGTTCGCGTGAGGGGGCTCCATCGGGGCTGTGTCAGTCTGAAAACCGACCTACACGACCTACAACCTACAGTTTCGCATTGTCCCAGATCAGAAGCCATTTTTCGCTGTAGGTCTGAAACCTACACCCCGCTCCGATCGACCTACACCCGTCGAACCAGCCGCTGGAGCTGGCGGCGCCGGCGGGGACCAGCATCGGGCGACCGGGGCAACCCTCTACGTCAGCGTCGTCCAGCTCCACGGCGGCAGGGACCGCCGCTGCCACATCTGCTTGTGGATTGCTACCTCGGCCTCGCCAGCTCCCTCGGCAAAACCCTCACGAAGCGGCGCGTCTGCGCGCAACCAACTCAAAAGGTCTCCGCCTAGCACTACCGGGGTGCCGGTGAGTCTCACCTCTTCGACGTCGGCGGCCCACGTCTCCGGCATCAGCAGGCTCAGCGGTGAAACGTCGAGAGCGGTAGCCAGCGCCGTCAGTTGATCGACACTCACCGTTCTGCGGCCGTTCTCGATGTCGCTGATCCCCGACTGGCTGAGCGGAGTCCCCAACTCCGCCGCCAGCGTGGCCAGCTCCCGGGCGGACACGCCGGATCCACCCCGGAGCCGAGCGACATTCCGACCGACGATCTGGCTGGTAATCCCTGCCCCCGAGCTGGCCTTTTGCGGCTCCGTATCTCCCATACAGATAAACCTACCGCGTATTTCCTCACCCCAGCCGCGCAGCCACGCGGTCAGCTAAAGAAAATCTGGTATACAGTTGACACGATCCGGCAGTCAGATTGAACAATCCGACAAACAGATGAAAGGACCATTCTGATGGCTTCCCCAATCGAGCCTGATGCAGACCGGCTTGCCGCCGCGAAGCGTCGGGTAATGACTTTGCACAGCATCAGCGGCGCGGATTTGGCGGTGCTGCTCGGTGTCAATCAGCAGACGGTCAGCAATGCCGCCGCCGATGGAGAGTTGCCGTTTGAGTCTCTTCGAGTTGGCCAGCGGTGGGTGTTCCCTTCGCTGCCCATTCGGCAGTTCCTTGGCTTGACCGCCGAGACGCCGGCCCCGGCCGCTTAACCCCCATAAACGCCGAAAGAGGCCCCATGCCTGGCAGCTGGACCTCTTCGGTATTCCGCCCCCGCGAAGGAACTGAACGATATGAATTTACCACCGTCAGATAACAACGGCACCCCCGGCGCGCCGGTCAACGATCACCCGCAGCACCCGAACCGGATGGTCAACACCAACAGCAGGACCGCGGCTTTCCTGCGCCACGCCGGTCTCGAGCCCACCGACGTCGCCGGCGAGGGCACCTGGGTCACCATGGCCGAGGCCGAAGCCGAAGCAGCCCGCCGCGGTCTCACGGTCAACCTGCCCGAACCGCTACCGCCGCTCGACGCCGGAATGGCACGTGCTTATGTCCAGCGCCCGCTGGCGATGGGCGGGCACCTCATGCGCCTCGCAGCGGGATCGAAAACCCCCGTCGATTCTGCCTGGCAGCACGCTCCCGCGCTTACCGAAGATGAAGCCACGGACTGGCTGGTCCGCGGAGAGAATCTGGGCGTCAACCTGCTGCGCTCCGGTGATACAGGGTGGGCGGTTCTCGACGCCGAAAACAGCGCTGCCACAGCGATACTCACCGCTGCGGGCCTGATCCCTACCGCCGTCACCGCGAACGCCCAGGATAGGACCACCGACAAGTTCGGCGGATGCCACGTCTGGATGCGGCTTCCCGCAGATATCGACCCGGCGTCGTTGAAGTCGACGCTGCAGCTCAAGCTCGACGGCGGCGGACTCATCGACATCCTCGTCGGAACTCGCTACGTCGTCGCCCCAGGAACGGTGCTCGACCAGGCCCCCGGCTACCGCTACGCTTTCGCCGCCACCGGTGCTGCCATGAACCCCGAAGTGTGGTTCGAAGCTGCACCGTGGCTGATCGACGCATCCGCCCCGTCTCCGGGATCACCCGGTATCGAACCGCTGCTGGGTGTGCTTCGTCCTAAGCGTCGCGAAAAGCGCGCGCCAAGCCCCGACGGCGACCCGCTCACCGCCCAGGTCGACGAAGTTCCATGGGAGGACTGGCTCGACGGCGACCCACGCGTGCAGATCCTCGGCGGCGACGGCGGCTGCGGATGCCCAGTTTTCCACTGGGCATCCGCATCAACGCAGAGGTCGGGGATCCTCCACGAGGGGTGTGAACTGGGAAGCGGTATGCACGCATTCAGCGGCACTTTGACCTCTGTGCTCGGGGCCGAGCACATGTCTCGCCTGCACTTCGCCGCGTGGCTTCACGGTCTGAAAACCGCCGACGCCGCACGCCGGGTTGGCATCGAAATTGGATCCAAACCTGCCTACAACGCAATCACTGCCGACGATATCGACGAGTTCCGCAGCCGCCGGGCCACACCGGACTTGCGGATCGTCCCCGACAGTGGCGGCGCCCCCGTTGCGGGCATCGCGGATCCCGTGGCTGAAACGGACGCGGAGACCGCTCCGGTCGACACATCCGCTAAGCAGACCGCCGGCGCATCCGACGACGTCGAACCTGAAGAGGACACCGGCTTGGCGATGTTCCGCCGCATCGGTGAGATCGACGCCAGTGGCTTCTGGGACACCTTGCCGATCCTGCGCAGAATCTCGAAGGCGGCCGACTCCCACGGTGTCGGACGCTGGGGACTGCTCGGCGCCGTCTTGCCTCGGATAGCCTGCTCCGTCCCGCCTTTTGTGCGCCTGGTGGGCGCCTCCGGCAAGGAAGGTGGGCAGAACTCCGGCGCCAGCCTCAACTTGAACACCATCCTCACCGGGCCTCCCGAAGAAGGAAAGTCCGAAGTCATCAAACTGAGCCAGGACTTGGTTGCGCTTCCGGAGCATGCTTCACCGATCACCAACGGAACCGGTGAAGGCATCGTCAAATCTTTCAGCTACACGAAGAAAGCCGCCAAGAAAGCCAAAGAGGTGGCGGATGAGCCCGTCGGCCCGAAACTTCCTCCCGCACAGCCGGGTTCGGACGATGGCGCCGCGGCGGTCCCCGCTATCGGAAACGCAACTCCGGCCAGGGATAGCGGCTACGAGACCGTCCACATCACCGACACGGTGATGCTGACCGCTGGTGAGATCTCCGGCATGATCGCCGAAATGCGCCGGCAGGGAACAAAAGCCACCAGTGTCTACCGTTCAGCGTGGGTGGGTGAAGAACTCGGGACCACCACCGGTGAGGTCGACCGCCGCACGTATCTGGCGCCGCACAGCTACCGCTTCGGTGCCGTTCTGGGATCGCAGGTCGACGTCGATACCCTCGGCGCGATCTTCGATGAGGGAAAGCTCGGATCTCCCCAGCGTTTTCTTTTCCTCCCGGTTCAGACGAAGTCGGCGATCGGTGAGCCGGTCCGCAGCATTGAGATCAAGCACATCGACTGGTTTGACGGTCAGGCTCCGGCCGCGGCTGTCGGCGGACTGGTAGCTCCGCATCCTCCGGTCTTCATCCACCGACCGACCGCGGCGCACGAAGAGATCGAAGCCAACCGTTCGGCTCGCCAGCCGCGCGAACACCTCTCCTACTCCGTCGCAGAGGTGCGGCGCCGCGCCGAAGACGACGATTCCATCGACGACATCAAAGGCCACGAGCTTCTGCACCAACTGAAGATCGCCACTGCGCTCGCCATCGCCGACGGCTTACGGAAGCCGACCGACGAATACTGGCACGCAGCGCGCGTGATCATGCAGGTTCGCGACCTGACCGTGGGGACGCTGATGAAAGTGATCATCGAACAGCGCGACGTCGCCGACCGCAAGAGGGGTCGGTCACAGGGCAAGTCCAGTGCTGAGGCCAGAGCCATCGAGCGAGCGGCGACGGGGGATGGCGTTCTGGACGCGGCAATGCGACTCTTGGATCTCATCGACGCAGCGGCGGGCATTCCCGAGCAGGCGGCGCAGCGGAAGAAAGTGCTGGAGGCGAAAAATCCCAGGCAGCGCAACGCGTTCCGCTTCGGCAAGCTCCGTCCGACCTACGCCAAGTTATGGCTTAGCAACCCGCAGAAGGGCCACTTCGACGACGCGGTGGCGTTGCTGAAAAGGGAATTCGGCATCGTCGCTGATGGGCTCGGAGATCTGAGCCGCGGACCGATCACCACCGTCATCACATCCACTGGTCCCGGTGCGGTTCTTCCTGCCGCCGCGGCGACCCCCAAAATCGGCAGCGCCACTGGCGCCGTCACCGAATAACCCAACACAGAAGAAAGTAGGCAGAAATGAACACCACCCACACCCTCCTGCATCAGCTCCGTATCGCCACCGTGCTGGCGGCCGTGGACGGCACCGACATCACCGACTCCCACTGGGAGGAGGCCGGCGGTCTGCTCACCTATCGGCGCGAGGTCTCTGCTGCACTCGCAGCGGTCGAAAACGACACCGCCGCAGCCACGGTCGCGGCCGCTGATCGGATCCGCGCGGTGCTTATCCATAGTGGCGGATCGGCAAAGCTCAGCAAGATCAAAGGGTCACTGACACGTCGGCATCACCCGCACATGAAGCGGGTCCTCGACGAGCTCGTCGCGGCCGGCTCGCTGAGCTTCGCCCCTGAGACTCGCGTGTACCGGATCGAAGCATGACCGAGACATTCACCGACCTCGTCGATAACGATGAGCCCCTCTGGCGCGTCGTCGGCCGGCAGTGGCGTGAGCTCCTGCCGGAGGGTAGCTACGCATGGCCGATTGCCGACTTCCGGCACAAAGACCACCCCACACTCGGCCACGTGGTCTACATGTGGCACGGCGGGGTGCTGACCGCGACGCTGCATCTGCTCGACTTCATCGGGCAGACGGAATCGGGCTGGACGGTGCTGCAGGCGGCCGAGGCGGAGCGTCGATACTACGGCGGGGAGGAGTACCTGTTCTGGCCGATGTCGTTGTTCATCGAGGACCCGGATCGGTGGGCAGCTGATACGGGCCTGCTCTCAGCCCCGGGGCGGGTGTTGGTCGACCCGGAGTCGCCGCCGCCCGGGTATCGCCCGGACACCCAGCCCGATCCGATTCCCGGTTTCTCCGCCGTGCCCATCGTCTTCTCGGATGTGCGCAGGAGGGCCGACGGTCACCGCGTGATGTACGGCCCGCCGCTAGAGCTCTACCCTCGGCTCACGGCCACGTCGCGGCGTCTTTACTGGGAGGCGGTGGCGTCGGATGGCACCTACGTGTGGCGGATCAACAGCGGCGGACGCCAGCTCGGCCACGTCCTCTACATCAGGAGCCACGGTGCGGTGACGACGCGGCTGCTCCCCGACGCCGGCGTGAACCGGCGGGAGTTGCACGCCGCCGAGCAGGAGCCTGAAACCTTCCCCATCCGCTGGGCGTCGTGCGGCGTCGTGGAGGCGCCCAGGCCGTCCTGGTCCCGGCAGCGAAGGGATGACGCCATCATGGCCGACGTACTTGCCGTGGCGGCTGCCGCCGACATCACCGCCGAGGAGACCGGAGCCCCTCTCGGGGGCCCACAGTGGGGATGTTCGATCCCCGGCTGCGACGTCGCCGCCGCGATCTCTTTCGCGCCCCGCCCTAAAGGGGAGAGCTCCGAGTGGGCTGAGTTCCACGCATGTGCCGACCACGCCAAGCACGTCTACTGCCGCGCTCTCGTGGAGCGCGCGGGCTGGAAAAGTCTCGTGATCGAGTACCCGGGTTGGCACCCGGATCCCTACGACTACCCCTGGGTCTACGACAGCGACTACTACGGCGACGCCTGGGGCGACTTTGAGCCCGACGGGGAGGACCGATGACCACCCCGACCTCCCTCTTTTATCGCGGCGGTTCCATCCCGGTCACGCACGCGTCCGCGACTCACATCCACTTCCGCGCGTTCGGTGCCGACCGCCGCATCTCCCGCGCCGCACTCGCAGCGACCGGCGCAGTCCGCCTCCACGATCTCGACCTGACCGTGCACCTGTCTCCGCCCCCGGTGCCGGCACCGTCACTGGGCCAGCTCCGCCGGGCAGCAGCGGACGCGCACCCCGACCGCGGGGGGAGCGCGGCGGCGTTCATGGCGGCGCACGCCGCGTACAGGGCAGCGAGGAGAGCCGCATGAGCACCGACCGCATGACTGAGGATGAGTTCGCCGATTCGCGTGAGCACCACGCCCGTTGGTCTGCCATCGTGACTCTCGCCGTGTGCTCTGCGTTGTCGATCGCAGGCGGTGTCTATTACGCCGCGGCCTACGGTGCGGGCGACTGCGCGGGGATGGTGGCTACGGCGACGCTCTCCCTCACTCTGTTGCTCGGTATCCACCTCCGCGCCTCGAACGCAGCCGCGCTGGAGTCTGAGCGGGTGAGCGTCCGCGCCGCTAAGGGCTCAACGGTGGGTGGCGTAGTTCTTGTTGGTATGGCGCTCGTCGGAAACTTCTCGACGCTGCACGCGCTCGCGGTGGAGAAGCTGCTGAATCCGGTCGCTGCGGTGCTCACCCCGCTGGCCCTCGACGTCGGCGTTATCACGGCCACCCTGACGCTCTTTGCGCTGCAGCCGAAGCTGGTCCGGTCGCGCCGCACCGCAGCGCCGAAGACCGCGGTGCCAGCCGCATCCCCCGCAGCACCGGTGGCCGCATCCACCGCCGCATCCACCACCCGTCGCGTGCCCAGATCCATCACGGAGACCGCCGCTGCATCCCCCGCGGTAGCCTCCTCCGCCGCTGATTCCACCGCCACCGCCGATGCATCACCGGTGGTGTTCCCGCAGGTTGCCCCGGTGAATCCACCGGCTGATACATCGCCCACCGATGGTGGATCCACCATCGGAATGCACCTCCACCACCTCGCGCAGCAGCTGGTGAGTGATGGAGTGGTCGCCCGCCCGGTACCGCTAGTGGCCGCCGCGCTGGAGTTGTTGGAACGCGGCGATTCGGGACGTGCGGTAGCCGCAGCGACCGGTCTCGATCCCCGCACCGTCGCCAAGATCCGCAATGCCAGCGGTGCGGCCCAGCCCCGCACCCTGACCGCCGTATAGACCGATAGGAGACCCGCTGTGTTCGAACGCAAACCCGCCCTGGACCGCACCGAGGTCTGGGTCCGCTGGCACCACGCGATGGGAGTTCCCATCACCGTCGCATCATCGGGCGCCGCAGCGGACCGACTCGTCGCCGAGGGGTCGGCGTGGCGGGATGGGGACGCCTTGCGGCCGCTGCTGTCGCCGCAGCTGCGTCGGCACTCACCACTCGCGCTGGATGAGCATTTCCGCGCGGTCCGTGCCATCTTGTGGTCGCTGGAGCGTGGCGGCAAATACCAGGTGGCGAAGATCGCCGCCGCCGCCACGTTGTCGGAGTCGGTGACCGAAGCCGCCCTGGCGGTCCTCGCCGAAGCCGGTTTGATCACCCTGCGGGGTGGGCAGGTCGCGCCGGCGGTGACCCCGCCGAAGCGGACAGCACCGGTTGAGTGGTCGGCGTTGGTGTCTCGGCCGGTGCCAACGGCGGCGCCGCCTCCACCGATGCAGCCGCCGCCGCCGCCGGCAGCCGCACCGAAGCCCCCACTACCCGCACCGAAGCCGCCACCGGCGTCCGCACCCGCACCTAAGCCGCCACCAACACCCGCACCGAGACCGGCACCGGTGGCACCCGGGCTCATGCCGGGCTGGCCGGTGGCGGCCACACCCGAACCGGAACCAGAACCCGTCCCGCCGGCAGCGGTCGCACCCGAACCGGAACCAGAACCCGTCCCGCCGGCGGCCACACCCGAACCGAAACCGAAAACGGCGGCGGTGCCGGCACGCGTTACGACGCGGACACTTGCGGCGACGATCGTTCCGACGGAGACGGCGACAGTCGACGGAGACGGCGACGAAGAGAGCCAACTGTTGCGCAGGTTGGTGTTCGCGGCAGAGGTGTCAGCGGGTCTCGTGAGCGGCCCAACTCGCGTGCGAACGCCTTTGGGGGTGAACCACGTATTGGATACCCAACTCAGGTGCGCAGTGGTGCTGTGCGGCGCCGGGCGGCCGATGATGGCCAGCGAAATATCCGCCTACCACCTCACTCCGGAGCAAAAAGTGTTTCTCGCCGCCGCGCTCGAGGACGGGTGCAAACGGGGTGGATTCACCTCCACAGGTGGAAGAGGTCGGAGTGGCCGCGGTCGGCTGTATTCGCTCGCTGATGTGACCGTCTTCGACGGGGTCAGCTGGGAAGCTCTGCATGCTGCCGTCGCGGCTCAACGGGAGGCGCGGGAGCGCCGCAAATTAGGATCGGGCGCATCAGCGACGAGGTAAAAAGGAAAACCTAAACACACACAACAGTGTGTGTGTGCGCAGGTCGGCGCGAATCAGAGACGGCTGTTCAGCACCTAATCAGGATGGGTTGTCCTAGTTAGGATCCTGGGAATTTGAGTCCAAACGCGAGTCCAAATGCGAGTCCAGAGTCGGCCTCTGCCGTGTCACGTCCTCGTGATTGGTCCCGAAACGGGCCCGGCCTGTGTCAGCCGCCGGCGCGCTCCAGGCGGTTGAGGTCGCGGAAGACGTCCCGCCGAGAGCCGTACTGCTGGCCCGGCTTCCGTCTCCGTTTCTGACGCACCGTTCGTTAAATCTCTTGCGCGCGCGCGTCGGGACTGTTTTTGTCTACGCGGCGTCGTCGCCGGTTTCAAGGGCTGGCAACCGCTCCAAACGCTCCACCGTCCACACTCCGCCGCGGCCGCGGTGGAGGTCGACGTAGCGCGCCGTGGCGGTGGCCTCATGCGCGGCCAGGAGCCGCTGAATCGTCTGCGGGCGTACACCGAGCGCAGCCGCCATTGCTCCGCGCTTGACTCCGCCGACCTGAAGCCACGCGAGGTACTCGCCGATCGCGTGGTCGATGTCGGCCTGCCGCCGCCGGAAGTTGGCCAGGGCGGTGAGCGCCGCGGATTCAGTGGCGGGGTACTTCGGGTCGCGCGACATCACCTCCTGGAGTTCTGTCGTCGCCGCTGATACCGCTTCGACGATCCCGCGGGCGGTGCGGGCGCGCATCTCCGCGGAGGCGCGGAGGCTGACTTTGTCCCGGCGCTTGGTGTTGTGGATGCCCATTTCGTGTCCTTTCGGGTTACTACGTTGCGGTTGCGGGTCGGTGCCGGTCGGACAGCGGCGCGGCACCGGGGGAGTAGGCCGGGGACAGCGGGTCCCACGTTGCGGCCGCCGGATCGGGCTGGCCGTCGGGACCGTCGAGGACGATCACGTCGAGCTGCTCCACCGTGGGAAGCGGACTCTTCTCCGATCCGGGGAACAGGGACCATTCCTGCCAGCTGCCATCACTGCCCGGCCCGTCAGTCGGGAACTGCCAACCCCATCGGGGCAGCCGCGGCACCTGCTTCAGCGCCGCCTCGGTGGCGGTCCACGCCGCGTCCAGGGCGGCGTCGGTGACGGTGCCGTGATCGACGGGGCTGTAGCCGTAGTAGCTCTGGAACTGCTGAATGGTTCCGCTCTGGTCAGCGACGATCCCCCGGCCGCGGGTGCCATCGACAATGCCGTCGGCGGCCGCGGCGGCCTCGTCCTTCTCATTGCTGAACAGAACCTCGATCGGGCCACGCGGCCCAGCCTTGGGCCGGCCCATGACGATGCGCGTCGTCGCGTTCTGCGCGAGCCGACCCGGCAGGGCCGATGCATAAGTGTGCTGCGTGGAGACCACCAGATAGAGGCCGTACGACCTGCCCTGCGCGAACAACTTGGAGACGGTGTTGACGAGCGCCTCGGCGGAAGCTCTCTCAGCCGCGTCGCCCGAGTTGAGCAGTTCATCGCAGCCTTGCCCCCATTCGTCGAGCACCACGACGACGGGGTCCCAGACTGGCCGTGTCACGCCGCGTCGCGCGAGATGAGGCAGCAGCGCGGAGCGGAGCGCCATCTCATCTTTGAGCCACAGCACCAACCGCGAGATCCCTGCGAGCGACGTGGAGTAGTGCACGAAGCCGGGCAGCCGAGACGCGTAGAGACTTGCCAGATCCGGGTCGCCCTTGAAGTCACCTACGGCGACCTGGGCGCCCTGCAACGCCAAACCGACGATCATCGTCTGCAAGGTGCGGCTCTTACCGGAGCCGGAGGTGCCGGCGATAACGGTGTGCGGCCTTCCGTCGGCGAGCGGGACGGTGATGTGGTCGCCGTTGCGTGTCACGCCGACGGGCAGGACGAGGTTCGGCGCCACGAGGAAACGCTGTTCCGGCGTGACCGGCCGCCACAGCCGCGACGGCTCCAGCGGCACTGCGGTCGGGAAGTCTGCGGGCGGCTGGTGGTTTAGCCGGATGCGGGGACGAACGCCGTCCGCGACGACGTCCAAGGCCGGGCACTTGAAGATGTTCGCCAAAGTCCCCGCCGCTTTGATCGCAGCGTCGACGCTCATCCCCGGCGGCAGATCCGCGACGATCTCAGGGCCACGCGGCCCGATCTCGCACGCGCGAACCTTCGGCAGCCTCACCTTGCCGTCCGGCGATTTGACGACCAAACCTGCCGCCTCGAACACCAGCCGCCGGGTTCCGATCTCACCCGGCGCGGTCTGGTGTCCGGACCAGACCCGGTGAGCCATCGCCCCGGCCGCCCGCCACGGCGTCGCCGGATCGGTTCCGACGATCTCCCGCACTAGTCGCAGCCGCGTTGCGTCGAGCGCCGCGGCCCGCCATTGACCCCAGCCGCGTCGTGCGGCGTCGTCGACCAGTTTCTTCGCCAGTGGCGGCAGCACCGTCCCCACCGGAACCCGGATCTGTACCGCTACGCCGCTGCCAGCGGCGACTGCGCGGCCGCGGCTTCCAGCCGGGAGGCCCAGAGTGGCGGGGTCGGCGAGCGCGGTAGCCCACCGCTCGATCACGACGTCGACCGACGACGGCGCGGCCGCGGGGTCGGTGACCGGTGCGGCCGGCGGCGGCGTGGTCGCCAGCCGCTGTTGAAGTGCGGCCAGATCATCCGCGAGCGTCTCGAGTCGCTGCTGCTGCTGATGCGCGGCTTCAGCTGCGATGACTGGATCCGGCTCGGGCGGTGCGTCGGCGACAGGTGTAAGCCGCCGCGGCCGCTTCGCCCGTGGCGCGGGTTCATCGTCGGGTTCCTGCAGCGGGATGCCTAAGCCGAACAGATCCTCAGCGGGCACGGTCAGAAGTCCCAGTCGTCGTCGACGTCAGCGACGGCCAGAGCCGGTGCTGCCTGATTCACGTTGTTTGTGAAGCGCCCGATCACGCGGCCGTCGGTGTGCCGCGTCGCGAATGCTCCACCGATGAGGCTGCGGACTCGCATCTCGCGGAGCAACGGCCCGGTGACGCGGGTCATGTCGGCCGCGGTTTTTGTTACGTCGTCGAGCCGGAACGCGAGCTCAACGTCGCCGGTGTCGGCGAACCACACAGCGTGCTCGACCGCCGCCCACGGCTGGAATCTCCCAGCCGCGTCGACGCTCCCGAGTCCCATCGCCTGTGCGATGCGGAACCACGCCGCGGCAGCGGGATTAGGCCGCCCAGCCGCGTCGAGCAAGGCCGCCATGGCGGATCCCTCGGGTGCGACGAATCCGCCTGTGGTGCCGAGGTTCTGGGCCTGTGCGACTGCAACCCGGGGCTCCGGTGGGGCGGGCTGCCCGGCGTGTTCCGCGGCGTGCGCCTGCTCTTGCCACTGCGCGTCGGCGACGCGGTAACCCTCAGCGGTGAGACGGTTGCGTCGCGCCGAGGCTACTGATCCCCATGCGACCAACGCCGCGAGTCCACCGACGAGCACGAACGCGCCGAAGCTGTGCAGTGTCGCCAGTAGTGCGGCGCCGGCTGCTCCGGCGACGGCGAGCGGAGCGCCCCCCGCCGCGTGATCTGCCTTCACCGCGGCGACCGCCGCGCCCTCAGGGTCGCGGTGCGCGGGCAGTGCCGGCTGCTCGCGGTTAGCGCCCGCCGCGATGGACCCGCCGAGGAGTAGCAGACCCACCCAGAATTGCCAGCGTTCGGCGAGGCGGGCGGGGAGGGGACGCGACTTGGGCACCGGCGCACCGATCTCCGCCCGGCGGCGGTCCGACGTCGCGTCCTGGATCTCGCGTTGACGGTCGCTCCACGCGTCGGACTTTTCCTGCCACGCGGAGTTGCGGCGCTCGTTTTCCGCGTCGGCACGGTCGATGGCGGCGCGACGGCACGACAGCGACGCGGTGCCGTTGTACCCGCACAGGCCGACGTTCGCTTGGACCTGATCCGGGTACGGTCCCGGCTCCGGCAGCGGCTGCGGCACCGGGTGCTCCGCCGCAACCTTGGCCTCGATCGCGGCCTTCGAGGCGACCGGATCGGTGCGTTCCACCGGCGGCAGCACCCGGGCGTAGAGCGTGCCCATGAGGCTGATCGCCAGGAACCCTGCGATCAGCAAAGCCAGGGCCCAGGCCCCGTATCCCTTGACGCTGGACGGCTTGGCACTCTCGGGCACCATCGTCCGCGCCGCGTTCGTGAGTGAAATCGATTCCATGCGACGGTTTTTAACAAACCGTGTGGCAAATATCGGCACGCGGCGCGACCCACGGCAGGAGCCAGAAATGATCACCCGAATGGCCACGGTGGCCATCACAGCCGCAGCTGCCCTCTCCGGCTTTGCTCATCCCGACACGACCGTCGATGGCTCCGCCATCGCCGCCCCCGCGGATGTTCCCCCCGCGGTGACGGCGAAGGCCACCGACCACCTTTTCGTTCCTGTCGAGAACCGTGACAACCCGATGACGGTCCGGTTCCCGGCGCCGCCGGCGATGTGGAGTCGGGCGACGTGATCCGCACTCGATCGAAGGAGAAAGCGATGAACCCCAACCGAATCTGTCTCGCGGCCGCCGCGGCCGCCCTCACCGTCGTCCTTACCGCCGGCTGCAGCAGCGGCGCCGCTGCCGGCACCGCCACCGCCCCGGCGGTAAGGACGACGGCAACGGCACCCGCGGCTCGGATGCTCACCCTCGCTGAGGGGACCGTGATCGGCGGCCAGTGGCCGATCATGCGGATGATGCCGATCTCTGAAGCGCAGGCTCTGCCGCCGAAGACGCCGATCTGCTTCTGGTCCCGCGCACAATCCGCCGCGGTGTGCGGCACGCTGCGCACCGTTGACGCAGCAGGCGCAGCGGTGGATCTCCCGCCGGGCGGTGTGGTCGCACCGAAGGTGCACGATCTGGTGTTCCTGCTGAACGATCACCACAACTCCGCGGTCCTCGGCCACATCCACCGCATAGACGCGGCCGGGTTCACGGTGCTGTACCTCGAGAAGGAACTCGCGGCGATGGGTGGTGGGGTGCAGCTTGCGCTGGCGCCCGAGTCGACGTGGAACCGCTAAACCGCCTGTGCTGCAGCCCAATCCGCGCCGGGTACAGCCGCTTCGATGACGCGGCCGTCGGCGTCGAGGCCAACGAGGAGACGTTCCTGCCGGCCGTGTTGGTCAAGCGCGGTGACGCACCGCCGCTGCGCGGGGCAGTCGAGATCCTCTGTGACGGTCGAGATTCCGTCCGCATGGCGGATCCGCATACCGACGAGGGTGGTGCCGGCACCGAACTGAATCGGCTGCGGCTTCGACGGCCGCACCACGGCGGCCATGCCGCCGATACCGGCGGCCATCAACAGGACCGTCGCGGCCGCGGTGAACGGCACATAATCCGACAGCCAGCCGAAGCCCGCGCTGATCATGCCCATCAGTACGGCCGGGGGTATCCAGCTTGGGCCGCCGCTGTTCTTCATCTCGGTCATTTGTCCTGCTCCTTCAGCCACTTCTGGATTGTCCTGGTCGACCGCCCGAGTTCCGCGGCGACGACGCGGATGCTGCCGCCCTCGACCAATGCCTGAGCGATGAGTTCGCGCAGTTCCCCGTAGGCTGCGGCCGCTTTGCGGTCGGCGACCTGCGCCCGCCGGTCAGCGGTGCGCAGACGTCTCAGCAGATCCGCGGGGATTCGCCCCTGCCTCGTCATGTCGCAGAGGGTACCACGTGACCGTGGTACACCCTGCTACGGACGCGTACCGTCAGACTGTAGTACAGAGTGCTACACTCATATATAGAACCACCAGCGTCGACCGGCGCGCCGCGTGCGCCGTTTCGGCTCCCGATGCTGTAGGAGATATGTCATGAGCGAGGGACCTAAGATCATCATCAAGGGCGGCAATCCGACCATCAACCTCGGCGGACCCGGGGGAGACCCGGTCGACGCCGCTGACGACGCCGGCAACGTCAAGACCCACACCGCCGACAAGGCAGGAAAGGTCGGAAACGGCAGCGGCGCGGGGACTGCCGCCGACACCAGCGGCAAGGCGGGCAAGGTTGCGGCCGACGCTGCGGCCGACACCGCGGAAAAGTCGATTAAAGGTGTCCCGGGTCTGCGGCAACGCTACTGGGACGTGACGAAGGCGCCAGGCGCGTGGATGGGGGATAAGGCTGCTACCCACGTACCCGACGCGTGGGGAAAACTCGGTAAGGGTGCCGCCAAATTCGGCGGGCGCGCCCTCCCGTTCGTCGGCAACGCTCTGTCCCTGATACACGCTGGGGAGGAGTTGAAGGATGGCGACTACGTCGGTGCCCTTCTCGGTTTCGTCGGCGCCATTCCCGGCCCGGTCGGATGGCTGGGCTGGGGACTCGAATTCGCCTACGGACAGTTCGGCACCGGCGGCACCCACTACGAAAAATGGGCGCAGCCGGACGGTATGAAGACGTTCATGCTGCCCGCCGCGGCCGCCGACGTCGCCAACGTGACCGCGTTCGACTCCGTCCTCACCGCTGCGCAGAAGTCGGTGTTCGGTTTCCAGGACGGCCCGACCGGAACCGTCTGGGACGCGAATCCGCCTGCGGCGCTCCGGGTGGATGCCGCGCCGGTGAAGCAGGCGATGGACAATTGGCTCAAGGACATCGCCCTCACTTTCCGCGACATCGAGGCGGCGCTGGGTGCAAGCGGCGAGCCGTACATGGAAGCGGCGCGGGCGCGGATGCAGCCGGTCCTAAAGGCGATGAGCGACCTGCCCGCGGCGTCCAAGGCGATGGAAACGGAGCTGACAGCCGCGAGCGACGCCGCGGGGAAGATGTACGACGCGGTGCTCGGCGCCAATGTTGGCGCGCGCTCCGCGCTCGCCGGTGGGAACGGCCTCGGCGCTGGGGACTTCAACTCGGAGCTGACGAAGAAGCTCGAAACCGACCAGAAGCGCATCGACAACGCCAACGACAAACTCGGAAAGGTGCTCGCGGACAAGCACATCGCACCGCTCGCGCCCACGCAGCGGATGCTGCCGCCGCGCAACGCCGGTCTCGGCTCTGCAGCCGTGATGCCGCAGATGCCGCAGCTGGCACCGGTCGCGCCGCCGACCTCCGCCACGCCGCCGGCTCCAGCCGCAGCGGACAAGAAAAAAGACGACATCAGCGACATCTTGTCGAAGCTCGGTAACAACCTCGGCGGCTCACCGCTGGGTGGCGGGATGCCGCTGGGTGGTGGTATGCCTCTCGGTGGGATGCCGCTGGGTGGTCAGCCCCTGGGTGGGGGTACGCCGCTGGCGCAGCCGACGCCGAGACCGCTTGCCCCGGAGCCGAAGCCGGTGCTCGCCACGGAGCGGAAAAACCTCGCTGGTGCCCCGGTGGATAACAAGGTTGTGCCTGCGTCGGACAAGAAGGTCGACGCTGCAGCCGCGGAGAAGAAAGACGCTCCAGTCGTTGGCGCCGCTGCGGCCGCGAAGCCAGGCGAGCCCACGATCAAGCCCGCCGCGGCGTCGACCAAGTCGGCGCCGGATCACACCGTCGATGTGAAGGGGAAGAAGATTACTTTCCCGGACGCGAAGACCGCGGCTCTGGCTACCGAACTCGGCAAGTCCGCTCCGGGCAGTCCCGCCTCGCTCGCTGACGCGGCGACGAAGGCGGGCTTGGTCCCACCTGTCGCCGGGCAGGATCCGGGTCAGCAGGTGGCGCCGGCCAACGCGAAGCCGGGCGATCTGTTGGTCGCCGGCGACAAGTCCTACATGTTGTTGGGTGACGGCAACTTCCTCGACTACAGCGACGGCAAGGTGATCGACGCAGACCAGATGCCCAAGGACCTCGGTCCGAAGGGCGGGTACTTCCACCTGCAGGACGCCGCTGCTGGTGCACAGCCCGGTCCGGTGTCCGGACAGGCTCCCGCGACCACCACCGTGACCGTCGATCAGTCACCCACGGTTCCGGCCGCAGTCCCGGCTCCGACCGGGGTCACCTCGGCGGGATCTCCTGGCGTGCCGTCTCAGGGAGCTCCTGGATCGGGTCCGGCGAATGCGGCCGCCACCGACACCGGCCGCGGGGCCGGATCGGTTCCGGTCCTGGGTGGAAAGCCGCTCGATCCAGCGGCGATCAAGTGACGCGCCGAGCCCGTTGACCGTTAGAAACGAGAGGAAACTGGGGCTATGACCGCACCGAACATCCACAAGGACAAAGCCGCTATCGACGCGGCCACCGCCGAACTGCGGCGCATCACAGCTGAGCTGCCCCACGTGACCGCACCGGTCGCCGACGCGGTGGCAGCTGCGGCCGCGAAGCCCCTCCCTGCCGGCACGGCGGAGTCCCCGGCGCTGAAGCTCATGCAGGACATGGCGAAGCAGTTGGAAAGCGTCGCGGCCGCCGCCGCGAAGGATCTCACCGCCGCGGGCACCGCGCTCGGAGCATGGGACGGCGGGACCGACGACATTGACGACGGCGCCGCCGGCAGTGTCGCTGCGCAGGGAAGTGGCGGATCATGATGATGCTCAGGACTTTTGTAGCTGCTGCAGCTGCGGCTGCAGCGTTGGCTGGCTGCGCTCACGCACCCGAGTCCGTGTCGGCAACGCCCTCGACGACGGCGCCAGCGGCGGCACCGGTATGGCAGCACCTACCCGCTAACCCCGTCCCAGATTCCGCGCTGCAGATCGACTGGGAGGGGACGCAGTTCGGATCTCCGCTGCGCCCGGGTGCTCAGCTTGTGCAGGTCGGTCCCGTAACGCAGACGCAATGCGGTGTGGCTTTGCGGGGCACACGAGGCGGGCAACCTGGTGTGGTCACCGCTGGTCACTGCGACCACACCGCGGGCGCCCCGGTTTACGCGGTCACCGACGCTGCCGGAGCCCGCGTACCGGTCGGGGAGATCACTGTCAGCCCACGTGAGGAGCGGTTCACCGCCACCGGTGACGACTTCGCTTGGGTCGCTATGGATCCCCGTGCCGCCGCTAGAGGTCCCGACGTCATCGCCGGGCGGTGGCCGCTGACCGGTGTGATGCCGGCAGCGCAGGCTCGCGCCCTGCCTCCCGGTACTCCGGTCTGCATCACCGCCGCCCGTGCGGGTGTGCGCTGCGGGACGGTAGTGGGCACAGCGGAGAGTCAGTTGGTATTCGCCCTCGACGATCCCGCCCGCGGCATGGATGAAGGGGACTCCGGGGGCCTCGTCTTCGCCGTCGATCAGGACGGCAACGCCACGGCGATCGCAATGCTCACCACGATCCACGGACCTGAGTTCGGAGAGGGACCGCTGCTTGGCGGCGTCCTCGATCGCCTCGGCGCGAAACCGATGCAGCTGCGAAACAAGGAGGATCAGTCATGGCTCCGGTGATCCAACCCGACCCCGATCTGCGTGTCGCCGAAAGTGGTTTGGGTGCAACGCTGAGGGGTAAGGCGCAGGGACTCAGCGGCACCGCCGACCAGATCGGCAAGACCGAGCAGCAGCTCGCCGCGACGAACAGTGGCACCACCATCGACCGCATCCTCATTGTGTTCGACGGGGTGCGGAAGAACCTCGACGAGGCGGCTGACCAGGCTTGGGTTGCTGCGAAGTTCCATGATCGGCTCGCCGCCGCCGCTGCGCGGTACCGCAGCGACGCTCCCACCGTCGACGAGGTTCTGGCCGCGGCGGCGCTGTTCACACAGGCCAACGCGACGGCCGCCGCAGCGGAACGGCGCGGCGGGAGCTACGCCGCGGAGTACCGCGCCCTGCAACGGGCCAAAGACCATCTCGCCCAACTGGTGCGGAAGCGTGCGGATGCGATCGCGGCGTTCAAGGCTGACGAGGCGGCGGCAGTCGCCGACTATCAAGCCGCTGCCGGTGCGGGCCGTGACGTCGGTAGGACGTCGCCCGTGCCTGAACCTGTAGCGCCTGCACCCCGCACCACAACGCCAACGGCACCGGAGGCACTGCCGCCGCCGGGCGGTCCCGCCTCGGTCGCACCGGCTGAACTCCCTGGCGGCGCAACGCTTCCCGCGCCGGAAACCAACCTCGCCGCCGCCAGCACCGCCGGACCCAGCCTCAGCCCCGCCCAGGCCGCGGTCCTGGGGGCCGCACTCGCACAGCAGCAGCCACAGCAGCAGGCGCAGCCGCAGATGCCGGTGCAGATGCCGGCTCCGACGCTGTCCCCACCGCAGCCGCAGAAGCAGCCAGAGGATCCGTTCGCGAATGACGTATACGACCCGAACGCGGTCTTGGCAGCATTGGCACGGGGTGATTTCCGCCCGTCCACAGCCACTGTCACCGCGCCCGCGATTACCGCGGCCGCGTTGCCGGAGTCGACTACGACATTCACACCGCTGGGGCTGAACGGCGTCACCGCTGCGAATCCCGTTGCCTCGCAGCCAATCGTCACGGGAACCAGCCTTACCGGGTTAGAGACGGCAAGCAACGTCTCCGGCCGCGCGGATGGGACGGCGGCACGCACCGCAACAAGCCCCGGACCGGCCTCCCACCTGTCCGCGGCCGGTGCTGAACAAGCCACCGGACGTGCCGGCGCAGCGGGCACCGGTACCGGCACGGGGATGGGCGGCGTCCCGCCAATCATGGGAGGACCGATGGGTGCCATGAGCGGCAGCGGGGCCGCTGAGCGCAAGCCGGTCACCGCCGAGGCCAACAGCGACAAGTTCATCCTGGACGGCAGCGCGGCAATCAGCGAGGTCGTTCCGGGCGGAACGATCGCACAGCGGAAAGACGACGCAGCGTGATCGGCAGCTGCTCGCCCGAGGCGGCGGTCGCGGTGGTCTGCGCCCGGGCGGGAGGACAGGGCGGGGCCTTGCCGTGGATCGTCGCCTACGCCGCTGGGGTCTACCGCGCGAAAACCGGGTCCGTCCCGGCTCCCCACGCCGCAGCGATCGCCGCCGCCGAGGACGAGATTGGCTGGGAGAACGTCGATTCGGTCGCGGCATGGGTAGACGACAACCGTGAGTGGATCGACGCCGCGGGTGCCACTCTTGACGCGACGCGGGAAATAGCACCGCCATTGCTGCAGGAGGTCCCGCCGGCTGCACTCGCCGCCGGGGAGGTCGCGGAACTACTCGCCGCGGCCGCCGGTGACTCACTCGCTGAAACCGTCTGGGCAGGCACGTGCGCGGTCGCGCAATGGCAGATGCGCTACCTCGGCGTCGAGGTGCACGTCCGCCACGTCTGCGGCGCTGACCCGATCGCCGGGGCGGCGTATAGGTGGTTGGCCGACGATGCGGGTCTCCGGATCGCCAGTGAGGTCCGACGGTCGCTGGCACAGCTCGACGAATTGGCGGGGGAGATCGCGCGGAAACGGGATGCGGCATGAGCAGCGACGCGGCCATCCCCGCCGAGCTTGAGCAGCAGATCCTCGCCGCCGTCGACCGGATGCGCAAAAGTGGCCGCTGGTACACGCTGGACGAGGTCTGCCTCGAGTTGGGGATGGACCTGGAGACGCTGCGCACTCTGATCAGCCGGGTGAACGCGAACCCGCAACCGCCCCCAATAGGCTGACGTCATGCCTGAATTAACCGGCGACGACTACGCCGAGCTGGCCGACTCTTACGAGTTCGAGCCTCCCCGCCGGGGCGAGATGATTGGTGAACCGGTCCTGAACCCCCGCCGCGAGCCGCCCGATGAGCGGGGACACGGAGTTCCCGGCTAGAAAGCGAAAGGGCCTCGTTGGCCGTGGCGAGAAGCCTCTCGTGGCAGTCGTAGCAGGTCCACTCGCTGTCCCCAGCGATCCACACGCTCTCGCCACAGCACGCCCTACGGGCGTCAAAAGAACCTCCGCGTCACTTCCCCGCCGGCTGCGCCGTCGGCCACCTTGGGCCTGATGCAGCGGTGCCGGCCGCGCCGTGGGTCACGGGTGTCGGCAACCGTGACTAGCGTCCAGCTGCATGAACAACTGCACCTCATGTGGCAAGGACACGACAGAGCTCGGTGGCTGGGTGAGGGTGCGTGGCCGGCGGCTGGGTGATGAGGTGGTGAGGGTGGCGTGGTGGGCATCCTCCGACCAGATTCCGGGTGGCAAGTCGGTGGACTCGCAGTGGTACTGCAGCCGATGCGCGGAAGTGGCGTGGGGCTGAAATAGCGGAAGAACTCCTGAGGACTCCGCGATCGTTTACTGACCTCTGAGAGTGTCACCCTCCGGTCGTAGCGTGACGGTTATGGACAAAGGTGAAGCTCCCCGCGAGCTTAGTGAGGCGGAGCGGATCAGGTTGCGTACCAGCCGCAACGCCCTCAATGACGTCCGCAAGCACGACGGGGAGGCAGGCGAGGCGGCATACCAGCAGTTCCTCCAGACGGGATCCGTTTACAGCGACACCCTCGACGCCCTGCACGTTCCAGAAGACGCCGGCGAATACGCCGAGCCGCTGCGCCGCATCCTTCTGCGCATCCCCGATGGATGGGGGCGATGGATCTCTTGCTCGGCGGGGTATTACCCACTCATCTGTCAACTGGATCATCAACTGGCAGAACTAGATTCGCGGTACGTCGTGCATCAGTGCAAACAGAAAATGGGCACACTGCGCTACTACTGCGAGTCCGAGAATCCCCTCTACCGCGGCCTCGACAGTCCCTTCCACGCCCTGATCCGCGCCGCTGAGGCCCGCAGCGCCGTCACGTGCGAACTGTGCTCCGCGGCGGGCACGCTGCACACCAGTTGTACCGGCCAGCTCCGAACCGTCTGCCCGAGCTGCGCCGCGGCGGGCGGCTACGAGCCCCTCGGCGAACTGGTCGATGAGTTAACGCCGGATCGGCTCGGCGTCTGGCGCGTATCCACCGCCGGCGGCGTGCAGCACATCCTCGATCTGCGGTTCGGACGCTGGTCCTGTTACGGCGGCGGCGTCCCGGACGAGGACGCCGCCACCAGGCCGATGACGGTCGACCTCTATCCCCGGCTGGGCGGCGACTTGCGGGTCGTGGTTGACGGTGGCGCCGACGGCGACGAGTGGCGGGTCGGCGAATCGGTGCAGAAAATCGAACGGCTCCGGTGATCCAGATTCCACTCACGTGAGTGGCCGTGCCGCGTAATACGCCGCTCCCCAACGGGTGAAACGTACACTCTGACGACGGGCGGGGAGCCGCCCACCAGCCGATCGAGGGGTCGCGCGGTTCGACGGTTCGCTCGGTGAGGTGGTGCCGAACCCCTAACCGTGTCCGTCACCGTCTCTAAAATTAACGTCATGGGAACGTTCGACGAGCTATACGCAAGCCTGAGCCCGAATGCGCAGAGGCGAGGGTTCGAGTTTGAGCCCGTCTGCAAATGGTTTCTCCAGAATGACCCGACCTACTCCTACCGCCTGAAGCACGTTTGGCTTTGGAAAGAGTGGCCAGATCGCTGGAGCGATATTGACAGTGGCATCGACCTAGTCGCCGAAGACACCAACGGGAAACTGTGGGCCGTGCAGGCGAAGGGATACGGGGAGGACAACCCGATCCCCAAGCGTGAGTTGGACAAGTTCTTTTCCGCGTCGAGCCGCAAGCAATTCTCCTACCGACTGCTGATCTCGACTACCACCAACGGGCTGCACCACATCGCGCAAGAAAACACCGCTGCGCAGGAGAAGCCGGTCCTCATCGTCGACCTCCCCGACCTGCGGAAGTCGCCAGTTGACTGGCCTAAGAGCCTGAAAGACATGCGCCCCGCGGCGGCACGGGAAGCCGCTCAACCGCGCGAGCACCAAGACGAGGCCATCCTCCAGGTGCTGGGCGGTTTCGAATCCTGCGATCGCGGCCAGCTGATCATGGCTTGCGGCACAGGCAAGACGCTGACAGCGTGGTTCATAAACGAGAAGATCTCGGCTCAACGGACGTTGGTCCTAGTGCCGTCACTGTCGCTGCTCAAGCAGACGATGCACGAGTGGGAATACGCGGCCGGTGGCCAGGTGCGGTTCGCGTCTATGCCGGTCTGCTCGGACGCATCGGTGTCTAACATTGAGGACCTCGGCCTTACATACACCGCTGAGTTGGGTGTCCCCGCCGAGACCGACCCGGCGGAAATCGCCAAGTTCTTGCGGGGCCGCGGGCCCCGCGTGGTGTTCTCCACCTATCACTCCAGTCCACAGATCGCGAAAGCATTTGAGCGCGGACGTGTTCCGGAGTTTGACCTGATCGTGGCGGATGAGGCGCACCGCGTGGCCGGCCGGGCGAGTGGCGACTTCGCAACCGTGCTCGACGGTTCCCGCATCAGGGCGAAGCGGCGGCTGTTCATGACGGCCACACCACGCGTCTACTCCCGTGCCACGACGAAGGCGTCCAAGGATGAGAACGTCGAGTACGCATCGATGGACGATCACACCAAATTCGGACCGGTGTTCCACAAGCTCGGCTTCGGTGAAGCCATTGAACGAAAGCTGCTGACGAATTACCGCGTCGCCATCATCGGCGTCGACAATGCGATGTACCACGAGTGGACCCAACGGGGGACGTTCGTGACGTTCGACGGGAAGACGCCAGTCACGGCTGACAAGGCAGCCGGGCAGATCGGCCTCGCGAAAGCGATGCGGGAATTCGATCTGCGGCGCACGATCTCCTTCCACTCTCGACGGGAGCGGGCGAAGAAGTTCGCCGCGTCCATGGAGTCGGTTATCAAGTGGATGCCAGCCGCGGAGCGCCCCTCGGGAAAGCTCTGGACGGGATACGCATCCGGCGAGATGGATTCGGGTAAGCGGGCACGGTTGATTCGGCACTTGGCCGGGCTCGAGGGCGCGGACCGTGGCCTGCTCACCAACGCGCGCTGCCTAGCTGAGGGCGTGGACGTACCGACCCTCGATGGAGTGGCGTTCATCGACCCCCGACGCTCCGAAATCGACATCGTGCAGGCTGTGGGCCGCGCCATCCGCAAGTCCGACGACAAGCACCAAGGCACCATCGTCGTACCAGTTTTCATCGCGGATGGCGAGGATCCGGAGACTGTGCTGGACTCATCGGCTTTCAAGCCGGTGTGGGATGTGTTGCGGGCTCTGCGATCTCACGACGATGAGCTCGGACGCCAACTTGATGTTCTCCGTCGTGAGATGGGCAGGGAAGGTCACACACCTCAGTTGCCACCGAACATCTTCACCGACCTCCCGAAAGGTATCGGGGAGGAGTTCTCCGCGGCATTCCGCATTCGTTTGGTAGAGAGCACGACACAGTCATGGGAGTTCTGGTTCGGTCTGCTGCAGCGTTACGTGAAGGAGAAAGGTGACTCACGTATACGCCGTACGGATGCGTACCTCGGCCACCATCTCGGCCAGTGGGTCGGTATCCAGCGGCGACTATATGTCACCGGAACGCTAGAGAGCAGCAGGCAGGACAGACTGGCGGTACTTCCTGGGTGGTCATGGGATGTCCAAGCCGACCGCTGGGAAGACGGCTTCGCGGCCCTCAAGGGGTATACCGACGAACACGGAACCACAATGGTTCCCGCCCGATTTAAGACCGACGACGGATTCAGTCTTGGAAGCTGGGTTGAAGGGCAGCGCGGCGATTACCGGAAAGGGATTCTCGACGCCGAACGTACCCGCCGGCTCGAGACTTTCCACCCCACCTGGTCATGGAACCCGCAAGACGAGCAATGGGCTGAGGGATACCGCCGGTTCTGCGAGTACGCGGCGAACTTCGGTGGAGCGGAGATTTCGCTGAAGTACGTCACCCCAGACGGATTCCGTCTCGGGTCCTGGGCCAACAAGCAGCGGACCAGATACGCGCTAGGTACTCTCGACCCCGAACGGGAACGCCGACTTTTTGAAATTCCCGGCTGGGTGTGGAACATGCTCGAGGCGGCTTGGGAGCTCGGTTTTGCGTCTCTCGTCACCTACCTCGAGGAGAACGGGAACGCCGCAGTTCCAATCACGTATCGCACCCGAGATGGGTTCCGACTCGGCGGGTGGGTTCGAGAGCAACGCGGTTGTTATGCCAAGGGCACGCTCGATCCTGAACGCCGGAAGCGTCTAGAGGACCTGGACGGCTGGGTCTGGAACACGCGCGACGACGGTTGGGAGAACGGATTCACCCACCTGAGCCAACATCTCGCAGAAACTGGCACCACCGCTGTCCCGCAGGGGTTTAAGACGGCTGACGGTTACCAGCTCGGCAACTGGGTGCTCAATCAACGGGCGTTCTACCGGAAGGGCAAGTTGGCGCCGGGGCGCATCACGCGACTCGAAAAGCTTCACTCCACGTGGTCATGGGACCCGTACGTGGCCGCGTGGGAAAACGGGTTCGACCATCTCAAACAGTTTGTCGTATCAGAGAAACACACCAGCATCCCTCAGCCTTATCGATCGCCCGACGGCTTCAAGCTCGGAGGGTGGGTCGCGAAACAGAGAGCGGATTTTAGGTCCGGGAGACTCGATCAGAGTCGTAAGGAACGAATCGAAGCGCTTCATCCAACCTGGACATGGGACCCGTTAGGTGATCGTCGAGAAGAGGGATTCGCGCACCTTGAGAATTTCATCGTGGGAGAGGGTCATGCCCGGGTCAGTCGTAGCTATAAAACTCCGTGCGGGTTCAAGCTCGGGAAATGGGTGGGCAACGCCCGTACCGCGCACAAGAAGGGGACTCTTGATGAGAGCGTGGCTCGTCGTTTAGAGGCCATTCACCCGACGTGGGTGTGGGACGCCAAAGGTGCCGACATGGAAGAAGGTTTCCGACACCTCATGGAGTACGTCGCGGAGAACGACACTGCGCGAGTTCCGCAGACCTACAAGACTCCTTGTGGTTTCGCCCTGGGGGTGTGGCTCTCCACACAGCGCCAATTGAAGCGCAAGGGAAAACTCCCCGCGGACCGGCAGAAACGACTGCAGAACAGCCACCCGACGTGGACCTGGGAGCCCCACGGGGATCGGTGGTCGGAGGGATACGCGCACCTCCTCAGCTACATCGAGCGGGAGGGCGACGCCTTGGTCCCGCGCGACTTCGTCACCGACGACGGATACGCCCTGGGTGAATGGGTGAAAGGGCGGCGAACTGACTACAGCCGTGGAGGTCTCGCCCCCGACCGTCGCCAGCTCTTGGAGGAGTCGCACCCCACATGGGCGTGGAGCATTCGAGACGACGGCTGGGAGAGCGGAATTCAGCATCTGACCGAATACTCAGCCGCGCACGGTGGTGCACTTCCCGTGATCAGATATGTCTGTCCGGATGGTTTTCGCCTCGGAACGTGGATCAACAAACAGCGGGCAGCTTTTGCGAACGGGAAAATGCCCGAGGACCGCAGGGAGCGTCTCGACATCGTGCGCGGCTGGTCGTGGGAGCCCAATGAAGACAAGTGGGTTGCAGGATATGAGCATCTCCGTGAATTCTCCCGGGAGCACGGTCACGCGCGCCCGGAGCGCAAGTACACATCACATGACGGTTACAAGCTGGGTTCATGGCTCGAAGCACAGCGTGCCGCGGAGCGCAGGGGAGACCTATCCGCTGACAGGCTCGAAAGACTCAACCAATTCCCGAACTGGTTGTGAGCGCGCGGTCGGGCGGCCGTTGGGGAGTTTCCGCCAGCCCTCGGGGCCCCATGGATCCGGCCGAAGCCGCCGGCCAGGACTGCGACGTAGCTGTCACCTGACCTCGCCGAACCCCCGATCGTGTCCGTGGCTGTCTCTAAACTCGCGGACGTGGGAACCTTCGACGAGCTCTACGCCAACCTCTCCGAGGACCCGCAGATGCGCGGTCTGCAGTTCGAGCACATCTGCAAGTGGTTCCTCGAGAACGACCCCGTCTACGCCCATGAGCTGAAGACCGTCTGGCTCTGGAACGACTGGCCCGGCCGGTGGGGCGGCGACGCCGGCATCGACCTCGTCGCCGAAGACCGCAACGGTGACCTGTGGGCAATCCAGGCGAAAGCGTATAACTCGAAGTATCGGGTCACAAAGGACGACATCAACAAGTTTCTCGCCGAGTCTGGGCGCAAGGTCTTCACCTACCGGATGCTCATCGCCACCACTGACCTGATTGACCGGATCGGTGAGCGCACCATCCAGCAGCAGGAGAAGCGCAGCGGCTTCTTCCGCCTCAACGATCTTCGCGCCGCCGCGGTGGACTGGCCGGCATCACCGCAGACGCTGCGGCCGACCAAGCCGCGCAAGCCAGCGAAACCGCGGCCGCACCAGAAAGACGCCATCCGCGATGTGCTGCAAGGCTTCGAGACCTCTAACCGCGGCCAGTTGATCATGGCCTGCGGCACAGGCAAGACCCTCACCGGTTTGTTCATCACCGAGAAGCTGGAGAGCAATCGGGCAGCACGGGCCGCTGCGGTGGGTCCCGGACACACCGACGGTTGGCCTTGGAAGACCTTGGTGCTGGTTCCATCACTGTCGCTGCTGAAACAGACCGTGAACGAGTGGCGAGCCAACGCCACCAAGGAGTTCCGGTCCCTGCCGGTCTGCTCGGACGCCACCGTCTCCAACACCGACGACGCGGCCGTTGCACACACCTCCGACTTGGGTTTCCCTGTCACCACCGATCCGGGGCTGATCGCGACCTTCCTACGCCAAAGAACCGGGCCTCCCGGCGTGGTGTTCGCCACCTACCAGTCAAGTCCGCAGATCGCCGCTGCGTTCGCGGGGCCCACTCTCCTTGAGGACGGAAGGAGTACTACACCCGGCTTCGACCTGATCATCGCCGACGAAGCTCACCGGGTATCTGGCCCGGTGTCGTCAGACTTCGCCACCGTGCTCGACGCGAAAGCGCTCCCCGGAAAGCTGCGACTGTTTATGACGGCCACGCCGCGGTACTTCACCGGCCGCGTACTCAAAGCCGCGCAGGACAACGACTTTGAGATCGCCTCGATGGACGACGAGGCGAAGTTCGGTATGGTCTTACACCGCCTGAGCTTCGGCGAGGCTATCGAGCGCGACCTGCTCACCGACTACCAAGTGGTGGTCGTCGGCGTCGACGACGCCACCTACCGCGAGTGGGCCGAGAAGGGTGCCCTAGTCACCCGTGATGGCAAGGAAATACTCAGCGCTGCAACACTTGCCGGCCAGATCGGTCTTGCTAAAGCGATGAGAAGATACGATCTTCGTCGCACGATCTCTTTCCACTCCCGGGTAGCACGAGCCCAAGACTTCGCCGCATCCATGCCCGACGTCCTAGCCTGGATGCCTTCTCGGCAACGCCCCAAGGGCAAACTGTGGTCCCGGCACGCCTCGGGCGCCATGCCAGCAGGCGACCGCTATGTATTGCTCCAACATCTCGCCCGCCTTGACGACAGCGAACGCGGCCTGCTCTCCAACGCCCGCTGCCTGGCCGAGGGAGTCGACGTCCCCACCCTCGACGGGGTCGCCTTCATCGACCCCCGCCGAAGCGAAGTCGACATCGTTCAGGCCGTGGGCCGTGCCATCCGCAAGTCCGACGCGAAGGCCGTGGGCACCATCGTGATCCCGGTATTCATCGACACCGACACCGATCCTGAAGCGGCACTCGACTCCTCAGCATTCAAACCGGTCTGGGACGTCATCAAAGCCCTCCGGGCCCACGACGCCGAACTAGGCGAACAGCTCGACACCCTGCGCCGGCAGATGGGGCGCAAACACTGCCCACCCAAACTGCCCGGCAAGATCCACCTCGACGTCCCTGCCGCAATCGGCCGAGACTTCTCCGACGCCTTCGACGTTCGCCTCGTCGAACAAACCACCCAGCCATGGGAATTCTGGTGGGGACTACTGGAGAAGTTCACCGAAGCGAACGGGCATGCGCGGGTTCCACGCGGATACAAGCCCGACGGATACCAACTGGACAACTGGGTCACCAACCAGCGCGCGTTCAGACGCCGTGGAATTCTTCCGATGGAACGTCAGCGGCAATTAGAACGGCTGCCCGGGTGGGCGTGGGATCCCCATGATGATCAATGGGAACGAAAGTTCGCGAGGCTTCAAGAATTTGTGGAAGCCAACGGTCATGCCCGCGTTCCGCGGTCGGACAAGAAACTTGGCGTCTGGGTTCAGGCCCAGCGGCGGAAATTTCTCAAGGGGTCACTTGAGGATGAGAGGCAGCAGCGGCTCGAGTCCATCGCTGGGTGGACGTGGGACCCTTTCGTCGATCAATGGGAAGAGGGATTTGCGCATCTGATGGAGCACGCCCGGATTCACGGGCATGCGCGGGTGCCGGGGCCCTACCGCGTCAATGATTTCAACTTGGGCGCGTGGGTATCAACACAACGTCAGCAATTCGGGAAGGGGAAACTCGATGAAGAGCGGCGGCAGCGGCTGGAGACTGTGGCGGGCTGGACATGGGACCCTCAGGTGCAGCAGTGGGAAGAGGGCTTCGCGCATTTAGTGGACTACGCCCGCGTCAACGGGTCCGCCGCCAACGTCCCGCGAGAAACGTTTAATGGTTTTCTGCTGGGCGCATGGGTCAGCCGCCAGCGGGCCGCCCGCGGTAAGGATCAGTTGAGCTCGGAACGGGTTCAGCGGCTGGAGAGCATGCCCGGATGGACCTGGGACGAGATCGCCGCGCGGTGGGAAGAAGGCTTTAGTCACCTAATCGAGTACGCCGCAGAACATGGAACGACACTCGTGCCGTTCAGCTATCGGAGTCCTGACGGGCTGCGTCTTGGGCAATGGATCAACGTGCAGCGCAACGCCTACGCCGCCGGATTGCTGAGCGACGAACGGCGCGAGCGGCTTGAGCAACTTGCGGGCTGGAGTTGGAACTCTCGCCTCCAACTTTGGGAAGACGGATATGCCGCACTGCGCCGCTACATCGAGATGAACGGCTCCGCGGCGGTGCCCTACGAAGGCATGTTCGAGGGCTTCGCCCTCGGCAAGTGGGTGACCACTCAGCGGCGTGCATACAACATAGGAAAGCTTTCTGAAGAGAGACGGGAGAGGCTGCTACGGCTCCCCGGGTGGTTGTGGGACGTCAAGGATGAGCAATGGGGAGTTGGATTCGCTCACCTTTTCAAGTGGGTCGAGACCAATGGCAATAGTGCTTTGCCGCGAGATCATGTTGACCCCGATGATGGCTACCCAGTGGGGCAATGGGTCAACAATCAGCGTGCTGCCCGACGTCGGGGAAAGCTCTCAGAGGAACGGCAGCGCAAACTTGAGGAATTGCCAGATTGGTCGTGGGACCCGAAGTCAGATGCGTGGGATCGGAACTTTGAGGTGCTGACGCGATATGTCGCCAAGCATGGCGATAGTCGGGTACCACCAGGGTGTGAGTTCGAGGGAGTTCGCCTTAGCTCGTGGTGCGTAACCCAACGGGCGGCCGGCGCGCGTGGGCAACTCAGTGAGTCTCGCCGCCTTCGGCTGGAGACACTTCACGGGTGGGTATGGGACACCTTCGATGCTCAGTGGGAGAAGGCTTTCGGTGTATTGCTCGCCTTCGTAGAACGTGAAGGGACCTCGCTGGTTCCTCAGTCGCATCGCGAGGACGGATTCTCGCTAGGTGGCTGGGTCACCCAGCAGAGGGGCAAGCAAGTAAAGAGGGAGTTAGAGGTAGAGCGTCAACGGCTACTTGAACAACTACCCGGCTGGTCTTGGGATCCAAAGGCGGACTACTGGGAAGCGGCTTTCGCCCTCCTGTGTGCGTATCAGCTCGAGCATGCCGCAGCGGCACCTCGCGGGCTGGTCTACAACGGGTTCAAGCTTGGCGACTGGGTAGAGCGGCAGCGGTCCGCCTATAGGAAAGGAAAGCTCGACGAGGTTCGCGTGCAACGGCTTGAGTCACTCGACGTTTGGCAATGGAATCCCAAGGAAGATCAGTGGGAACGGGGTTTCGCAACGCTGCTCGGTTATGTGGCGGAACATGGCGACGCACTGGTGCCTGCGGCCCGCGTGGTTGATGGATACAAGCTAGGAGGGTGGGTGAATACTCAGCGGCTGGCGTACTTGGATGGAACCATGCTGCCGGACCGGTGCAATCGACTTGAGAGTGTTACCGGGTGGTCGTGGGATCCACACTCTGACAGCTGGAACAGAGCCTGCGAACTCGTCGAAGCTTATGTCCGTGAACACGGTCATGCGCGTGTTCCGGACAAATACTGGGTCGACGGTTTCGCCCTGGGGGCGTGGGTCGTCGCACAACGAATGCGGCGCCGTAGGGGCAGTCTTCTCCCTGAACGGGAGATGCGGCTGAGTTCGTTACCGGGCTGGTCTTGGGGGAAGGTCTAACCCCGCCCCCCCACAGCTGCACGGAGACCTCTCCGCGCAGCTGTCCCGCATCCCCTCGATGAAGGGACGGCGCTGACTGCGCATCGCCGACCGACTCCACCGCAGGTCGCGGTGTCCCGCAACCGTGTCCCGAAATTCGCGTACCGCAATTGCCTTGTCGGTGCGTTGTGGGACGCTGCGGGCATGATCATCGGATATGCAAGAGTCTCCACCGCGGACCAGGACCCGGCGCTGCAACTGGACGCCCTCACCGAGGCCGGCGCGGAGCGCATCTTCACCGACCATGGTGTGAGCGGCAGTCGCGCATCCCGGCCGGAGCTGGATCGGATGTTGGAGCATGCTCGTGAGGGCGACGTGATCTGCGTTTGGAAGTTGGACCGCATCGCCCGCTCGCTTCGGAATCTGCTGGACCTCGTCGAGACGCTGTCGCAGAGGGGGATTCATCTGCGGTCGCTGACGGAGTCGATCGACACCAGCTCGGCGAGTGGCCGGCTGATCCTGTCGGTGTTCGGTGCACTGGCCGAGTTCGAGCGGGAACTGATCCGCGAGCGCACCACCGCAGGGCTGGCTGCAGCACGCGCCCGCGGAGTCAAGGTCGGCCGCCGCGAAGTTGTCACCGCCGAACAGCTTGCTCAGGCGCGGACACTGGTTGCGGCCGGGCACACCGTAGGTGCTGTCGCCACCACGTTGGGGGTCGGCCGGTCCACGCTGTACCGGGCGCTGGCCGCGTGATGGACGTCGCCGCCGTTATCGCCGCCCTCGACACTCGCTTCGACGCGGATGAGGCCGCTATCGCTGAGCGGATGCTGCGTGAGTACGTCGGCACTGTCCCGGATGCTCAGCTCATCGAGGAGATTGGGTTGGCCATCGCGATGCACCGCCGCGGCGGGCGCGGGGAGGACCGCTGAGGGTGGTCGGCCAATCAGACGCAGGTTCAGAGATCCCCCCACGTCCATCGGGGGCCAACGACACCTTCGTCAAGCCATCGGTTTCCGGTCGCTTCTTCGCCGGACAGCGGATGCGCCTCAAAGCTCATACAGCGGTCGCAGAGGAGCGGCCCGTCACCGGTCGGCCGTTGCCGCCCGGCATCCACCCGAGTCCAGCGCACCGCCGAGACCCGCTGCCACCAGACCTCACCCGGCGGCAAAGTTTCGCTTATCCGACTCGAGCAGTTGCAGCACTTATTGATCATGGTCGCTCCTGCAGGCACGGCGGGCACAGCAGCCAAGCCTCCCGAATCCAGCTGTCGGCGGGGAAGGTCTCGACGACCACCCCGACGTCGGTCATCGCGCCGCAATTGCTGCACTGCTCTTCCATAGGCCGGACGGTAGCTCCGCGCGTCGACAACGGGGTGCCGCGGCGCGGGGCCCGGCTGTCACCCCACCGCGGCAAGATGGCTGTCATGCCCGACGACGAGATCCCGGAACTGAGCGATGAGCAGCGCATGCGCCAGTGGATCAGTCGCGACAGCGCCGGTTCGATGTTCACCGACGATGAACCGTCCAGTCGACTGGCCGCGTGGAATCACCCAAAATCAGGTTCTGGCAGGCCACCGGCGGCACAGCCACCGACCTAACATCGACACGATGAACCGAGAACCACTCGACGCGATGAAAGAACTGCTCGCCGCCAACGGCTTCGACGACCGCCTATACAGCCGCCTCAGGCGGGAAGGCCTCGACAGCCGCACCGCCAAACTACTGATCGCCCTCCCCGAAAGCATCGCCGCACCCTTAGACGAGGTACCTCCCAAACGTCCGCTAAAAGAATCCTTCGCATGCCGATTCATCCTCGGCTGCAACCCATCACCGGAACTCCGGGACTACATCACCGACCGACTGCGTGTACTCCAGAAACTCGACCCCGGAGTCTCGACGGAACCGATCAGCCAACGCGAAGCGCAAACACTCATCCACGCCATGATCGCCTTCTCGCCGGACGGAAACCGCAGCCACTACCTGCGATACATCGAGCAGCAGAACATCCGCCAAGAGCCCAGCTAGACCCCTGCGCAGGTCGCCCTAGGCCCAGGGGCACCGGCACCTCGAAGGCATATGCGGCGTTGTCACACAGAGAGCTGCCAGGTACGGCCGGCGGAGTGGATCGAGCTAGTTCTTCTTCTGCCGGTGGATC
>Ga0114967_10000279_pt1 | contig 42705 bp, 34 predicted proteins | sample M_130628_MF_Meta_FD_92639 | JGI IMG/M metagenome (GOLD analysis project Ga0114967, IMG submission 92639) | Freshwater microbial communities from Lake Montjoie, Canada to study carbon cycling - M_130628_MF_MetaG | ecosystem: Environmental > Aquatic > Freshwater > Lake | place: Lake Montjoie... | reverse complement strand
TTTTTCTTATTATTTCTTATTATTTCTTCTTATTATTTCTTCTAGTCAACTCGCTCAAAGACGGAGTAGTTTTTTGAATTTCGATCGCAAAACTCACCACACTGTCATCCTGAACTTGTTTCAGGATCTAGCCGTATTTTATTTTTTCTTATTATTTCTTCTAGTTAACTCACTCAAAATTTCTGAAAACTCAATTTTTTCTGCCGCCATTAAAACCAGATTGTGATAAAATAAATCACAAATTTCGCCAATTAATTCTTCGCGATTTTTGGCATTAGGATTTTTATCATTTATAAAAGCTGCAACCACAACTTCCAAAGCTTCTTCGCCAATTTTTCTGCTAATTTTTTCAACACCTTTTTTAGCTAATTCGTAGGAGTAAGAATTTTCTTCTTTAGTTGCGATTTTATTTTTAATCGTGGCAAAAAGTTCTTCAAGTGTCAGTTGATTTTTGGGCATTTTTAATTTTTGAAAAATTGGATTTTATAATGCTAAAAAACTTAAGGTTGCAGGTTTCAAATGCAAGCAAGTCTTTCTTGACAAAAAGCATGTTATCTCTAGTTTGCCGCACCCTTCCTTTTGTTGAAGAAAAATTAACCAAAAAATTATTTAAAAATATGGCTATCGAAATGACATTGTCGATCATCAAACCTGATGCGACTGAAAGAAATCTTACTGGAAAAATTAATGCTAAATTTGAAGAAGCTGGTTTAAAAATTGTTGCTCAAAAAAGAATGCAATTGTCAGAAAAAATGGCTGGTGAATTTTACGCCGTGCACCGCGAACGTCCATTTTACAATGATCTTGTAAAATTTATGACTTCTGGAGCAGTTGTAGTTCAAGCTCTTAAAGGCGAAAACGCAGTTTTAAAAAACCGTGAAATCATGGGCGCTACAAACCCTGCCAATGCTGATGCTGGAACAATTAGAAAAGAATTTGCTCTTTCTATTGAAGCAAACTCGGTTCACGGTTCGGACAGTTTGGAAAATGCTAAAAATGAAATCGCATTTTTCTTCGCTGGATATGAAATTGTAGAATAGATTAAATTTTTTCTTGAAAAAAATGACGGGGCGTGCTTTTTAAAAGTCGTCCCGTTTTTTTTGCAAAAAAAACGAATTAAAATTAAATTTTAAACATTAAATCGATGGCAATATCATCACTAATCGAGGGAGCAGTAACAAGAGTTAATAAACCTGATTTACATCTAGTTGCTCCTGAAGTTGGACATAATGCTACTACGGGTGGTATTTGGAATGAAGCAACCAAATCTTACACATTTGCAAAAGATCAACATATAGAAATAGGTGGTAGTTACGTTGATGTTTCTGGGATGGAAGTGCAAATTGACAAAGACTGCGAATATGGTTCCACAGCAATTAATTTCCTTCTAAAAGAGATTAAACCTCAAGCAAATCGAATTGAGATCATACCATCTTATCTTAAGCAAAATTTTGCAGAAGAAGAAAAAAACTTAGAAAATGCTCGATTGATCCAAGGTAAAATTAAAGAAATAATTGATCGCAAGAGGCAATCAGCTATAGTCCAAATTGGAAATGATGATGAAACAACTATACTCATTCCTTATACTCATACAGCTTTATCTGGAGGAAAGCCATCAGAGCACTGGTCTTTACTAGCACTAAAATTTACCAGAAATTTTACCGAATGTGAACCATATTCTATTACTACATTTGGTGATAATGCTATTAGTGCAGAAGGTGTAAATGATGGCATCAGAAAAGCCATACCAAGTGGAATAAGTGTTGATGAGGCAATCGATATTGTGACTATGCAGCAAAATTCTTTAACAGCTGGCAGTATTCCAACCGTAGATTGTGGAGCTTACTTAATACAGAATGCTGAAAATATTGCTGCCTTAGGACTTGCTGCGGCAACTTTCCAAACTGACAAAATTCAGAAAGAAGTCAAACAACCTATCGAGGGAGGGAATGTAAATTTAAGAGGTATTGGTCTTAGAGCCAAGCATGCAAACATATTAGCCTTAAAAGAAGATGAACAATTAAAGGTATCAGTATCAAAAATGGTTGGCAATAAAATTGCCGCTTCTAATTTAGCGGTAGAACTTCGAAGAAGAATCGAATTGAAGTCAGGGGAAAAAGTTGTTGCTGGAGTTGAGTCTCCAAATCTATTAGAATCTAATGTGAAACCGCAGGCTAATAATGTGAAATCGCAGCCTGAAGTTACTGGTGGCTCAGAATCAGATTGCAAAAAACCTTTAGTTATTTTACCGGAGCCTTTGAATGCAAAAGATATAAAATTGGTATCAGAAAAACAGGTTACTAATCAAAGCTTCACAAAAATTCTTGAAACCAAATTGAGCGAAGTTGTAGCAGCTGAAGAAAGTATTTTCTTTCATCTAGGTAAACTCGGCAAGTCCACTGAAGAATTAAAAGTTAAAATCAATGAAGCAGAAATTGTTGTTAAGCGAGAAGAAAATAACCAAGAAAATAAACGAGCTCGTCCGATTATCACTCCGCAGATAATTTCTTTGCATCGAAACAAATCACAACATCGCGCTGAATTTGGTGGAGTGGTTTTTGATGAAACTGGTATTAATAAAGTTGATGGAAAAAATCAGAAAGATGGGATTTTTAATGATGCTGATTTGAAGTTGGCCAATTTCCGCGGATGTAAATTTGATAATGTTGATTTTAGTTCAATTAAGCCAGAAGTTTTAGGTACAATTTCTTTTACCAATTGCGAGTTTAAAAATTGCAACTTTCCGAAAGATTTTAAGTTTCAGCAATATCAATTTAAGTTCAAAGAAACTGGTAATTTTAAGTTAGATGAACTCACTTCCAAACTCGGCGATAAGAAAATTCCAAAAGGAATTCCAGCTGATAAATTTGAAGATGAGCCTTCTCCTAAACCAGAAAAAGCGTTGGCTGAAAAGTTGAAATTACCTTCGATGGCGAGAGAATAAAATATAATAAATGTCACCCTGAGCCTGTCGAAGGGTGATTCAAGACTCAAAACCAGAATCACCCTTCGACAGACTCAGGGTGACATTGAGTTTTTTCTTCAAATTAAAAATCATATCTTTTGTCATCTTTTTCAAATCATATTCAACCTTCCAACCCCATTGTTTTCTAGCCTCGAAATCATCAATTGAGCGCGGCCAAGAATTGGCGATTTGTTGGCGGAAATCGGGTGCGTAATCAATTTTAAAATCTGGAATATGTTTTTTAATTTCATCAGCCAATTCAGCGCAAGAAAAACTGATGCCGGCGAAATTGAAGTTAGAATGATTTTTTAATTTAGAAAAATCGGTTTCAGCAAGTTGAATCGTACCACGAATCGCATCTGGCATATACATCATCGGCAAAATTGTGCCGCTTTCCAAAAAGCAGGTATAAGATTTTTTCTTGATTGCTTCGTAAAAAATTTCCACCGCGTAATCAGTTGTTCCGCCACCCGGTAAAGTTTTGTGGCTTATAAGTCCGGGATAGCGCGTTCCGCGAATATCTAAACCAAATTTGGCAACGTAATAATCGCACAATAATTCACCGGCAGCTTTGGTTAGACCATACATTGTTTTTGGTAAAATCACAGTTTCTTGTGGCGTATTATCGCGCGGCGTTTCGGGACCGAAAACTGCGATCGAACTTGGGCAAATAATTTGCTTAACTGCAAGTTCGCGCGCAACTTCTAAAACATTGTGCAAGCCCGCCATATTTACATCCCAGCATAAATTGGGGTTTTTTTCACCGGCCGCAGAAAGAATTGCTGCGAGGTGATAAATAATTTTGATATCGTGTTTTTTTACAATTTCAGCAAGGCGCGTTTTATCTAAAACATTGAGAGTTTCGTAAGGCAAAAATTCTTCAGAAATGTCAGAAGTTTTTACGTCGGAAGTTATAATATTTTTTTCGCCATAAATTTTTTTAAGCGCCGCCGCAAGTTCAGAACCAATCTGCCCAAGTGCGCCAGTTACCAAGATTTTCGTCATATTTTTGTTAGTTTAAATTTACTCAACCATAAAGGTAATTGATTTCAAATATTCGCTTTCCTTCAGCGCCGGATGAATTGGATGATCCAAATCAGCTCCAAATGAGCGAATTAACTTAGCGCGACGATTGCTTTTTCTAAAACCATCATTTGCCGCTGCAATCAAATCGCCAATCGTGGCGTTGTGCGAGCATGAAGCGAGCATTAACAATCCATTTGGCTTAACCAAATTTGCGGAAAGTTTTACCAATTTTTCGTAACCTTTTAAGCCAGAAAAAAAATCTTTTTTTGATTTAATAAAAGCTGGCGGATCAAGAACTACAACGTCAAATTGTCTTTTTTGAAAATCGGCATTATCCAAAGTTTCGTATACTTTTTTGGTAATTATTTCAGTTTTTTGAGTGAAATAATTAAGCGCGATATTTTGCTTAACGTGGTTTGTTGCTTCTTGTGAAGAATCAATAAAAGTCACAGAATTAGCGCCGTTTTTTAAAGCATTTAAACCAAATCCACCAAGGTAGCAGAAGGCATCAAGCACATCACAATTTTTAGAAACCAAGCCAATAAAATCGCGGTTTTTTCTTTGATCAAAAAACCAACCAGTTTTTTGTCCCGACTTCACATCAATTGCAAATTTTAAACCATTTTCTTCAATTTCAATTTTATCAGGAATGTCGCCTTTAATGGTTTTTACATAAAGTTCCAAGTCTTCGAGCTTTCTTGATTCAACATCATTTCTAAAAATTATTGCGGCATCAGGAAAAAGTTTTTCCAAAGCAGAAATTAAAAACGGGGACAACTTTTCCATTCCGGCGGTAGAAATTTGGCAGGATAAAATATTGTCCAAACGGTCAATAATCAGGCCGGGAAGAAAATCAGCTTCGGAATGAATCAAGCGGTAAAAAGGTTTGTCAAAAAAACGATCGCGCAAAATTTTGGCGGCAGAAATTTTTTCGATGAAAAATTTTTCATTAATTTCCTGCTTTACGTCATAAGTTAAAATACGCGCTGAAATCAGGTTGTTTGGGTTGAAATAGGCGAGGGCGAAAGGTTCATCTTTTTTGATTTGAACTTCAATTAAAGTGCCTTTTTCGAGATATTTTAAGGCGGCGAAATTTTCGATTTCGTTAGAAAAAATCCAAGGATGTCCGCGAACTATGCGAACTTCGTGATGTTTTTTAATTTTTAATTTTGTGTTGGCGATAATTGTCATTTTGATGAAATAGAAGGTGGGTAAATAGTTTTTTTGGGATTTATTATGTAACCCAAGCTAATTGAAGCTTGAACAGTTTTTTTTGGTTATGATTCGACATCGCAAACCCCCCCCAACCCCCCTTAACAGGGGGGCTTAGACTGAACTCGGATTAAAGCCCCTTACAAGGGGTTTTAGACTGAACTCGGATAAAGCCTCTTAACACAGGGGGTTTTTAGACTGAACTCGGATTAAAGCCCCCCTGTTAAGGGGGGTTGGGGGGTTTTGCGATGTCGAATAAAATAAGATTTTTTTAAGTGATATATTACAAACTAAAACTCATCGTCAAAAGATGAGATTTTTTTCTTTCGAGGAAGGATTTAAAAATTTCCTCATAATCTGCTGGAATCGCTTTATTTAAAGATCCGCGAGACACAACACTTTCGACATAAGTTGCAGCATTTTTGTGAAGATCAAAAATTTCTAAAGTAAATTTATTATCAATGTAAGTTAATGGCTTAAACATTGAAGCCATACAAACATCAACTAAAGAAAATTTTTCTCCGTCGAAATATGGATTGAATTTCAAATGTTTATCCAGAATCGCCAGTCTTGATATGGTTTCAGCTTTTTTTAAATCAAATTCCTCCTGATTTTGGGCAAACATCATGCCAAAAGTTGTGGACATAATTCCGTTGCTAAATTCCATCCAGCCGCGATGCCAGCCTTTTACTACCAAATCGGTTGAGTGAAGAGGATTTTCTGGAAATGCGTCTTCCAAATATTCGCAAATAGCGATTGATTCAAAAAGCGGTTTGTCGCCTACATATAATAAAGGAACTTTGCCAAGAGGCGCATCTTTAACAAACCAATCTGGTTTGTCAGCTAAAGTAATTTCTTGTTTTTCGTGAGGAATATTTTTTTCGAGTAACACCATTTCAATGCGGTGGCAGTAAGGAGAAAACTTTGATGCAATTAGTTTGATTTTATCTGGCATTTTTACCTCGTTAGTTTTTTAAAATTTAACCCCTATGTCCCATTGATATAGGGGGTGGGGATCCCCGCAAAGCGGGGGGCCCCGCGACTCGTGTCGCGTTTCCGTATCCCGAAGGGATAAAGGACAAATTTAAATAGATCCTGAAGCAAGTTCAGGGTCTATTATCTTGATCTAGTAAATTGGAAATTCTTTGCACAAAGTTACGACTTCAGCTTTAACTTTTTCTTCTAAAGTTTTATTGCCTTCTTCGCCATCTTTTACAAATCCTGAAAGTACATCAGCAATCATGTTGCCGATTTTTTCAAATTCTTTTTCTTTAAAGCCGCGAGTAGTTCCAGCTGCGGTTCCAAAGCGCAAACCCGAAGTTACAAATGGGCTTCTTGGATCATTTGGAATGGCATTTTTATTGCAGGTTAAACCAGCGCGTTCCAAAACTTTTTCTGCTTCTTTTCCGGTTAAAGTTTCAAGTGGCGTTAAATCAACGACCATCAAGTGACAATCAGTTCCGCCAGTGGTGATTTTAAGGCCACGTTTAATTAAAACTTCAGCTAAAACTTGCGCGTTTTTTACAATTTGTTTGGCGTAATCTTTAAATTCTGGGCGCAAAGCTTCAGCAAATGCAACCGCTTTGGCAGCGATCACATGCATTAAAGGGCCGCCCTGTAATCCGGGAAAAACGGCGGAATTAATTTTTTTCGCCAATTCTTCATTATTGGTTAGAATCACGCCACCGCGTGGTCCGCGCAAGGTTTTGTGAGTTGTTGAAGTTACAATATCAGCAACGCCAATTGGAGATGGATAAATTCCAGCAGCAACCAAACCAGCAATGTGAGCCATATCAACCATTAAAATTGCACCAATTTCGTCGGCGATTTTTCTGAAACGCGACCAATCAACAATTCTTGGGTAAGAAGAAATTCCAGCAATAATCAATTTTGGTTTATGTTCGCGCGCCAAACTTTCCATTTGATCATAATCAATCAAGCCATCATCTAAACGAATTCCATATTGCACCGATTTTAACCACATGCCCGAAATTGTCCGTTGCGCGCCGTGGGTTAAATGTCCGCCAGCGGCGAGAGACATTCCAAGAATTGTGTCATTGGGCTGAAGAAGCGCTAAATAAACCGCCATATTTGCACTGGCGCCAGAATGAGGTTGAACATTGGCAAATTTGGCGCCGAAAAGCTGGCAAAGCCTGTCAATTGCGGCTTGTTCAACTTCATCAGAAAATTCACAGCCACCATAATATCTTTTTTGCGGATAACCTTCGGCATATTTATTCGTAAATACAGAACCTTGCGCCTCAAGAACCCCGCGGCTTACAATATTTTCAGAAGCAATTAATTCGATTTGATATTTCTGACGATCAAGTTCATGAGAAATTGATTTTGCAATTACGGGATCGGAATTTTGTAGAGTGGAAGTGAAGAAGGTCATGATTTATAATTTTTTAGAATTGTTTTTATTTTGGGGAGATTTTTTAAAGTCCGAATTTGTTAAAACTAATTCGTTCTTCAACTTTGCTAAGTAAGCTTTCAATAGAAAGAGACTTTTCTGAAAAGAAACTTTTTATCAATCCTTTTTTTACAGTGATTGGGCAAATTTTTACTTTGTCGCCGAATTTTTCTTTGATCTTTTTTCTCATGTCGCAAATTTCGTCAACCAAACCTAATTCTGCTGATTTTTTGCCCGACCAAAAAGCGCCTGTAAAAAGATTGTCTTCGTTATTTTTTAATTTAGCACCGCGCCTTGATTTTACTAGTTCTTTAAAGCCTTCGAAAATGTCGCGCTGCGCGTTTTTTAAAATCTCAATATTGTCATTTTCTTCGGGCAAAAATGGATCAAGAATCGCTTTATTTTTTCCTTCAGTATAAATGCGGCGATCAACACCTAGTTTTTTGATTAAATCAACAAAACCAAAGCTCGAAAAAATTACGCCAATTGAACCGACAATTGAAGAATTATGAGCGTAAATTTCATCACCGCTTAAAAGCAGCCAATAGCCGCCAGAAGCAGCAACATCTTGGGCAAAAGTATAAACGGGAATTTTTTTCTCTTCCGACAATTCGCGAATATAATTATAAATTAATTCTGATTGAACTGGTGAACCACCGGGTGAATTTACGTTTAAAGCCACGGCTTTGACTTTTTTCATTTCAAAAGCGCGTTTCAAAAGTGGTGCGACATTTTCAAAATTTAATCCCGAAGAAAGTTTTGAATCTTTACCAATCACGCCTTGCAAATTAAGGCTGGCAACGATTGGCGAATTATCGCAGCCAATAATTTTTTTAAAAATTTTAGTAAAAATACATTTAGATTTCGGGCAATTGTTCATTTTTATGTTTATTAAAGATTGAGAAATCGCTTGGCTTAAATTCTTTTTGGATAATTTTTTTAGTATAATTTAAGCAGCAGAAGAATAAAAATATTGATAAAATTGCGATGATTGAAAGCCATAAACCTTGCGGCCCAAGGTTTTTCATGATAGCGCCAGTGGCAAAAAGACCAACGATATTTCCAAATAAACTAATTCGTGAAAAAGCGCTATTGACGGCGAGTCGTTGCGACGGTTTATATTTTTCATTTATCAAAACAATCGCTGGAAGTTTTATTCCTGCGAGCGCGCCAAACATCAGGAAAAGCAGAAGATAAATTTTATGCGGAAATTGGTTAATATTAAGCATATAAGCAAAAGCGAGGGCGAGAATGGCAGAAAAAATCATTAAAAAGCGGCGACTCACAATATCAGCCAAATAGCCAATTGGAAGGTAGAAAATCGTGCCGAAAAGTAAAACTGACAAAAGTAAAGAAGCTTCATCTTTTGGCATGCCAATTTTAATTCCGTAAATAATTAAAAAGGTGCTGGAAGAAGACATGGCGTAGCTTACACAAAAAGCGGCGAGCATGATTTTTGGAGAATTTTTTATATAGCGCCAAATCGAAATATTTTTTTCTTCACGAACTGCGGCATCAAATTTTTTAAGGCGAACTAGTGGAATCGTTGAGGCGATGAAAAATCCACTGGCAATTGCGTGAGTCGAAAAATTATCAAAAGATTGCAAAATATTTAAAAGCACCGGCCCCAAACTATTACCAACTGCGACCAACATTGTTCCCGTTGAAATAATCATCGCTCGCATATGAGCTGGAGCCAGATCAATCATGATTGTGTTGCGAGTTACGCCGCAAATAAAAAAAGAAGTTCCGATGCAAAAAATAATTAAAAGCCAAAGTAAATAACCCGGATAGATAAAAAGTATTAAGGCGCAGATTGCCGAAATAATTGAGCCGAAATAAATGCTGTTAATCATGCCAGCTTTGCGACCCATAGAGGGAAGAAAGCGCGAGAAAATTACGCCAGCGCCAATTTGAGTGACGGTTGAAAGTGAAATTAAAATTTCATTTTTAACATTGGCTTCAAGTTTAAGAGCGATCATTACCATTAATATTCCGTAGCCAATTGCTGACAGAAAAATTGAAGAAAAAATTGCTGCCAAATCTTTTGCCAAGCTAATTGTCCAACGAAATTCTTCTTTGCCAGAAATTGTTTCTGGTGCTTTTGTGGGTGGCGGTGTGAAGCCAGAGCCGCTGACATCATAGCTTCTGGTTATGGCTTCGTGGTTTGTTCGAGAATGAATTAGCATCTAAATCATTTTTCTAACATCGGTTAAATGTCCGGTTAAAGCCGCCGCCGCCGCCATTGCTGGACTTAAAAGATGAGTTCTACCGCCGCGACCTTGTCTGCCTTCGAAATTTCGATTGGAAGTTGAAGCGCATCTTTCGCCAAATTCCAATTTATCAGAATTCATCGCCAAACACATTGAACAACCCGGTTCGCGCCATTCAAAACCAGCTGCGGTGAAAATTTTATCAAGACCTTCTTTTTCAGCTTGTTCTTTAACCAATCCTGATCCCGGAACTACCATTGCAAGTTTGATATTGGCGGCGATTTTTTTACCATCTACAATTTTTGCAGCTTCGCGGAAATCTTCAATTCTGCCGTTAGTGCAAGAACCAATGAAAACTTTATCGATTATAACTTCTTCAAGCGGAGTTCCAGCAACAAGACCCATATATTCCAGCGATCTTTTAACAGCTTCTTGTTTGCCAATATCAGAAAAACTTTCTGGACTTGGAACTTTGGCGGTGATTGGCAAAGCATCTTCTGGACTGGTTCCCCAAGTTACTTGCGGAGCGATTTCATCAGCATGTAAAATTAATTCTTTGTCATATTTAGCGCCTTGATCAGAAGCCAAAGAATCCCAATATTTAACTGCTTTATCAAAATCTTCGCCTTTTGGCGCAAGAGGGCGACCTTTTAAATAAGCGTAAGTAGTTTGATCGGGCGCGATTAATCCAGCGCGAGCGCCAGCTTCAATTGCCATGTTACAAACTGTCATGCGCGCTTCCATTGAAAGCGATTTGATTGCTTCTCCTGAATATTCAATAACGCATCCAGTGGCGCCAGCGGTTCCGATTTTTCCAATTACGGCAAGAGTAATATCTTTTGCGGTTACGCCTTTTCCAAGCTTGCCATCAACGCGAACTAAAAAGTTTTTTGCTGGCGATTGAATTAAAGTTTGAGTTGCTAAAACATGTTCAACTTCAGAAGTTCCAATGCCAAAAGCCAAAGCACCAAATGCGCCGTGAGTTGAAGTGTGACTATCGCCGCAAACTATAACCATTCCCGGTTGAGTTAAACCTTGTTCGGGGCCAACGATGTGAACGATGCCTTGTTTTTTGTCGTCTAAATCAAAATATTTAATGCCAAATTCTTGGCAATTTGCTTCCAGAGTTTCAACTTGAATGCGCGAAGTTGCATCTTTAATTCCTGAAGTTCCGTGGCCGCGATCGGCGGTTGTAGTTGGAACATTATGATCAGCAACTGCTAAATGCGCTTCTGGTCTTCTGGGTTTGCGATTTTTCATGCGCAATCCTTCAAAAGCTTGTGGCGAAGTTACTTCGTGGATTAATTGACGATCAACGTAAATGGCGCTTGAAGAGCCATCGTCGTAGACTAAATGTGAATCCCAGATTTTATCGTAAAGAGTTTTAGGCGCAGAAGAATTAGTCATTATGAGGCAAGAAAAATATGTTAGAAATGATGAAATATATGATCGCGAAGGGATTTATTTTTTGCAATTTAAAATTTGTTTTTAAATAAGGCTTCAAGAACCTGCCTAAGATATAAAAATTTTACCCGTATGTCTCATTGACATACGGGATGGGGATCCCCGCAAAGCGGGGCGCGACTCGTGTCGCGTTTCCGTATCCCGAAGGGATAAAGGACAAATTTTATATAAAAGTCTGCTCGGATAAAAAGTGAAAGCACCTGCAATTAGCAAGCCACAAACATATGTGTAAGTCATACATTTTTTGTGTCCTGATATGTTTCCAATCTTTGCAAAATAAACGCCCAAACTAATTTGAATAATTACAAAAACGCTCAATAAATGAATGGGAGAATATCCCCAGAAAATTCCATTAGGCATCAATTCTTTAATCCGAAAAGAAGTTAGGCAAATTATAAACATCATAACCACCCATATTCTGCCTAATATTTTATGCGGAGTTGTCCCTTTTTTTCTTAGAAGCTGAAAAGCGCCAATTAAAAAGGCTGAAATAGCAAAGTAAAAGTGCGCTTGAATGAAAAGCGAGCTGTCAAATAGTAAATGAAAATTCATCTTTGTTTTTTAAGATTTATCGTGGGCGAAGCATTTTTTCGCCAATTAGAACAACTAAAGCTCTTGGTGAAAATCGAACTGAAAAAGCCATCAGCCAATTTTTTAAGCCAATAATATGTATTGGTTTTTTGCCAATAAGAGCTTTAAGAGCATGATTTGCAACTTCGCTCGGAGAAATTGTGGTTGAAAATATTGAGGTTTGGCGAATTGATTTATCGCCAAGCGCATCGATAAATCCGGTTTCTACCGCGCCCGGACATAAGGCGACAACTTGAATTTTGCGGCTGTAATATTCCGCCCAAAGCGCCTCGCTAAAACTTAACACAAAAGCTTTGCTGGCGGCGTAGGTTGCCATATAAGGCACTGGTTGAAATGACGAGGTTGAAGCGATATTAAGAATTTTGCCTTTTTGGCGTTGCAGCATTCCTGGTAAAAAAGCGTGCGTCATATCTACAACCGAGGCCACATTTACCATAATTTCATCTTGTTCTGTTTCTGACGAAATAGCTTCAAACAAACCGTAAGTTCCAAAGCCAGCGTTGTTTATGAGAATATCCACAAAAATTCCGCGAGAATTTAATTGGTTAAGAATATCAGTTCCACATTTGGGCTTTGACAAATCGGCTACCAAAGTTGTCGAACGAATCGCATTTTTTTCAATTAATTCGTTGGAAAGCTTGATTAATTTATCTTGAGATCTTGCTACCAAAACTAAATTCACGCCTTCTGCCGCAAGTTTGCGCGCAATCGCTTCGCCAATTCCTGATGAAGCACCAGTAATTAAGGCGGTTTGACTCTTTAAATTATTCATAATTTAATAACCCATTTTAACTTTGATTGTCGTTACAACGTCGGGCGAAACTTTGAAAGAAGCTTCTTTAAATCTGGGTGCCGAAAAGCGAGGGCGTTCGTTATTTGATGATGCGTAGCCTTCTTGTGGAATTCCTACAAAATTTTTATCAATTTTGCCATTTTTATTCTCATCATGAAGAACAACAGCTGCGTAATTTCCGGGAGCTATATTTTTAAATTCACAAATGGCTTGGTTAGAATCAATTTTAACGTGTATATTTTGATAGGCTTTCGAATGATCTTCGGGATATCCTTCTTTGGAGCTAAAAAGCGAACAACTTAAATCTCCATTGGTATTTTTAATATCCGTTATTTCAATACGAACTGCTGATTCAGTTGCCGCAGCAGCAATGTTAATTTGAGCAACTAGGCAAAAAGCTAGAGAAAGCGAAAAAAGAAGAATTTTATTCATTTTAATTAGGTTTGTTAATTGTTTAATCCCTTGAATAAGGAAAAGGTTTTGATAAGGAATTTTCGAGTTATTTTTGAACTCCTAAACAATGAAATCAAAAAGTTCTTAAAGGCAAATATTTTTAGTTTTTATAATTTTCTAAAATTAAAGGGCGAAAAAAATGAAATCACGCAGCAAAAATAAAATGGAAATTATCTTAACTCATTTAGGAGAAGCGGTTGTTGAAATGAAAGCTGTTGTTAAAGCAAAATCTTTAGGACTTGATGTTAATGAAGAGCATGGAATTTTTTATCAAATTCTCCATGAATTAGTCGAAATATTTAGTGCAGATGTGAAATGTGAAAAAGAGGAAACCAAAATGGATCGCCATAAAACCAAACAAATTTTACAAAATCTTTTAGACCGATTGGCGCATAAAAGTGCCGAAATTGAAAAGGCAGAAATTGCGCCTTATTCACTTTCTACAACTGAACCAACATTGAGCGAAAGAAAAGTTATCGATATGATAACAAATTCTTTTGACGATGCCAATAAACTGGATTTTTTAAAACATTTTTTAGAAGAAGAAAAAAAAGACGATAATCTAAAAAAGTTGCTAGAAGCTTTTCAGAGTAAGATCGCGAAAATTGAAAAAGGAAAAGGCAAATTTAAAGAACACGGTTTGGAAGATTTGGGACAGGATGATTAAATAGTTTTGCTTTTAAAGAATTGAGAAACAATTCTCAATTTATACTTAATCAGGTAATCATACTTAATCAGGTAATCATACTTAATCAGGTAATCATACTTAATCAGGTAATCATACTTAATCAGGTAATTATACTTAATCAGGTAATTATACTTAATCAGGTAATTATACCTTGATTCACAAAAAAACTCGATGTCACCCTGAGCCTGTCGAAGGGTGATTCTAAGATCGAAGCCTTAAATCACCCTTCGACAAGCTCAGGGTGACGTCTATTGTGTCTTAAGGAATAATCACCCTTAATCAAAATTTGAAAGAATTTGGATTAATAGCGAGTTCTTCAATCAGTTTGATTATATGCCAAAGCTACTTCAAACCCGAACATATTGCTTTGGTATATACCAATTAAAGCTGAAGTATCGAGTTTGGTTTCTTGAATCAGCTTTGATATGTTTTCTTATTTAAAAATTTAATTGAATAAATTTATGACAAAAAATCTTTCTTCATTGATTCTTAAAGGCGACAATAAACATAAGCCTTCTGAAAGCATGTTACAGTTTGTTGCAACTCTATCGTCTGCTACCAAAGCAAAGCAAAATGGGTCACAGCAGCCAAATAATCAAGTTTCTAAAGATGAAAAATCACCGGTCGAACAAGGTGTTGAACAAAATGAAGAAGTAATTGAAGAAGTAATTGAAGAAGGGTCACTAAGTCAAAGTGCTGAAAATAAAGAATCGCAGAATAGTGCTAACAAAACTGAACATTTTTTAGTTGAGATGCTTAATAATTACTTCGAGATGTTAGGGGTTGAAACAAAAAAAGAAGAGAAGGGCGGAAGTGGAGATATAAAAAAACTTATTGATACAATAAAAAATGCAATAAAAGAGTTTCTTGGTTTAAAAAATGAAAACATGCAGGGGCTGCAAAATCAACCTACACTGGATTCTAATTTTAATAATAAAATTCAAGAAATAGCTTTAAACCAAGATTTAAAACAAGCTTCAACCCAAGATCCAACCCAAAATCCAACCCAAAATCCAACCCAAGATCCAACCCAAAATCCAACCCAAAATCCAACCCAAGATCCAACCCAAACTCCAACCCAAACTCTAAACTCAACACCAGATCAAAATGAAGAGAAAGGTGAAAATAATGCTGACAAACTTATCACTCAATTAATCGTCGGGCTTTATGAAAAAGAGGGCAAGCTTGATCTTCTTAAAGAAATTTTAAAGGAAGAAAGGGGCAAGGATGAAAATAAAAATAATTCAGAAATGCAAAATTTGATTAATGGATTCGACAGTCAAATTGCCGAAGTAGAAAACAATCGCGAGCAAGCTGTTGATAAAGGTGGAAAAGCTGCGGAAAGTGCTGAAGAAGTGAAAGTTGGATCGAAAGTTGAAGAGGTTGAAGTTAAACCGGAAGAAGCGGCTAATCAAAACCCTGTTAATGAAGTAACTGATAATGCGTTGTCAGAATCCAAAGGCGCCGATAATAAAGAATCAGATCAAGTGTTATCAGATCAGCCAGAAAAAGAGCCAGAACAAGGCTTGGATAATATAAAAAATGAAGATAATAAGGCGGTTAATTTTCAAGAAGGAGATCTAATGGATTTAGAGGCAATTGTTGCACAATTCAACAGAAACAATGTTGTTGCGGAAAATATGGATCCAAAAGATAGCGTTGAACCAACAAACGCAATATCTAAAAAAAAGGTGCAAGAAAATGAAAAAGAAGGTCAAGGAAGGGAATAACAAAAATGAACCTATTATTTTGCGGTGACATAGTTGGTCGGGCGGGACGCAAAATAGTTACCGAAAATCTCGCCAGAATCAAAGTCGAAAATAAAATCGATTTCACAATCGTAAATTGCGACAATGCTTCTGGCGGTTTCGGCGTTAATCGCAACGCTGCCCAAGAAATATTAAACGCCGGAGCCGATGTTTTAACTGGCGGCGATCACATTTGGGATCAAAAAGAAATCACTGGTTTCATCAATGATTTTAAGCGTTTATTGCGCCCCGCAAATTTCCCCAAATCTTGTCCCGGAGTTGGCGCCAGAATTTTTCACAGCGCTGATAATCACAAAATTTTAGTCATTCATCTTTTAGGTCAGGTTTTTACCAAATATCACGTTTCATGCCCGTTTGAAGAGGCTTCGCAGCTTATCGAAACTCATGGTTTAAAAAAAGAAGTCGATGCAATTTTTGTCGATTTTCACGCCGAAGCAACTTCAGAAAAAATGGCGATGGGAAAATTTTTAGATGGCAAAGTTAGCGCCGTAATTGGTTCGCATACCCACATTCCAACTGCCGATTGTCACATCATGAAAAATGGCACCGCCTATCAAACCGATGCTGGAATGTGCGGCGATTATGATTCAATAATTGGCATGGAAAAAACCGTGCCGCTGCGCATGTTTTTAGAAAAACGCAAATTCGCCAAAATGGAACCAGCGCAAGGCGAAGCAACTTTATGCGCCACAATTGTTGAAATTGATGATGCCACAGGTCTTGCCAAAAAAATATCGCCGCTTAAATTTGGCGGAATTCTTTCTTAATAAAATAAACTCTAAACACAAAAACCGTCTAAACACAAAATTTCCAAACGCAAAATTTCCAAACAAAAAATTTCCAAACAAAAAAATTTCCAAACGCAAAAATTGTCACCCTGAGCTTGTCGAAGGGTGATTCTTCGTTAAAAACAAAAATAACCTTCTAAATAATTCTCTAAATAATTTCTCATGGCCGGTCATTCCCAGTTTGCAAATATCAAGCATCGCAAAGGCGCGCAAGACGCTAAAAAAGCTAAAAAATTTACCAAAATTTTACGCGAAATAACCGTCGCCGCTAAAACTGGGCAGCCTGATCCAGAATTTAATCCGCGTTTGCGTAACGCCTTGATTGAAGCGCGCGTAAATAACATGCCGAAAGATCGCATTGACGCCGCGATTAAAAAAGTAATTTCTGGCAATGAAGGTGATAATTTCGAAGAAATCCGCTACGAAGGCTACGCGCAAGGCGGAATTGCAATTATTGTCGAAGCCTTAACCGACAATCGCAACCGCACCGCCAGCGAGGTTCGCAGCATTTTCACCAAAGCGGGCGGCGCTTTGGGCGAAACTGGATCGGTTGGTTTTATGTTTGATCATATTGGTTTAATTCAATTTGACGGCAAAGTTGCGTCGGAAGAAGAAATGTTTGAAGCGGCTTTAGAAGCCGGAGCCGATGAAGTTGAATCATCAAGCGAACTTCACATTGTAATTACACAACCAGAAAATTTAGGCGCGGTGCGCGATGCTTTAACTGAAAAATTCAAAGATCCTCTTTCGGCAAAATTTGATTGGAAAGCAAAAAATAGCATCGAAATTTCCGATCTAGAACAAGCCCAAAAACTTATGAAAATGGTTGATGCTTTAGAAGATTGCGACGACGTGCAAATGGTTACGGGAAACTACAATTTTTCTAACGAAATTGCTGACAAAATTTAAGGCAACAAAATTTATTTTTTATTAATCCGAACAGAAGAATTTGGAACTAAACAACCATTCAAATTGGGTTGATTAAAAATAAAAAAATCACCACTAGCCAGCAGATTCGTTGAGAATCGAGAAGTTGGTAATATTCTATAAAGAATGATAAAACTATTAAACAATCGCGAGTTAATGATTAATCAAAACCCCGAACAAATAGCCAGAGATGAAATAGACAGGCAACTAAGAGATTGCGGCTGGATAGTTCAAGATATTAAAAAAATAGCTCCCTTGGCCGCTCTTGGCGTTGCAGTTAAAGAATATCCAACTGAAGTCGGCCCAGCTGACTATGTTTTATTTGTTGGTGGAAAACCCTGCGGAGTAATTGAAGCCAAGCGCGAAGAAGAGGGTCACCGATTCAGCATTCACGAAGAGCAAGGCGAAAATTACGCCAAAGCCCAACTAAAATATTTAAAAAATGAACCGCTTCCTTTTGTTTATATCAGCACTGGCAAGATCAATCGATTCACCGATTTCAACGATCCAAAACCAAGAGCAAGAGAATTATTTAATTTTCATCGCCCCGAAACTCTTAGCCAATGGCTTAAAGAAAAATCACTCAGAACAAGATTGTTAGATTTGCCAAATTTGCCGACAGAATCTTTGAGAGATTGCCAAATTAGAGCCATCAACAAACTAGAAATCTCCTTCAAAGAAAATCGCCCCAAAGCCTTAATACAAATGGCAACTGGCTCTGGCAAAACTTTCACCGCCATCACTTTTATTTATCGTTTGTTAAAATACGCCAAAGCCAAACGAGTTTTATTTTTAGTGGATACCAAGAACCTCGGCGAACAAGCCGAACAAGAATTCATGTCATTCATTCCAAATGACAGCAACCAGAAATTTACCGAGCTTTACGCTGTTTCTCGCTTAAAATCGAGCCACATTCCAAAAGATAGCCAAGTTGTAATTAGCACAATTCAGCGCCTTTATTCGGTTTTAAAAGGAAAAGAATTAGACGAAAAAGCCGAAGAAGAAAACCCGCACGAAGCCAAGTGGCAACACAAAAAAATTCCACCTCTCGAATATGATGCAAAAATGCCAATCGAGTTTTTTGATTTTATTGTAATCGATGAATGTCACCGCAGCATTTACAACCTTTGGCAACAGGTTTTAGATTATTATGATGCCTTTCAAATTGGCTTAACCGCAACGCCAGATAAACGAGCCATCGGCTATTTTAATCAAAACATTGTCAGTGAATATTCTCACGAAATGGCGGTTGTTGATGGCGTAAATGTGCCGAGCAAAGTTTTTATCATCGACACCAAAATCAGCAAAGAAGGCGCAACTATTCCAGCTTTAGAATATGTTGAACATCGCGAAAAACTAAGTCGTAAAAAACGCATCGAATTGCAAGACGAAGATGAGAAATATTCGGCAAAACAGCTTGATCGCGATGTGGTGAACAAGAACCAAATCATTACCATCATCAAATCTTTCAAAGAAAATTTACCGAAAATTTTTACCGATCGTTTTGACAAAGATGGTATTTTTGAAGTTCCAAAAACTTTAATTTTTGCTAAAACCGACAGCCACGCAGACGACATCATTCAAATTGTTCGCGAAGAATTTGCTGAAGAAAATAAATTCTGCAAAAAAATCACTTACAACAGCGAAGACCCAAAAAGCATTTTATCAGAATTTCGCGGCAGCTTTTATCCAAGAATTGCCGTCACGGTTGATATGATTGCAACTGGCACCGACGTTAAGCCTTTAGAATGTTTGCTTTTTATGCGCGACGTAAAAAGCCGCAACTATTTTGAACAAATGAAAGGTCGCGGCACCAGAACCATCGATCTCGACACTTTACGCAAAGTAACACCAACCGCCAAACTAACCAAAGATCACTTTGTTATTTTTGACGCAATTGGCGTTTCAAAAAGCTTAAAAACCGATATTCGCCCTTTAGACAAAAAACCATCAGCGCCTTTAAAAGATTTGCTTCGAGCTATTGCAGTTGGCGCAAGAGATGAAGAATTATTCACCACAATTGCCAGCCGCTTAGCAGGTTTAGACAAGCAATTAACTGAAAAACAAAAGCTAGAATTTGTAAAAAAAGCTGGCGGCAAAACAATTTCTCAAGTTGCCAAAGATCTTCTCGAAGCCTTTGATCCAGACATTTTAGAAGAAATTGCTGACAAAGTAGAAAACGAAAAAGCCAACCAAGCGCCAGAAGAAATCGCAAGAAAAATCAAATCTAAATTTGAAGAACTACAAAACCAAGCTGCCAAAGTTTTCACTGGCGAGCTAAATGAATTTATCGAAAACGCTCGCAAAACTCTTGAACAAAAAATTGATCTTAGCAATCCAGACGAAGTAATATTTGCTGGCTGGAGCCAAGAAAACAAAGACAAAGCCCAAGAATTAATAAACTCTTTTGAAGAGTGGATTTTAGCCAATAAAGACGAACTCAAAGCTTTGCAAATTTTCTACAATCAACCTTTTCGCCGTCGCGAACTTACTTTTGCCGACATCAGACAAGTTTTAGAAAAATTAAAAACTGAAAAACCAATTCTTAATCCGATTAATGTTTGGAAAGCTTTTGAAGCAAACAAAGAATCTGCTGGAGCGGTCGACAATGAACTAACCGCGCTAATGTCGCTAATTCGCAAAAGCAGCGGAATTGACCAAACGCTTACCAACTACAATAAAACCGTAGATAAAAACTTCCAAAACTGGGTTTTTAAAAAGCAGGCAGGAGCAACAAAATATAATGAAGAACAAATGCAATGGCTGCGCTTAATTAAAGAACACAACGCCGCCAGCTTTCACATTGAAAAAGAAGACTTTGATTTAAACCCTTTCAACGCCAAAGGCGGACTTAGCAAAATGTGGCAGTTATTTGGCAGTCAAAGCGATGTGATTATTGATGAATTAAATGAGGCTTTGGCAGAATAATGATTGAAGAAAGTAAATTGCCGAAAGGCTGGGAAGTGAAGAAGTTGGGTGAGGTTTGTTTGACAACAAGTGGTGGAACACCAAACAGAGGAAATAAAAAATTCTATGAAGGCACTATTCCTTGGGTTAAATCTGGCGAGTTAGACAGGGGTCTAATTTTGGAGACAGAGGAAAGAATTTCTGAAGAGGCAATTAAAAATTCGAGCGCGAAAATATTTCCTAAAGGAACTTTATTGATTGCTCTGTATGGTGCGACAATCGGAAAGTTAGCCTTTCTTGGTATAGATGCAGCTTCAAACCAAGCGGTATGCGGTATCTTTAAGAGCGAAAAAATAAACTCAAACTATCTGTTCAATTTTCTTTTTTATAAGAAACCAACTCTAGTTAAACAAAGTATTGGTGGTGCTCAGCCAAACATTAGTCAGGGAATTTTAAAGAATTTAGAAATTCCGATTCCACCAATAGATGAACAACAAAAAATCGTCACAAAAATTGAAGAGCTTTTTAGCCAGTTGGAAAACGGCAAACAGCAACTTTTAACCGCACAAAAACAACTAAAAACCTACCGCCAAAGCCTATTAAAAAGCGCCTTCGAAGGCAAACTAACCAACCCAAATCTAAAAGCTGGTGAATTGCCAAAAGGCTGGGAAGTGAAGAAGTTGGGAGAGGTTGGAGAAATTGTTTCTGGTGGAACCCCTTCAACAAAAATTCCTGAGTATTGGGACGGAAAGATTTCTTGGATAACTCCAGCAGATTTATCTGGTTATCAAAATAAAATTATTTTTCATGGCAAGAAATCCATTACCGAAGCTGGATTAAAAAGCTCTTCTACAAGGTTAATTCGTAAAGGATCTGTTTTATTTTCATCAAGAGCTCCGATAGGCTATGTTGTTATGGCTGGAAATGAACTTTGCACAAATCAAGGCTTTAAAAGCATAGTTCCAAATGAATTTATTCTGAGTGAATATCTTTTTTATTATCTAAAATCCTCAAAACAAAAAGCTGAAAAAGTAGCAAGTGGAACCACTTTTAAGGAGATTTCTTTAAAAGCATTTTCACAACTTGAAATACTCATCCCACCACTCCTTGAGCAGCAAAAAATAGTCGCCATCTTAGAATCAAAACTAACCATCTGCGACAAAATAGAAGAAACCATCAAAACCAGTTTGCAACAAAGCGAAACCTTGCGCCAAAGCATTTTAAAAAAAGCTTTTGAAGGGCGGTTGGTTTAAATTAAAGAAAATTAAATTATTAAAAAAATGAGCAAAAATACTTCTTCAATAGTTTCAAAAGTTTGGAGCTTTTGTAATCCTCTTCGCGATGTTGGCGTGGGTTATGGCGACTATTTAGAGCAACTTACTTATTTGCTGTTTTTGAAAATGGCTGATGAATATGTGAAGCCTCCGCATAATAGAGAAAATAAAATTCCAACTGGTTTTGATTGGGAAAGTTTAACCAACAAAAAAGGCGCAGAGCTTGAGTTGCATTATTCAAGATTGCTTCGCGAGCTAAGCACCGAAAAAGGAATTTTAGGGCAAATTTTTGTTAAGAGCCAAAATAAAATTCAAGATCCAGCAATGCTTGCCAAAATTATTGACATGATTAATTCAGAGCAATGGCTGGTGATGGGCGCCGATGTGAAAGGTGATATTTATGAAAGTCTTTTAGAGCAAAATGCACAAGATGTGAAAAGCGGAGCGGGACAATATTTCACGCCGCGTCCTTTAATTAAAGCGATGGTTGAATGTATTAGACCGCAGCCAAATAAAACAATTGCTGACCCAGCTTGCGGAACGGGCGGCTTCTTTTTAGCCGCTTATGATTATTTGGTTGCCAACAACAAGTTTGATAAAGAGCAAAATAAGTTTTTGAAGAACTTAACTTTTTATGGAAATGAAATTGTTGCAAGCACGCGGCGATTAGCTTTGATGAATCTGTTTTTGCACAATATTGGCGACATTGACAGCGCAAATTTTATTTCTCCTGCTGATGCTTTAATTGCAGCCTCGCCAACAACTTATGATTATATTTTAGCTAATCCGCCATTTGGCAAAAAAAGCAGCCAAACTTTTACCAACGAAGAAGGCGAGCAAGAAAAAGATGATTTAACCTACAATCGCCAAGACTTTTGGGCGACCACCAGCAACAAACAACTAAACTTTGTTCAACACATCAGAACCATGCTAAAAACAACAGGAATGGCTGCGGTTGTGGTTCCAGATAATGTTTTATTTGAAGGCGGAGCTGGCGAAACTGTGCGTAAAAAACTTTTAGAAACAACCGAACTTCACACAATTTTGCGCTTACCAACTGGAATATTTTATGCTCAAGGCGTGAAAGCCAATGTGATTTTTTTTGATAATAAGCCAGCCAGCAAAACCGCTTGGACAAAGGAGATTTGGGTTTATGATTACAGAACGAACATTCACCACACTCTAAAAAGAAACCCGCTAAAATTCGAAGATTTAAAAGATTTTATTGAGTGCTATAACCCAGCAAACAGGCATAAACGCAAAGAAACTTTTAACGCAGAAACAAACCCCGAAGGACGTTTTAGAAAATTTTCTTACGAAGAAATTATTGCTCGCGATAAAACCAGTTTAGATATTTCTTGGATTAAAGATAAATCCTTGGCTGATCTTGATAATCTTCCAGATCCAGAAATTTTGGCTGAAGATATTATTGAGAATTTAGAAGCGGGGCTTGCGAGTTTTAGAGAGATTGCGGCGGTTTTAAGTACTGAATAGTTAATTTGGTATAGACCATAGGTTCGTTGGAAATCTCGTAAAAATCGGATCAAGAAAAATATCGTTTTGACGCCTCTAAAGAAGCCAGATTTGCTTATCTTTTAGAAAATGATAAGGCGGTTAAATATTGGCAAATTTGAAATTACAAAACCTTGGCGTTACGTTATTGTTCCAACTAATCGAATTAAAATTACTGCTACAATTGATGTTTTGCTTGGCTTTTTGGATAAAAATTAATGAACTAGCAAAATTCGCGACCAATTCAAAAAAACATAAAACAAAAAACTAATCAAAAAAAATCTTATGAAACAAATCGAAATTACTCCGCAACTTGTTAAAGATCATAATTTAACCGAAGGCGAATATGCCAAAGTTTTAGAAATTTTAGAGCGCGTGCCGACAATTACAGAACTAGGAATTTTTTCGGCAATGTGGTCGGAACATTGTTCTTATAAATCGACTAAAAAACATTTGAAAACCATGCATACAACCGCGCCGTGGGTGATTTGCGGACCCGGCGAAAATGCGGGCGTAATTGATATTGGTGATGGGCAAGCGGTGGTTTTTAAAATGGAAAGTCATAATCATCCGTCTTTCATCGAGCCTTATCAAGGTGCGGCAACGGGAGTTGGCGGAATTTTGCGCGATGTTTTTACCATGGGCGCGCGCCCGATTGCTAATTTAAACGCGCTGCGTTTTGGCGATATTAATCATCCAAAAACCAAGCAATTGGTCAACGGCGTGGTTTCGGGAATTGGCGGTTATGGAAATTGCGTTGGCGTTCCAACCGTTGGCGGCGAAGTTACTTTTGATAAAAGCTATAACGGCAACATTATTGTCAACGCCATGACGGTTGGTTTGGCCGATTCGGACAAGATTTTTTATTCCGCCGCTTCGCAAATTGGCGCGTCAGTGGTTTATGTTGGTTCAAAAACCGGTCGCGATGGCATTAACGGCGCGGTTATGGCGTCGGACGAATTTAAAGAAGGCGACGAAGATAAGCGTCCAACGGTGCAAGTTGGAGATCCGTTTGCGGAAAAACTTTTGCTCGAAGCTTGCATGGAATTAATGCAATCAGATTGCATTCTTTCAATTCAAGATATGGGCGCGGCGGGTTTGACTTCGTCCAGTTTTGAAATGTCGGGCAAAGGCGGCACGGGAATTGAGCTTAATTTAGAAAATGTGCCGATGCGTGAAACCGGCATGACGCCTTACGAAATAATGCTTTCGGAATCTCAAGAAAGAATGTTGATGATTATCAAGCCAGAACGCGAAGATTTTGCCAAACAAATTTTTGAAAAATGGGGGCTTGATTTTGCGGTGATTGGAATTGTAACTAATAGTGGACGTGTAGTTATTAAAATGAATGGCGAAATTTACGCTGATATTCCATCAGAACCACTTTCTGAAAGCGCTCCGGAATATGATCGCCCTTGGATTTAGAGTTTAATTTATTACGAAAAAAAAATGCCAACCAACCAAGAAAAACTAGAAGAAGATTTGTTAAAAGCCTTGATGATGGGCTTGGAAAGGTCGAAAGAAGAAACGGAAAATGGTTATAAAAATTCATTAAAAAAATTAACTAATTTTAAAAATTCTGCCAACGAAACCGCGCTACATTTGGCTTGTCGTGAAAATAAAATTAAGGCAGCAAAGTTTTTTCTTGAACAAGAGGTCGATGCGATAAAGTTTTTTCTTGAACAAGAGGTCGATGCGATTGCGCTAAACAACCAAAACCAATTTGCAATTGAACTTACAAAAAATCAGCAAATTCGCGATTTGATTAAAACTTCTAAAAGTTGGAAATGGCTTGAGGCAGAACTTGATTCTTATCAAAGAATTAAAGAGAGCGGATCAATAGATTTTAACAAAGCAGAATTTGCACAAGAAAACTGGCAAAAACATATCAAAAAAATTGAACTTTATGAAAAGTTTTCAATCGAAGAAAGCCAAAAAATTAAAGAATTTTCAAAAGATTCAAAAACTTCAAAATCTTCAAAATCTTCAAAATCTTCAAAATCTTCAAAATCTTCAAAATCTTCTCAGGCCGAAATTATTTTAACAAAAAACCAACAAATTAGCTCTTCGAACAATTTTGAACAAGCTGTAAAACAAGAGAAATCGCCAAATTTTCAAGATCTTTGGCGCGAACAAAAACTTAAAGCCGATAAAGAAGAAGCAGACAAACAAGAAGAGTTAAAAGCAAGAAATCGCGAAACAAATCTTATGTTTGCCGAAGAAAAATATAAAAAACAGGCTGACAAAATTGAAGAAAAAGCATTAAAAGATGCCGCAAATCGCAATTCTCAAAAATTGCAGGCAAAATTAGCTAAACAAAAAAAACCAAAAAAAATTGACAAAGAAGATGCCGCCAAAAAATCAGAAGAAGATCTTTTGTTAGAAGAAGCCATAAAAGAGGCGCAAATCCAAAGAGCAGAATCTAAAAAAATGAAGTATCAGCAAGTTTTAGATTTTAATAAATTTTTAAACGAAATTCACTCAGATCTTAAACTTTCAAAAGAAGTTAAGATTGATTTAGAAGTGCCAAACTTAGAAGAAATTCAGCGCGATTATTTAGGAAATACTTTGTTGATAGCCGTTTCAAAGAACAAAATTTTGGCGGTTGAAAAAATTTTAAGCCATTCTTTAAAAGAACAATTTATTAATTTTAAAGATGTCGATTATAACACAAATTCTTTGAATATTGCTTGCGCAATTGGAGCTTTTGACATTGCTAAATTGTTGATTGAACAAGGTATTGATGTAAAAGCTTTTGACTCTAAAAAAAATAGTGCTTTGCATTTTTGTGCCGCTCAACAAGATCAAGAATTTTCTTCGGAAAATTCCAGTTTAAAAGAATCTGGTTTGAAAAAAACCGTTCAAAGCTCTGAAATTACCAAAATGATCACTTTAAAATGCGACAAAGATTGGAATTTTTTATTGGCAAAAAACTTAAATAATCTTTCGGCTGCCGAAATTTGTTGCAAAGCTTCGGGCAATTGGATGGTTTTAAAAAATATTTTAGAAACTTCGGCTTACAAAACCAATCCAGACAAAATGCCAATTTCTTATCTAAAAGCATTAACTTCTGGATTTAAAAATCACCCCGAAAACAAAGATGGAAAGATAAACGAACAGGTTCTTAGATTATTAGAAATAATTGAAGCGGTTCCTCATAAAAAACATTCCGAAAACAAAGATGGGAATATAAACAAAGAGGTTCCTGAAAAAAATTCGACCGAACAAACTCCTTCAAGTATTTGCGCAACCACTCAAGGAACTATCAAACTTAAGACAAATTTTTTAAGCGTTGTTGTTATCAAGTAAAAAATAATTTAAAAAATTAGTATAAATGGTTTTTAGCTCCAATATTTTTCTCTTTGCGTTTTTGCCTTTAACGCTGTTTTTCTATTTTTTATTGCCCAAAAAATTGGCAACAAAAAATGTTAGAAACGCCATTTTGCTAATCGCCAGCCTGCTTTTCTACGCTTGGGGCGAAATGCATTATTTATGGCTTTTGCTGCTTTCAATTGCGGCGAATTATTTTTTTGGAATATTAATTGACAAAAAATCACGCAATTTTTTCATCACAATTGCCATAATTTTCAACCTTGCGCTGCTTGGTTATTTTAAATATTCCAACTTCGTAATTGAAAATTTAAACCAGTTTTTCTCGCTACAAATTGCCAATAAAAAAATCAGCCTGCCAATTGGAATTTCGTTTTTCACCTTTCACGCCATTTCTTATTTAATCGATATTTATCGCAGAAAATGTCGCCCGCAAAAAAATATTTTTGACCTAGCGCTTTACATCGCTTTCTTCCCGCAGCTAATCGCCGGACCAATTGTGCGTTATAATTTTATCGAAAAATATTTAACCAAACGCAGCCATAATTTCTTCGCTATAACTTATGGAATTCGCCGTTTTATAATTGGTTTGGGCAAAAAAATTATCATCGCCAATCCGCTTGGTGAATTTGCTGACGTAATTTTTTCTTCGCCTTTAACTGAAATAAATTCGCCTTTAGCTTGGGCGGGACTTGTTTGTTATACATTACAAATTTATTTCGATTTTTCAGGTTATTCCGATATGGCCGTTGGTCTGGCGCGAATTTTTGGTTTTAAATTCCCCGAAAATTTCAATTATCCTTATATTTCAAGATCAATAAAAGAATTTTGGAGAAGGTGGCACATGTCGCTTTCTGCTTGGTTTCGTGACTATGTTTATATTCCTTTGGGCGGAAATCGCGTTTCAATAATTCGTCAATATTTCAATTTAGTTTTAGTATTTTTTCTTTGCGGATTGTGGCACGGCGCCAGCTGGAATTTCATAATTTGGGGCATGTTTCACGGCGCGTTTTTAGTATTTGAAAGATTGAAAATCGGACAAAATTTTTTGAATTTTATGCCAAAAATCATGCAGAATTTCTATGCGATTTTTGTGGTGATGATTGGCTGGGTTTTTTTCCGCAGCCCTGATTTAACTCATTCAATCGGGTTTTTGAAAACCATGTTTTTGGGAAATGAAATTGCGGCTATTTCCAATGATGTGGCAAGATTAATGAGATCGCATTTTATCTGGATGTCTTTTGTTTTGGCGTTGCTGGGATTTTCACCTTTGATTAAAAAATTGGTGCAGAAATTTTCTAAAAACAGAATTTTTATGTGGAGTTTTGATGCGTTTTTGATTGTGGTTTTGCTGTTTTCTTTAACCAGACTTTCGGCGGCAACGCATAATCCGTTTATTTATTTTCAGTTTTAATTTGCCTAATTTTGAATGAAACAAAACAAACTTTTAATCACAGCTTTCGCCATAATTCTAGCGCTTCCAGCCTTGGATAGTATTTTTCATTTTTCGCCAGTTAAAGATTTGTTTGAAAAGCGTCAGCCAATTGCAAAACCTAATCTTCCGCAAAATTTCATTGAGTTAAAAACTTTTCCTAAAAATTTTGAAAAATATTTTAACGATAATTACGGCTTTCGCAAAAGTTTGGTTTCGTTAAACAGCCACATGATGGATAAAGTTTTTGATGAATCGCCCGACGCGCGCGCTGTTGTTGGTAAAGATGGTTGGTTTTATTTTGATAATCATAATTCGCTTCTCGATGCTCGCGGAATGGCGACAATTTCTGATGAAATGATTGAACGCGGTGTAAAATCTTTTGGCGAAAATTGGAAAAAAATGCGCGAAAAAAATATCAATTATTTGCTGATAATTGCCGCCGATAAAAGCACGATTTATCCAGAGTTTTTGCCAGATTATATTAAGCCAAATGAGCCGCATAGAATTGATAAATTTTTAAAGGCGCTAAAAGCAAAATACCCTGATTTTCCACTGGTTGATTTGCGTCCGACTTTAAAAAAAGCTAAAGAAAATGAAGTGATTTATCATAAAACCGACACGCATTGGAACAAGCGCGGCGCCCATTACGGCTATGTTGAAATTGCCAAAGCGCTAAAAATAAAACCGCATTTGCGAAAAGATTTTTTAGAAAAAGAAGATGAATTTATTCGCGGTGATATTTCCGATATTATGGGCGTTGAAACTACAAATCGTAATTATGAATTAACTCCGAAATTCAATCAAACTTATCATCGCGTTACGCCAACTGCGGCAGAAATTAAGTTTTTCCATAAACTAAATTTCTTTGAAAATTCTAATAAAAATTTGCCGGTTATTTTTGGTTATCAGGATTCTTATTTCGGCGATCTATTTGGCTATATGTCAGAGCATTTTTCTAAAAGTTTTTATGATAATGAATTTCCTTGTGATCTAAACTATGAAATCATAAAAAATTACCATCCAAACGTTGTGATTCAGGAGTTCTGGGAGGGTAGGGTGGAAGTGGTTTTGAGTCAGTGTAAATAAATTAATTTCATTCTTAACTCTTAAATTAAAAGCCCTTAAATTTCAAAAATCTTAAATTTTAAATCTCAAATTCCCCTAATGTCTAAAGTTCTAGAAAACCTAAAAACACTTCTTCAAGTTCCTGATCTAGCATCTAAAAAATGGATTTACGAACAATATGATTCGCAAGTAATGAGCGACACGCTTTACACTCGCGGCGATGCAGCAATTGTGAGGGTTCATAACACAAATAAAGCTTTGGCAATTTCAACTGATTGTACGCCGCGTTATGTAGAAGCTAATCCTTTTGAAGGTGCCAAACAAGCGGTTGCAGAAACTTACCGCAATATTTCAGCGGTTGGTGGAAAACCTTTGGCAATTACAAATTGTTTGAATTTTGGCAACCCACAAAAACCAGAAATTATGGGTCAAATTGTTTTGGCAATTCAGGGAATTACCGAAGCTTGTAAAGCTTTGGATTATCCGGTGGTTTCAGGAAATGTGTCGCTTTACAACGAAACTGATGGCAAAGCAATTCAGCCAACTCCAGCAATTGGTGGCGTTGGTTTATTGAAAGATTTAAATAAAAGATGTGATGCTAAATTTAAAATGGCGGGTGATGCAATTTTTGTAATCGGTAAAAACGAAGGTCATTTGGGATGTTCGCTTTATGAACGTGAAATTTTGAAAATCGCGCCGCAAAAAAATCCACCGAAAGTTGATTTAGCTGAAGAAAAAAAGAATTCAGAATTTATCCGTGAATTGATTGAAAGCTCATCAATCAATGCTTGCCACGATGTTTCGGATGGCGGTTTGTTGGTTGCTTTATTTGAAATGTGTAGCGAAAAATTAGGCTGCGATCTTGATATTTCAGAATTTGTTGGCGAAGAAAATCAAATTTTATTTTCAGAAGATCAATCACGCTATGTTGTGGCTCTTGATTGTGCAATGGTTGCAGAGTTTAAGAAAAAAGCTGAAAAAAAAGGAGTTTCAATTATTAAAATCGGCGAAACTTCTAAAGAAAAAATTCGTATTTCTGGAGTTGAGGTTGAAGTTAGAGAATTAACTAAGCTTAACGAAATGGTTTTTGAGAAAGCTTTTTCTTAAGCTAGGGTAATTTCAAGCCCTTATGGACCCCGTCGTGAAGACGGGGTGACAGCTTTGTTTTGCCCGAAGAAGTAAGATTTAGCTTGCTCGAAGAAGCAAAATTTAGCTTGCTCGAAGGAGCAAAATTTAGCTTTACCCGAAAAAACAAGTTAGAAGTGTATGTACAAAAAACATACTCAGTGTCACCCCGTCTTTACGACGGGGTCCATACGGACTTGAAGAAAATAAAGATTCCAAGGTTTGTTATAAAGTCTCCAAACAGTATTATTAATTCATGCCAAGTAAAAATTTTCGCTATGCCGCAATTGCGCTTCGATTTTTAGAAAAAATCCTTGGCTCAAATTTTTCCGTTACCGGAATAGAAAAACTGCCACAACAGCCAATTATGTTTGTGGCCAATCATTTTACACGTTCCGAAACTTTTTTTGTTCCCTATATTTTATACAAACATACCGGCCGTCAAGTGCGCTGTCTTGCTGATTCTAGTCTTTATCACGGTGCTTTGGGGCGTTTTTTAGAATCAGTTGGAACCATTTCTACCAAACATAAAAACCGCGATAATGTAATCGTCAAAGACCTAATCACCGGCGAATATGATTGGATGATTTATCCCGAAGGCAGCATGCTAAAAAGCAAAGAAATCAAACATGAGCAGCGTTTCATTAATTACACGCCTTATCGCGTGGGGCCAGTTCGAACTGGTTCAGCGGTTTTGGCTTTGAAGTCAGAAATTTATCGCGAAGATATTGTTGAGGCTTACGCCAAAAACCAAGCTAATGTTTTAAAGAATTTTGAAGAATTTCTTGATGTTCCCTATCAAGAATATTTTAAAGATATCAGCACCCACATTGTTCCACTCAATATCACCTATTATCCGTTGCGTCCCGGAATAAATAAAATCCAGAAATTGGCGCAGCGTTTAATTAAAACAATCCCAAAACAAGTTTTGGAAGAATTAGAAATTGAAGGAAATCTTTTGCTCGGCGCTGAAATAAATATCAGTTTTGGCAATCCGATAAATCTAGCAGATTATGTGAAGCCAACGCGCAACTTGGTGAACCAGATTCCGATTATAAAAGACGAAACCAAAACTAATTTAATTTTACGATACCTAAAATCGCGTTTAACCAGCAAGTTTATGGCCGAAATTTATTCTGATATTCAGATCAATCTCGATCATCTTTTTGCTGCAAGTTTAAGTTTTATCAAAGATCCAGAAATTGAAATCAGCCGCTTGAAAAGAATAATTTATATGTCAGCGGTGATGATTAAAAAGACTGGCAAAAACAGGCTTAATCACAGTATTTTTGAAGAAAATTTATTTAAAATTTTTCTCGATGAACCACATGTCGAATTTGATAGTGTTTTTGAACTAGCCAAAAAGCAGGGCGTAATTGAAGAAGTTGGCGATGGGAAAATACAAATCAAAAAAGCGCTGCTCGAAAAACAATATGATTTTCATGAAATCCGCCTCGAAAATTCTCTGCATGTGATTGCTAATGAATTTTCGTTGCTGGAATTGAGCTGCGATATTGTGAAAAGAAATATCAAAACCCCTGATGATGAACTGCGAAATAAGGTTTTTAATGAAATTTATCATCGCGATCTTGAGTCATTTAATGTTGATTACGACATTTATTTTGATGAAAAATTTTCTAAAGATAAAGCGGTTGGATCACCTTTTTTCTTGGATTCGCGAAGCAAAAATTCGCCACGAGTAAAAAGAGTCGGCGTTGTTATTACCCATGGATATAAATCGGCATCGCGTGAAATTGAAGGTTTGGCGCAATTTATTAATGGTTTTGGATTTAAGGTTTACGGCGTGCGCTTGAAAGGCCACGGAACCTCGCCAATCAACATGAAAGATGTAACTTGGGAAGATTGGTATAACAGCCAACAACGTGGATATGCGGCTTTACAAAACATTTGCTCCAAAATTATTTTGATCGGTTTTTCAACTGGCGGTCTTTTGAGTTTGCTTTCTTGCGCTAGAAAAAATCATGCTTCTAAAAAACTATTTGCGGTGGTATCAATTAATTCAGCTTTAAAATTGCGCGATCTCAAAGCGCGAATGGTTCCGGGAATAAATATCTGGAATGAAATGCTGGAGAAATTAAACATCGAAAGAGGTCGTTTGGAATATGTTGATGATGTACCGGAAAATCCAAAAATTAATTATAGCCGTAATTATTTAAAAGGCGTAGAACAGCTTGATAAATTAATGCATGTTTGCGAAAAAAACCTTTCCAAAATCAATACCAAAGCTTTGATTATTCAGGGCGATAAAGATCCGGTGGTTAATCCAGATAGTGGGAAAATTATTTATGATAAAATTCATTCATCGGAAAAATATTTAGCAGAGTTAAATTTTTCAAATCACGTTATTGTTACTGGAGAAAGAAAAGAAGAAGTTTTTCAGGTAATAAGAAAATTTTTGGCGCAATTAAAATTAATTTAAGATTTAAGTTTAGGATTTAGGATTTAAAAACTGACCTAGACACTGTTAGCTAATTATTTTTAGAGACCGTTTAATCTTACTTGAAATCAATTCAAAAATTCATGAAATCCAAGATTACAAAAAAACCAGATCCGGAGATGGACGAGCAGGAAAATGAAGTAGAAAGTGCGGAAGTCGGAGCAAGTGGTCCCGCGATTGCAGCGGCAAAAAAAAGTAAAATGGCGATAATCGCTGCCTCATCAATTTTGATTACGGTAGTGATTTATTTTATGTTTTTTAAAGCTGATGAGCCAAAAAAAGAAAATCTTGAAGAAGTGGCGCCGCCGCCATCAAGAGTGGCGCCAAGCGAGGAAGGAAAATCTCCATTTGAAATTGAAGCTCCAGAGAAAAAAGAAGATGTTTCGCTTTTAGATAAACCGGCAAAACCTGATGTTCCAACTTTACCAGAACTTCCTGAAGGAATGGAGTTGCAGTCTGAACAAGTTCTTCCAACGGCAAATCCACAACAAAATCCTCAAGCTCCGCAGCAATTATTGCCTACGCAAAATATGCCAAATCAGCAAAATAACAATCCGACGCAGGTTAATCCGCAAAATCCGGAAAAACCCAATGCCGATAATAATCAACCTGAAAAAACCAAAGATACTAATCCGCGCTATGCTCCAATAATTGTTTTTGGCGGCACGGCCGAGGGCGCACCATCTCGTGGCGTTGGTTATGAAAATAATATTGTAAACTTGAATCAAGATCCGATTGCTAAATTACAAAAAAGTAAAGCTGGAGTTACTGCGACTTTTATTAGCGATCGCGCTCATACAATTGCTCAAGGTAAATTATTAACTGCGGTTTTAGAAACGGCGATTAACACTGAAATTCCTGGTTTTGTGCGCGCAATAATTAGCCGCGATGTTTATGCAGAAGCGGGCAATCAAATTCTTATTCCGCGCGGCTCAAGATTATTTGGAACTTATTCCAGTAAAATCACGCGCGGTCAGGGTAGGGTTGAAATAGCTTGGACGCGTCTAATTAGACCGGATGGAGTTGATATGGCAGTTTCTTTCAATGCCTCTGATCAATTTGGCAGATCGGGAATTCCGGGAGATGTTGATAATAAATATAGCGCTCTCGTCGCCAATTCAATGTTGACAAGTATTCTTGCTGTTGGCGGTGTTGCAGCGGCGCAGAAACTTTTAGGAAGTGGTAGTCAGTCAAATACGACAACAACTAATCCAACTCAAGGTACAACCACAACTACTGGAAGCGCTGCTAATCAAGCAATTTACGACGTAAGTAAAACAATCATTGATACTGTAGGGCAAGTAATTGGATCTTCGCTTAATTCCAATCCGGTTATACGCGTTCCTCAAGGTACTAGAATTACTGTGGTGGTGAATTCTGATATCAACATTCCATCAATGAAGTAATGTCTCAAAAAATTATTAATATCCACTTAATTTCTGATTCTACCGGCGAAACTTTAAGTTCAGTGGCGCGCGCAGTTTTATCGCAATTTGAAGGTGTCGAATCAAACGATTTTATTTGGCCTTTGGTGCGCACCAAGCCTCAGTTGGAAAGGGTTATGGAGTCGATTGCCAAAGATCCCGGAATTGTGATGTATACAATTTTGCATGATGATTTCACTGATTCTCTGAAGCGCCATTGTTACGAATTAAAAATTCCCTGTATTCCAGTTTTATCACATATTATAGCCGAATTTTCTAATTATTTAGGAATGAATATTAGCCATACAATCGGTCGCCAGCACTTGCTCGACAGAGAATATTTCTCACGCGTTGAAGCAATAAGTTATACAATTAATCACGATGACGGACAAGCTGGTTGGGATTTATATGATGCCGATATTGTGATTGTCGGAGTTTCACGAACATCAAAATCGCCAACCTCAGTTTATCTTTCTTGTCGTGGATATAAGACAGGAAATATTCCATTTGTTTCAATCGAGACAATACCAGCAAGCATTTACGATTTAAAAAAACCTTTAATTGTTGGTCTAACAATTAATCCAGAAAAATTAGTGCAAATAAGACAAAGCCGTTTAAGTTCGATTGGGCAAGAGTCGGCAAGCGATTATGTTAATATCGAATCGATCAAAAACGAAGTTGCAGAATCAAGAAAATTATTCGCCAAACTGAACTGCCCGGTAATTGATGTTACAAAAAGATCAGTTGAAGAAACGGCAGCCAAAATTATTCAATTGTTACAAGAAAAAAAACTTCGCGAGAAAACAAATCAGTAAATTATAAATTATGGTTAAACGTAATATTTTGATTGTTGACGATGAACCTACGCAGCGCAAGGTTCTAGGCAAATTTATAGAAGATCTGAATCACAACTATTTAGTCATGAGTAGTGGCATGGAAGTGGTAGATTTTTTTATGAATAAAAAAGTCATAAAAGGTCTATCTTGTCATGATATTGACGTGATGTTGCTTGACCTTTCAATGCCTGATTTAGATGGTTTAACTGTTCTAAAACAGATTGCTCCAATCAAAGGTGATTTACAGGTAATAGTTCTCACGGCCAATAAAGACGTAACTCTAGCAGTTACCGCAATTAATTATGGCGCGATTGATTATATAGTAAAAGGCGAGCGCGATATTTTCGCCCGCGTTACCGCTTCAATCAACAACGCGATTGAAAAGAAAAACCTGAAATATCAAGTTTCGCACTTGGCGCGCAAAGGCAAAGATCAAGTGGCTTTCTCAGATGTGATCGGTCAAAGCGAATCAATTTCCAATGCCATCAAACTGGCAAAAAAAGCAATTAATTCAACAATTCCAATTTTACTTGAAGGGCCAAGCGGTTCGGGAAAAGAGCTTTTGGCTCGCGCAATTCATGGTTCCAGCCCAAGATCAGGAAAGCCATTCATAACCGTTGAATGTGATTTATTGAAAAGCAACAACGCCGAAGAAGAGCTTTTTGGTTCGGAAAGAATGCTCGCCGACGGTATGATTAAAAATATCGGTAAAATTCGTGAAGCCAATAATGGCACAATTTTCTTTGAAAAAATCGATTCTTTGCGTGCTGATTTACAGGTAAAACTTTTGCGTTTTATGCAAGAAGGTGAATTTACTCCGGTTTTAGGAAAATTTCCAATTCGTGCCAATGTTCGCGTGATTTCATCAACTTGTCGCGACATGGAAAAAATGGTTTTGTCACGTAAATTTCGTGAAGATTTGCGTTATAGAATTTCTTCTTTCCCAATTACGGTTCCATCTCTTAAAGAGCGCGGCGAAGACGATATCAGGCTTTTAACCGAAAATTTCTGTCGCGATTTCAGTATTAACGAAAACAAAAAAATCAAAGCCATTAACCAAGACACTTTCTACCTGCTCTTTAACTACGATTGGGAAGATAATGTGCGCCAGTTGAAAAACTCGGTTTTTCGCGCCGTAGTGCTTTGCGATGGCGATTTCCTTAAGCCGGAACATTTCCCACAATTATTAAATAAAGAAAATAATAGCATTACCAAAGCCAAATCGGCGATCAAAAAAAATTCTGATATTAACAGCGAATTAATTGATATTTTTGATGATGAAGGCAAATGCAAAACTGTTGATTTAATCGAAGAAGAAATCATTCGTAGATTAGTTGACATCTACAACGGCAACCTTTCCGAAGTTGCCAAACAACTTGATATCGGCAGATCAACAATCTACCGCAAATTAAAAATTCTAAATGAAGGTGAAGATGAGAAAAGTTAAAACTGCGGTTTTTCCAGTTGGTGGTTTAGGCACGCGCTTTTTGCCGGCGACTAAATCAATGCCGAAAGAAATGTTGCCAATCGCCAACAAGCCAATCATTCAATATGCTTTTGAAGAAGCGCGCGACGCGGGAATTGAAAAATTTATTTTCGTAACTGGACGCAATAAAAATGCTATCAACAACCATTTTGATCACGCTTATGAGCTTGAATCAAAGCTCGATGAAAAAAATAAATCACAAGAATTAACTCAAGTTATGGGTTGGCTTCCAGAAGCCGGACAAATGGCTTTCGTGCGTCAGCAAAAGCCTTTGGGCTTGGGTCACGCAATTTGGTGTGCTAGAAATTTTATTGCTAATGATGAAGCTTTCGTCGTGATTTTGGCTGATGAAATGATGATGCAAAGTCCGAATCGTCCAAGAAATTTTCTTGGTGAAATGATTGATCTTTATCACAAAAAAGAACTATCTTCAAGCGTTGTGGCTGTTGATGAAATTGATATGAGCGAAACTCATAAATATGGCATTATCAAAAATGAAGGCGATGAAAGAATCGTCGATATGATTGAAAAACCTAAATCTGAAGTTGCGCCATCAAATTTAGCTATTACGGGGCGTTATATTTTACAGCCAGAAATTTTTGAATATTTGGAAAAATTTGAAGTTGGCAGCGGTGGCGAAATTCAGCTTACAGACGCAATGAAAGCAATGTGCAAAAGTCATCCTTATTATTATAAAAAAATTGATGAAGTTCGTTTTGATTGCGGCAATGTTTTAGGCTATCTCGAAGCTAATATTGCTTATGCGATGCATAATGAAGCGATCAATGCTGATGTGAAAAAAATTCTGCAAAAATATTCTAAATAATCATTTTATTAAAATCGGATAGATCCTGAATCAAGTTCAGGATGACGGAGTTTTTATAGAGCTTGTTTCTTTCGCTAGATCCTAAATCAAGTTCAGGATGACTGAGTTTTTATAGAATTAGTTTCTTTCGCTAGATCCTAAATCAAGTTCAGGATGACGGAGTTTTTATAGAATTAGTTTCTTCCACATCGTCATCCTGAACTTGATTCAGGATCTATCCGATTTTCAATTCAACAACAACTCTAATTAAAAAAACAAACTATGAAAACAGCATTCGTTTTTCCGGGTCAAGGTTCTCAAGCGGTTGGAATGGGAAAAGATTTGTATGAAAATTTCGCTCACGCGCGTGAAGTATTTCAAAAAACTGATGAAATTTTAGGAGTGAATCTTTCTAAAATGATGTTTGAAGGACCGAGCGAAGAATTAACAAAAACTGAAAATACCCAACCAGCTCTAATGGCGGTTTCAATTGCACTTACAACGGTTTTAGAAAAAGAATTTGGTAAAAAACTAGAAGATCTTTGTTCATTTGTAGCAGGACATTCTTTGGGTGAATATTCGGCATTATGCGCGTCGAAGGCGATTTCACTAGAAGAAACAGCGAAACTTCTGCAAGTTCGTGGATCAGAAATGGCAAAATGTGGCGAAAAATCACAAGGCGCAATGGCGGCAATTTTAGGCGCGGAAATTGAAGTGGTCGAGGAGATTGCAAGAGAAGCGGCGCAAGGCGAAATTTGCCAAGTTGCCAATGACAATTCAGTTGGACAAGTTGTAATTTCTGGTTCTAAAGCTGCAATTGAACGTGCTTTGGAAATTGCTAAAGTTAAAGGCGCCAAGCGCGCGATTGCACTTCCTGTAAGTGGCGCTTTTCATTCTGATTTAATGTTAGAAGCGCAAGGCAAAATGAAAATTGCCTTGGCAAATGCCAATATTAAAGCGCCAATAATTCCAGTTGTGGCAAATGTTACCGCAAGTTTGGTGAGCGATCCAAGTGAAATTCGCGAGCTACTGGCAAAACAAATTACTGGTTCAGTTAGATGGCGCGAAACCATGCTATTTATGGCGGCGCAAGGTGTTGAAGAAATTATTGAAATTGGTTCGGGAAAAGTTTTGGCGGGAATAGTTGGTAGAACTTGTTCGGGCGTTAAATCGAGATCAATCCAAAATTCTGAAGATTTGAAGGCTTTTGTAGAAACGCTTTAGAACCTGTCAGGTAAAATAAAAATCAGCAAAAAACCGATATGAAATTTATAATTCCGGTAATTTTATTTTACCTTTTCCTTCTCATATTTTTATTTATTTTCCAGCGCTCCTTGCAATATATGCCGTCTGGAAAAATTAATAAAATTTCTTCTTATTTGCTTGAAGGTTTTGTCGAAAAAATTCTCACAACTTCCGATGGAACAAAGTTGCTGTCTTGGTATAAGCCGGCAGAAAAAGGCAAAAAAACAATTTTATATTTTCAAGGAAATGCCGGAAGTTTAGGAGATCGCGCCCATAAATTTTCTGTTTTTGCTAAAGATGGTTTTGGCATTTTGGGAATTTCTTATCATGGCTATCCCGGAAGCGGAGGAAAGCCTTCTGAAAGCTCTTTGATCGATGATGGAAAAGCGGCGTTAAAATTTTTGTCGGATCAAAATATCTCAAAAGAAAATATAATTTTATTTGGTGAATCTCTAGGTTCAGGAATTGCCGTACAGCTTGCGGCTAAAGAAAAATTTGCGTCAGTGATTTTAGAATCACCATTTTCTTCCGCTTTAAGTGTTGCACAAAAAAGATATTGGTTTGCGCCGGTTTCCCTGCTTTTAAAAGATAAATTTGAATCAATAAAATTTGCGCCGAAAATCACTTCGCCAACTTTAATTTTTCATGGAACTGCTGATCAAATCGTCGATTATTCCGAAGGTAAAAAACTGTTTGATACAATTAAAGCGCCCAAAAAATTAATCACTGTTGAAGGTGCGCAACATTTGGATTTTAAAGAAGAGTTTTTGTTGGAAAAAATAAAAGAATTTTTACCAGAGGAATATTAGCTAACGGTTTCTTAAAAAGAGAAGGTGAAAGAAATGAAGTTTTTTTTAAGTAAAAAACTGTTGCAGATAGTGATTAATCTAATGAATGTGCGGCGGCTCTAAAAAAGAGCGAAAAATGGTGGAGATATGCGGGTTCGAACCGCAGACCCCCTGCTTGCAAAGCAGGTGCTCTACCAACTGAGCTATATCCCCAATGTTTTTTCAAAATTTCAAAAACAAGGTCGCGGAAAATAGAAATGGCAAACGAATTGTCAAAGTATTTTTTCAAATTAAATGAATTAATTTTTCTGGCTGGTTTAAAAAAATAAAAATCCAAATTCTTCAATTTTTTAAAATGTTAAAAAAAGCTTTTAGTTTAATCGAACTTTCAATTGGGATTATTGTTATTTCGGTGGTGATAACCGGAATTCTAAGCGCCGCAATTGTTAATAAAAATAATAGTAATATTAAAATTACAAATGATCGCATTAAAGTGATTAATCAGGCTCTTGGAGAATTTGTGCGTGTAAATAAAAGATTACCATGTCCGGCTTCGATAAAAGCAATTAAGATTACAGATGCAACTTACGGAGCCGAAGGAACTGCTGCTGGAACTTGCACCGCTGGGACTGGAGTTTATCTTTCAACTGCAACTGGTGCCGCCAAAATGGTTTATGGCATGGTTCCGACTAAAACTCTTGGGCTTTCTAGTGATTATGGTGAAGATAATTTTGGCAATAAAATTGCCTATATTGTTGACAAAGATTACACCAGTAGCAGCACATTTGCTGCTGCAAGCACTGTTATTATTGGTCAAAAATATGTTAATGGCGCACTTACAACTGATGTTGCTAATGCGATTTATGCGCTTGTAAGTTACGGAGAAAACCAAAGCGGCGCTTTTTCCGCCAAAACAAGCAATCAAAATGCAGCAAGTTCTGATGCTGATGAAATGTATAATTATGCCACAAGTTTTAATGATGCTGCTAAAACTGCTAACTTCAGTCAAACATTGGTTAAAAGCACCGAACGCAGCACGGTTTTTGATGATATAGTTTATTACAGAAGTCGTGATGATTTTTTAAAAGACAATAATGCTGGAAATATAGTTAACGGCAATATCACTTCGAATGCTAATATCACTGTTATTCCCGGATGTACTTATACTGGTGGCGGATCAACTGATACTCTAACTGTTCCCGGAACTACGATTCATAAATTTACTAGCAACGGAACTTTATATTGCTCTCACCCCAAAACAGCAACTATTCTGGTAGTTGGTGGCGGGGGTTCTGGTGGTGTTCATCCTGTAGAAAATAGTAAGACTGGCGGCGGCGGTGGTGGTGGTGTTATCCTTATTCCAAGTGTTACCTTGTCGTCTTCTGGTGCTTCTCTCTACAGTATTACAGTTGGTGAAACCGCCTCAGGAAAAACAAGTACCGCCAACAATTGTAATGTTGGTCAGGGTAATAATGGAAATCAAAGCATTTTTTCCGGCGGTGGATATGTAGTTACTGCCAAAGGTGGAGGAGGTGGAGGAGGAGCTTGTGCTGCAGAAGGTGGCGCAGGTGGTTCGGGTGGTGGTGGACATTCTAATGGTGCTGGTGGTATCGCGGATGCTGGATCGGTATCTGGAATAACAAATTACACTTTATTTGCCAATTCTGGTGGTGGTGGCGGTGGTGGTGGTGGTGGCGGTGGTGCTGCGACAAGCGGATCATCAAATGGAGCAAATGGAGGTAATGGTGGACAAGGTTATACTAGTAGCATTAGTGGTGCCTCTGTAGTATATGGTTCAGGTGGGGGAGGTCAGGGAACTATCGGTGGTAATGGCGGAACCAATGCTGGAAGTGGCGCTTCCACTGCTTCCCCAACGTCCAGAACTAATTTGGATGCAGTTTCCAACACTGGTGGTGGTGGAGGCGCTAATTCTAAATTAGATGTTCGTTCTGGAGATGGCGCTTCTGGAATTGTTATTATTTCTTACTAAAAAATTAGAAATAAATTTAGGAAATTTTTTAGAAAAAATGCAAAAAAAAGCTTACAGTTTAATCGAACTCTCAATCGTAATCTTAATCATTTCAATCCTGATTAGTGGCGCATTAACGGTTTTTAGTGGTTCGGCAAATAATAAAAAAATCACCACCACCAAAAACCGTATTGATGAAATTTACAAAGCTTTGGGAGGATTTTTGCTTGTAAACGGCAGATTACCTTGTCCGGCTTCGATTATTGCCATAAAATCTACGGATGCAACTTATGGAACCGAAGGAACTGCCGCTGGAAATTGCACGGCTGACGGCGGAGTTTATGCTTCGGGTTCGTCAAATTTGGTCTACGGATTGGTGCCAGTAAAAACTTTAGGATTGCCAAATGAATATGCCGAAGATGGTTTTGAAAGTAAATTTGCCTATGTTGTAGAAAAAAATTTTACCAGCAGTTCAACTTTCAAAAATGCCACCGCCACCGCAACCATGATTTTAAGCGAGATTACAGGAGGCGTGAGTCAGGCTATTACCAATGATGCAATTTTGGCTTTAGTTAGTTACGGAGCCAATAAATCTGGGGCTTTTAATGCCAATGGTACAGTTCAAAACACTCGCTCAAGCGATAGCAGCGAAACAGAAAATGATCTTGGTACCAGTAACGCCTTTAATAAAAATCTGGTTTTTAACGCCCCCGATAGCGATGTTTTTGATGACATAGTTTTTTATAAAACTAGAAATTCTTTAGTTTCAGATTTCGATGCATTGTCGCTGGTTAATTGTTTGGCTGGCACTTTAAGTCTTTCATATCCAAGCGCGGCAACATATTCTTGGTCTGAATCTTCTTATAACCAAGTTGTTCGTTCTACAACCGCCTGTCCTGCGCCTTATACAACTACTGTTGGATTTCCCACCAGAAGATGCGGCGCTTTCGGAGTTTGGGAAAGTAGCGTTATAAATCCTTGTACTATGTAAAAATAATGAAAAAAAATTCAAAAAAATCAGCATTTAGTTTAATCGAAATTTCAATCGTGGTTTTGATTATTGCGATTTTAATCACCGGATCTTTATCGAGCTCGATCACCGCAATCAATAACGCCAAAGTAAAATCAACGCGTGATCGCATGGATGAAATTTACAAAGCCTTGGGAAATTATTTGTTAGTTAATGGCAAATTACCATGTCCGGCTTCGCTTCTAGAATTAAAATCGAGCTCATCAAATTATGGAACTTCCGTCGGAACAGCAGGAACTTGTTCTGGAACTGGAGTTTATTCTTCCGCAACTTCAGGAGCGACTAACTTGGTCTACGGAATGATTCCGGTAAGAACTTTGGGACTAAGTAATGATTTGGCCGAAGATGGTTTTGAAGATAAAATTGCTTATATTGTAGATAAAAATTTCACCGGCGCAAACTTTGGAACTGCAACTTCAACCGCAACCATGACAATTAACGAAATCCCAGGAAGCGTTACCAAAACAATTACCGATGATGCGATTTTTGCTTTGGTGAGTTATGGCATTAATAAATCAGGCTCTTTCCCGATTAATTCAGCAACGCAAATTGCCAGATCGAGCGATGCTTCAGAATTGACCAATGATCTTGATAGCGCCGCAAGCCCACTTTTTGACAAGATTTTAATCAGCGACGCTAAAAACAGTGATGTTTTTGATGATGTAGTTTTTTATAAAACCAGAAATAATTTATTGCTTGATTTTGGAGCTTTAT
>Ga0114967_10000277_pt1 | contig 42805 bp, 26 predicted proteins | sample M_130628_MF_Meta_FD_92639 | JGI IMG/M metagenome (GOLD analysis project Ga0114967, IMG submission 92639) | Freshwater microbial communities from Lake Montjoie, Canada to study carbon cycling - M_130628_MF_MetaG | ecosystem: Environmental > Aquatic > Freshwater > Lake | place: Lake Montjoie... | reverse complement strand
TTCCACATTGCCTTGCGGCACAGCGCATTGAGATAGAAGGTCATCTCGCAGCCCTCGACCTTCTCCTCCTTCAGGCCGTTCCAGACCTTGAACGCGTCCTCGGGGCGGCCGGCATTGAACAACGCAACCGCCTTCTGGTTGAGGTAATTGCGGTTCTTGGGGCCCATCTTCGCGGCCAGCTCGGCCTCGCCGAGCGCCTTGCTCCACTCACCCGCACCGGTGAGCCGCATGGACTCCTGGAAGTGCGGTTCTGCCGATGGAATCGGAACGTGCGTGCCGCACGGGCAGCCCATCTCCGGAACCAGCCGCTGCGGAATGGCGTTGGCCGGAGCCGGGCGACCGGGAGACGCAGGAGCCGCGCGACCAGTTGGCGCAGGAGCCTGCTTCACCGGCGCTGCCTGCGCCTGGGGCGCGGCGTGTGCGGAGGCGCCGGGCGCGAGCAACCCCGCCGCGGCAACGATCGCGGATGCGCGCAACGCATCGAACGCACTGGACATTGCGCACGGGACTCTGCTCCGGTTCGGTCTCATCGATGGTTCCTCCGACATTGCCCCGGGCAGCGCGCATGCGCCCGGCGCGTCCGGCAGATGCTAGCGGGTACGCCGGCAACGGCGCCGGTCAATCCTCGTCGACGTCCGCGGCAGGATGCATGGCCTGTGCCACCATCTCCTCGAGTGCGCGCCGGTTGCCGGAGACGGCCGCCGGCGATGCCGCCGCGAGGGCAAGCATCTCGCGGACGGCGGAGAGCCGACGGCGTCGGACGGCCGAGACCAGGGTGCTCACGCGGTCGGCGCAGTCACCGCGCTGCCAGCGGAGCGCGCCCCAAGCCGCCTCCTCGCCCCGCTCCAATCGCTCGAACGGCAGCATTCCGAGGGGAATCCGCGAGTGGTACGACGCGGAGATCGACCACGCCTCCGGCCCGGCGGCGGCACGCAGGCCGTCGGCGAGCGTGTCGATGGTGTCACGGAAGTCGCCGACCACCTGATCGAGGCCCACGCCGCGCGCCGTTGGCATGGCAGCCGTCGGCAGCTCGGCGGATTCGACATCGAAGACCATGAGCGGCGAAGGGAGTTCGCCGCCTGCCGTGACTTCCCAGTCGGGTTCCTCGACGATGAGCGCCCCGCCGTCGACCAGGTCGGCATCGATCAATGCGCAGAGCGTCGCCTGCAGTGCGGCCCAGCCGTCCGAGTCGAGCGACTGCCGGGAGGCACGCAACGGTGCGCCGTCGGCGCTGCCCGAAGCGGCCGCGATTCCATCGACCAGCGCAGCGACCTTGGTGATTGCCGACGGTCCGCGCCATTCGCCGCCCCATGCCGCCGGCCTGGACGCGACCCACGAAAGCGGGTCCTCGCGCCCAGCGCGGACTGCGTGCACGGCGTCGGCGAGCACCGGCTCCGTCCGGAAGGTTGCGTCATCGATGAGCACCACCGTCCAGAGCGGGATGCCACGCCCCTCGGACAGGTTGGGAAGCGCCACGCCCACCACCGCCCACATGTCCTCGACGCGCCGCACGTGCACGGCACCGCGGCGACCGGGCCAGTCGGACAGGTCACCGATGAAGCGCGCCTGCGCCAGCGGGAAGATCGCATCGAGCCAGCTGCGGTCCGTCGAGAGAAGCAACGGCGCCGAGCCCGGGCACCAGGCCTGCTCGCCGCCGAAACGTCCGAATGCGGCACGCATGGGACGGACTCAGCGGGGACTCGCCGGGGCGGTGCCGGCAGCGGGCTTCTTGGCGTTCGACGGGGTGATGGCGCGAACAGCGCCTGGACCTCGCAATTGATCCAGTTGGGTACGGATCAGATCTCGCGTCAGCCTCGCCTGCGAAGTCCGCAAAGTTGGCGGCGTAGACGCACGCTGCGGGTCACTCCAACTCTGCGGCGAAACCCGGAACGACATCGCGAAGCTCTGGGAATTGACACTCAAGATCTTGACCAGTTCGGCCTCACAGAGCGAAAGGTCGTGCTCGCTGTCATCATCCTTGGAAACCACCCAGGAACCGCTGCAAGCGATTCTCGGATCGCTTGCCTCCAACCATGTGCGTCCATCCGTCGCGGAAACCTGCCACTCCACAAGTACCGGGTACTTGTCGAGCGGGAGGCGGGTCTCTTCGAGCCCGGCCTTCGGATGATCAATGATGATCTCGTCGGGGCGCGCCTTATCGGAGGCGCCGAGGTAGTCCTTGTTCGGCGGATCCGTGATCACCAACCGTTCGCTGGTGCGCCCCAGCACCGGAGTGACCTTCCAGTCAATGCACTCATAGACATACCAATTGTCGACGTTGTCCATTACCACGGCCCGCGTCTGCCACTGCAGACAGCCCGCCTTGTTCCAAAACTCCTTTCGAACCTTACTGTCGGTCTCCCCTTCGTCGAGGCCGATGCCGACCTTGGTCGACTGCCAATCCGAGCGCTTGTCGATCATCCGCCACTGCCGGCCCTGCATGGGCGTATGACAGGCGGTAAGAAAGATGCTGGCAAGGATTGCCCACGAGGCGCCACGGAACGCGAGTTGGTTCGACATGGGACGGATTATAACCCAGTGCACGCACAGATCGCGACCCAGCAAACGGCCTCCGTCAATTCTTTGCAGTGAGGGCCTTCAACAAATCCTGCGGATAGGGGTCGAGGGCAGGGCGAATGCCGGTATCTGCCGCGCGTGCCTCCCGGTGCCGATCTCTGGGGCTCGGAAACTGGTTGCTGAGTCCAGCAGGAACGTCGTCGTCCTCCAGCCATTCACGAACGCCGTAACCAAGCCCGACGAACTCCTCCTCATTGGGCGTGATGTCGCCGAACGAGCGGAGACGGGATGCGCTCCAGTCCTCCACCCACTTGGGCTTGTTGCCGTTGTCTCGAAAGATGAGATCGAGCATCGACCACTTCGGCCCGCCCTCGCCGGCTGCGACCAATTCGGTCAGCGGCCTATGAGCCTCCGCCCACTCCGCCTTGGTAGGCAGTCGAAGCCCTGCCGCACGGACGATATGGGAAGCATGCTGCTTCTTGACGATCTGCAAGCCTGTAGTTGTGATTTCGTTCGGGGACGATTTCCTGGGAACCACCTTCAAGCTTCCGTCCATCCGGTAGGGGAAGTCTTCGCCCTGCGCGTCGTGCACGAGTTCCTTTTTCGCTGCGCCGACGGCAGCGGCGATCACCCCCGCCACATCGTTCACGGTCCACTCCTCCTGCGCGAGCAGTACCTTGCACAGCCGCTTGTCGGCGCCTTCTTGGAAGTAGACCGGCTTCAGCTTCCATTGGCCGGCAAGCGCAACATGGTCCGCCACGGCCTTCGCAACCTCTCGGAGCCCCGCCGATGGCGAGGTGCCTCCGCCGATCTCCTGCAGGACGCGCAGCGCGGGAGATACGAGCTTTCCATGCCGCATGTCTTCAAACGCCTGCGCAAGCGTGCGCTGGCTCATGGTGACGCCGAAGTCATGCAGCTCGCCCTGCGCGTCGACCCACTGGCTGGCCGTGAGCCATGCCTGGATGCGCTTCGTCCACGACGCGAGATCCGGCGGGGCCTGAAGATCGCCCTGGTTCGCCAGCACCCTTTTGGCAGCCTCGATCGCATTGTCCTGCATCCCCTTCAGGCCCTCGGCGACCAGCGGGAGCATTCCGATCTCGTCCGACGCTGCGGCCACCGCGATCAACTCCTTCGCCTGGTCAGGGGTCATTCGCGCGAGGTCCAGAGCGCGGATGAACGCCTCCGCGTAACGCTTCCGGGCCTCCAGCGTTTCCTTCATCCCACCGATGCGGCGCAGCACGGACGACGAGATCTCCGGCGCCGCGCTGGACCTGGCGAGCGACGGCAGGACCCAGTTGGACAGCGGCAAGTCAACTGCGCACGCGGCGACCGTGTCGAAACTCTCCTTCAGTGCCTGACCGCTCGGTGACGGCCTCCGAAGCTCCTTCGCGATGGCGAACTCCGCCGTGCGCAGGCGGACCTTGGACGCATACCGGTCGCCGAGGACCTTCCCGACGCCGTCGAGCAAGATGTAGCAGTGCTCCGCGGAAGCAAGCTCCGCGTCATACGAAGTGTCCTTGGGGTCCTTGATCCTGCTCGGATCCAGATCCATGCTCGCGATCCGGGAATCAAGGATGTCCGCCACCAACTCCTGCTGTGCCGTGTCGATTCGCTGGAGCGGGAATTCCACGGCAGGCGCGCCACTCGCTGACGGCGGCTGATACTTCACCGGCCCATCCATCCGCAGAGCGTCCACGAATGAGGCCTTGACGTCCTTCTCAAGGGCACTCGACAGCCCTTCGGGCCCGTTCAACTTCACGATCGCATCGGCACGCTTCTGCAACTCACCGATGCGCTTCCAGAAGGAGCCGCCCTCCGGCTCCGCCACCACCCAGTCCTCCTCGCCGTCGGCCAACGTCTTGCACTCGCCGAGCATGCCGGAGATCTGCTTGCGCAGTTGCTCCTGCTCGTCGATGCGCGTCTTCAAATCCCCGTTGTCCGCGAAATGAATAGCCTTGATCGCGTCCAGCTCCTGCACGACCCATTCCCGGACGAGGACAGCGAGCCGCTCGCGCTCCAGCTGCTGCTTGAGCGGCCAGTCAGTGCGCGCAAGCTGCGCCGCGACATCCTTCATTGAGGCCTTCATTGAGGCGAGCTTGTCCTGCTGCGGGCCGGAGGAAGGCTGCTTCGCTTCCGCGTCCACCGACGCAACCAGCTTCGCCTCCGCGTACCGCAGCGACGCGGCATCGTCGCACGCGATCGCGCGGCGCACCCATTCGCGAATCGCCGCCGCGTCGGCCGGCTTGTTGCCGGCACCGGACTGCGTCGGGGCTTTGAGCAGGTCGATGCGCAATTCGCAGGATTTCATGGTCAACGTGAGTTGCTCGTCGAAACCGGGGGCACGACTCGCCGGAACCTGGCTCGCCTTCCGCAGGACTTCCAGCCGCTTCTGCCGGTCCTTCAGGGTGTCGATCGCCAGACGCCGGCTCGACTCCTGGAAATCCTTCGCCGCCCACGGCGCTTCGCCCGTTCGCAGGTCATGGACCAAGCGCTGCACCTGTGCCGCGGAGTCGTCGTTGAGCTCCAGCGTCGCCGGGAGTTCCCTTCTCTCCTCGATGAAGTCCCGCACGGCACTCTGGTTCTTGCTGCGGATGATCTCGTCGGCACGCTGCCCGAACTCCCCATCCGGGTCGAGCGCCATCACCGACTTCGCCAGCGCGGCGACGCGCGCGTCCTCGATGTCTTCCGGCTTCGCGGCCGTCCAGCTCTCGAGCAGCTTCAGGTGCTCCGCCGCATACTGCTCCCGGCGCGCGTCGCTCAGATTTCGGTCGACCCGGGACCACGGGATCCAGTCCATCCTGCTCAATTGGGACTGGGCACCGGCATAGTCCTGCGATGCCAGATCCTGGCGGAAATTGCGCTCCAGCACTCCCACCAGGGCCGGCCCCGTCAGGAAGAACGCCAGCGCTGCCACCGCGGCGATCGCCCCGTGATGGCGAAGGCGCGTGCGCCGGCGCCACCGGAACGAGCGCTCCACCACGTCCTCCAGGACCTCGTAGACCATGGTGCGCTGCTTGAGCACGTTCACGGGCGGGAACACGGCCTGCCCGCGGGCATTCGTGTACTCGCGTCCGTACGGGCCGCCCATGTAGAAGCGAAGGGAGATGTCCGGCTGCTCGGAGAGCTTTGCGAGGCCCTCCGCGGCGGCGGGCGCGTGTGCGCGCATGAAGTCGAACGCGGCGGCCTCCTGCACATCGATGTCCGCGAACGCCTCGACGCTCTGGCACAGCTCGTTCATGCTGAACGAGACCGTCGTGCCGTCCGACTTCAGGAAGCGGGAGATCCACGACCGACCGCGGCTGCCCGCCAGCCTGGCCACCTCGGACGATTGCTCCGGCAGCGCCACGCCGTCCAGGCCGGGCGCATCCTTCAGGGCATCGATCTTGGTGACGAGGAGCGAGATGAAGATCCGTTCGCCGTGCGGGCGCGAATCATGCATCAGCGTGATGATGCGCCCCAGCACGTTCACCGCCGAGACAAGCGCGTTCTCCACACCGGCCGCATCGAGGGCGGCGCGACGCACGCCGGAGCCCGAGTACTGGCCCTTGCCGCCCACGTGGCCATCGAGGCTGGCGAGGAAGATCACCTCGTCGCAGCACCGCAGGTACGCATCGAGGCGTTCGTACGCGTGCCGCTCGGCAGGCGAGTCGGGAACGCCGGCGCGCGCCATGGCCGCCACGGTTTCGCCGGCGATCTCCGGGATCACCACCTTCCTGCGCGGACCGACCGGGAGGAAACCCAGGATCGGGCGCCACATCTGCAGCGCCGCCTCCTTGAAGACGTCTGCCCGGGTTGCGACCTGCGCCTCGTCCTGCAGGCCCGTCTGCTGGTCGAACTCACCGCCGAGCGTCCGCATGCGCCATGGACGGCTGCCCACGGCGCCATCGCCACGCCGCGTCTTCAGGTAGTACAGGAAGCTGGTCTTTCCGCTTCCCGGGAGGCCGAGGAGGGCAATGCCCTCGCCGCGCACCAGGTCGAGCGGCTCGGCGGCTGCCGAGGTGGCCATGAACGTCGGGTCCGCGAAGGGCGAGGCCGGCGCGGCTGGCCTGTTCACCGACGCGCCCTTCGGCACGCTGGGCGACGCCGATGGCTTGCGAGGGGCCGGATTGCCGTTCGACGGAGTGGTCATGGTGATGCCTGTTGTTGCGGATGGCGGCGAGCCATGGAGCGCCATGTCCGTTCGCCGGCAGCCGCCGAATCGCTGAGCGAGCTCTCGTACGCGATGGCCTTCCCGAGGGCCTCGCAGGTTTCGGTGTCGGGACGGGCGTACCGCGGCATGGCCGCGACGCGCGCGGCGGCCGGCTGGCAGCCAACGAAGATCCTGCGGCCGTCGATGATCCACGCCAGCTGGTCCTCGGTCGGCCCGGCGCCGGCGGCACCGGAGTCGAACGCGGCAAGGGCGCGGTGGAACATCGAGGAACTCGCTTCCTGCGCCACGGCGCGGAGCTGTTCGCCCGCACGGTCGGCGCACATCGGCGCAAGCATCAGCCACGTGGCCGGGGCGCCCGGCTGCCAGAGTGCATCGCCAGGGCGGCCCGGGGTCATCTCCACGGAATCCATCGCCGCCCGGAAGGCACCGAGCAGCGCGGCGGGCGCAAAGGCATCCACCGCGATCGATCGCGCCAGTTCCGACACCAGCACCTGGACCACCAACGACGCCGGGGCCGTGTCCAGCCCCAGCTCGACGCGGTAGGCAATGACGGCAGCACGCCGCACGACCTCCGGATCGTGCCCGTCGTGGACGCCCTTCAGCAGGAGCGCGGCGAGGTCCAGCGGATCACTTCCTGCCATTTCCGTCCTTGAACTCGGCGATCACCAGCAACGGCTTCTTCGTGAAGGGATTGTTGAGCATTGAATCACCTGCGGTCCATGCGCCAGCCCGCAGCGCGAACTTCGCGGACTCCTCAACGGTTGGCAGGCGCCACATCACGGTGGAGACCGGCACCTTCTGGGGCTTCGTGCCGTCGACCCGTTCGATTTCGGGCTCCCGGTACGACTTCACATCCGATTCCAGTCGCTTGATGAATTCCATCGCCTGCATGCCGGAAACCGCCAGTGGTGACTGGTCCTTGGCGACCGCCGCGGTGGGCATCAGCTTGTTGAAGGCCTCCGCGCTGACCTCCAGAACATGGCAATTGCCGCCGAGCGACTTCCAGCCATTGCCCTTCAACGAATACACGCCCGGACGCGCCGCGGCGCCGACCGGCGCGCTGCGCACGCCGAGCCCCGCCTTGCCCGGCGGAGACGCGAGGAGCGCGTAGCCCGTCGGCACCAGCAGCAATCCGAGCGCGATGGCCCAGAGCGCCGCGCCGCGGAATCCCACGAGCGACGTGCGGCGCCCGCGGTGCGGGAATGCCACGGAACTCGTCGAGGCCGCCGCGACCAGTTCGCGCGAGTCCAGGCGACGGAATGCCTCGAGCATGCGCCACGAGGGGGCGGCGCCACCGGCGTTGCCCATCACGTGGGCCGCACAGCGCTCCGCAAGCTGCCCGACCGCGGTGCGCTCGGACTGCTGCAGCGAGGAGCCGGCAGCCTCGGCAAGGATCCGCTTCACCGCATTGTCGACCGCCTTGCGGAAGTCGTCGCGCTTGACGATCCCGCACCGGTACGCCGCCTCGACCAGGCGGAACTTGCGCGACTCGGGGATCTCGCATGCGAACCACGCACCCGTCGAGCCGCCCGCGGAACCCTTGCTTGCGGCCACCAGCTCGACGATGAGCCGCTGATCCTCGGCGGCCAGGACGCGCGTTCCGCCGTCCCAGGTCTCGGGAGCGGACATCGCGTCCGCGCACCGGCGCACCAGGTCGAAGAGCCACAGCCTGCCGACCTGCTCGGCGGCGCGGCGATGCTCCTCCAGCGTGATCTGGTCCATCTCCGCCTGCAGTGCCGCCAGCGCACGGGGCGGGACGGGCATGCGGAGCGTGGCGGACAGGAGTTCGAGCAGCTCGCCGGGCTTCTCGCCCGAGCCCGGCCCGCCCGCAAACTCCGCGGCGTCGCGTACGTATGCCGCGCGCGCCTCGCGGAACCACTTGATCACGGGGGATCGCTCGATCTCGCGCGCCAGTTCCGGGTCGTCGTGGAAATGGACCGCGTCGAACAACGCACGGAAGGTGCGCAGGCGAAGGCCGGCGGGCATCGACTGCATCTCCGCGGCGAACACCGTGCGCGCCTCCGGCTCCCGCGCCATCGGGCCCTCCAGCATGGCGGGCAGCACCACGGCACGGCGCTTGCGGTCGACACCGGCGGACTTCAGCACCGCGACCGCGTTCCCGACTCCCGGGCCGGAACCGATCGCCGTGCGATAGCAGAGGCGGACCCAGGGATCCTGGACCTGCGGCAGTTCCTGCTCGAGCGAGGACCGCATGCGGATCTCCTCGGGATTCACGGGGACGCCGAGCCGGTCGGCGGCTGCGCGGAACGATGCGTCGCGGCCGAGGTCCTCGTAGCGCGGCTCACGGCTGGCGGCCGCGAACAGCGAGGGAACGCCCGATTCGCCTGCGAGCTCCGCGACGATGCGGGCATGCTCTTCCTGGGAAATGCCGGCGGCATCGAGGAGCTTGCGGCGCGCAGCCGGGCCCGCCTCCTCGTCCATGGTGGCGTAGGCCATGACGGTGCAGGCGCGGATCCGCGCATGCAGTCCCGGCTGCCCTGCCGGATGGAGCTGGGCGAGCGCAGCGCGGAGCGCGGAGCCGACGGCATCCTTCAGCCACGGATCGGCATCGGCAACCGCGGCCTCGGGAGCCTGGAGCATCCGCAGGACGCGGTGCGGCCGGATGCCGTGCACTGCATCGAACCTGCCCATCGCGAAGCCCTCGACCCCGGCGCGGCGCGCCGACTCGGGGACGTCGCCGCCGCCGATCAGCCAGTCGCCCTTGCGACCGCCGGACCACTCGAGCAGCGAACCCGCGTAGAGCCGGGCCACCGCGGCGCCGTAGTCGTCGAGCGTGCCGCTGGAGCGGCCGCGTGCCACCAATGCATCGATGGCATCGAGCAGGTGGCGGCGGAAGTCGCGCAGCCGGCCGATCTTCTTGAAGTCCTTCGCACGCTGCTCGCTGTAGACCAGCACGATCGCCAGCGTCGGGTCCGCAAGGGCCTCGGCGATCTCTGCATTGGCCGCGCCCAGCATCTCGTCATGGGAGACGCCGGTGCGAACGAAGTTCACGATGTGCTGATTGGGCACGGCTTGGCAACCCTCGGAGCTCAGGTGGTTTCGGAAACGGAAGGGATCCCGGACTGCAGTCGATCGCGCAGCGTCTCCAGGCGTCGAAGCAGCGCAGTGCGCTCCGCATTGTACAAGGAGCCGCCCAGGCACTTGGCGAATGCGTCCACCGCATCGCACATGCGCTGCCGCAGGACCCCCAGGTCCGAATTGCCCGGCCGGCGCGCGTTGTTCTCGTCGACGAGCTTCACGTAGACCTCCGGCAGCCGGACTTCCCAGTGCTTGAGAATCCGCTCGGATGCCGCGTGCGCCGCGCGGAGCTTGGGCGGCAGCTGCATCGAATCCACGCCGACCTCCGGCACCTCGTCGAGCCACACGATGCCGCGGTTCCAGAAGCGGCTCGCAATGGCCCCGACCACCGGCCCATGCAGCGCCCCGGAATCCTGCTGGCTGATCATCGGGCCCACACGGTCCTCGATCTCGCCGCGGAACCACGCGCTGCCCGGGATGCGGCCGAAGCGCTCCACGATGGACTCGAGGCGATTCTCGTCCCCGCTGTGGCGGCGCAGCGCGTCGATCCAGCGGGCCTGCCCCTTGCGCAGCTCGCGGTCGAGCTGCTCGGAGAACCGCTGCCGGAGGGCGCCGTAGAAATCATCGAAGGAGATGACGCCGACCTCGCCGTGCTCGGTGGATGCGGCCTCTGCCGATGCGGTGCGGAGCACGCGCTCCACGAGGAGGGGCGTCACGCGGAGCGCGCGCAGCAGCTCCGCAACCGGGTTCAGGCCGGATTTCAGCACGGCACGCAGCGCGGCAATGTCGTCGATCGCCGCGTCGCGCTCCTTCGCGACCCGCTCGCGATCGTTCGGCCCCACGTAGAAGCGGCCGGAGGTCGACTCGAGGACGCCGACGAGGTCGGCCAGCTCGCGACCGAGCCGCTCCTCCCGGTCCACGCGCTCGGCCACGCTGCGCAGCGACGTGAACAGCATGTCGACATCCCGCGGCGGGTTGCCGAGGAGCGCCGAGAGCTTCGCCTCGTTGTCCTCGACATAGCTCGCCACGCGCACGTCGCGCGAATAGGAGTCGCGGATCCGCGAGACCATCTCCTTGGCCCGTGACTCGAGCATGCTCGGCGGCACGTTCTCCTTGGAGGGAGTCTTGACGATGCCCTTGTCGGGGTTGTGCACCCAGTGGATGCGCCGGAACCGCCCGGCCTCGTTCCACTTGTCGAGCCAGTCGAGGTTGCGGCAGTAGTTGGACTGGATGACCTGGATGCGGCTCCCGAACAGCGACTCGCCGTCGTCGGCCAGGAGCTGGTCGGCCTTGGTCACCGCCACCACGAGCGCGGGATCCACGGCACGCGAAGGGCCCTCGTGCTCGAAGAACTCCACCGGCGTCGCCGATGCGCTGTTCCAGCCCTCGCGCTGCAGCCACGCCTTCAGCGAATCGCGGACGGTCTTCCCGGCAGTGAGGTTCCCCTGGCCGGAGACGGCCAGGCAGAGCGCGCTGCAGTCATGCAGGTCGACGGCGGTCAGGAACAGCTTGTTCAGCTTTCCGCGGCGGAAGGCCTGGAGCGCGATCTGGTGGGGGTTGTCGCCCTGCGTCAGGTCGCTGGCGGTGTCGCCCGCGATGGCGCCGGGGTAGTCGATGATCTCGATCTCGAAGTCACCGCCGCCGAGGGGCGGCCGCACTCCGGCGAGCGGAAGCTCGAGCTCGCGGATCAGCGCAACGAGCGCGGCGCGCGGCATGCCCACCGTGCGGACCTCGCCGGAACCGCCCCGGTCGCGGTAGTGGATCTGCACCGAGTCGGTCGAGGCGCCGCGCTCGAACAGCGCATCGAGGATGCTCACGTCGAGCAGCGACTTCTTGGCGTGCGGATCGTCGGGGCTTCCCTTGCAGACGTCGATGGCCGAGATGGCCACCTGCGTCGCGCCACCCAGGCGGATCAGTTCGACGAGCACCTGCTCGTACACGTGGCCGATCGCGTCCTGCCCGCCCCAGAGCAGGCCGGCGAGCTCGCGGAACGGAGATCCCCGGTGCTCGCGCGGATTCCAGACGGGGCGGCGTCCTTCGAGGAAGCAACGCTCGATGTACGCGGGGAACCCGACGTCGAAGAGCGTCCGGATCCGCGGGTTGTCGCCGCAGTGGAGGTCCAGGAACCGCCATGCGGACAGCAGCGACGGCATGAAGCCCTCGCGGTCCTGCTCGCTGGGCGCGGCGCGCACGCGGTCGAGTGCTTCCCGGGCGGCAACTTCCTCGGCGTGCGGGTCGGACTGCTTCAGCTCCTCGAGGGACCCGATCGCAAGCGACACCAGCAGGTCCTCGTGGGAGAGGATGCTTGCCAGGAAGCACCCGGGCTTGATCGCCTGCTGCTCGCCGGCAGGCCTGCGCACGAGCCTGCACACGACGCCGGTCGCTTCCTTGCCGCCGGACGGGTTCAGCCACTTGGCGAACTCGATGCCGGCAGGTCCGGCGTGCCCGCCGGACCGCCACGGCACGTTCACCGTGTCGGCGGGGACCGGATCCACGACGAGCAACGACCCTTCCGCAGTGACGCCCACGCCCAGTGCCTCGCCGATGCGGCTGACGAGGTTGCTCTTGCCGCACTGGCTCTCGCCGTAGAAACCGACCGACTTCCCGACGGCGCTTGCGCCATGGAGGCGCCGGAGCGCGCTGCGCTGGGTGAGCAGCGGAATGCGGCCGGCGCCGGACTCGCCGTACTGGGAGCCGAAGCGGCGGATCCACTGGTCGATCTGGTCGGCGAAGCTGGTTGCCGCGCCGGCGAGGTGGTTGAGCTGCCGGTGGAGTTGTGCGTTGGGATTCATGTCTCGATGTGGTTCGTTCGTGTTCACCGGAAGACCTTGGCCAGGATGACGCCGAGCAGCGCGCCGACGGCGAAGACGGATGCGATCACCCCCCACGCGGCGGGGGAGCGAAGGAGGCTGGCGCCGAAGGAGGGCGGGCGCGCGGGGGACGCAACGGGTGCAGCAGGCACCGCGGGAGCGGCAGGCGCGGCGACGGCAGCGCGCCGCGGCGCGGCGGCAGGAGTGGCCGCGGGGCGTGGGGCGGGTGCACGCTGCGGCGCAGCGACGCTCACCGGCGCAGGCGCAGGAGGGGCTGGTTTCCGTGACTGGCCAGCGATCGCCTCGACCACCGCCTTGGGGTCGACGCTGCGATCGGGCGAGTCCTTGTGCCCGTGGTCGCGACCTGCATGGTCGCGGAGCGCGGGATGGTGCTCAAGCACCTGCTTCCGCTGGCGGTCGAGCTCCTCTTCCGTCCACGAGAGGAGCGGGCGGCCACGGCCCTCGAGGCCCCAGCGGACGATCGACAGGCCCTCGTCGGTGCAGCGCCAGTCACGCGGATCCTCCGGCACCGTGACGCGGCGGAGCGTGGCGTAGGCCCGGGTCATGATCTCCGCGTCCGCGACCGATGAGCCCGCGGCAGCCGTCTTGCGATGCTGGTCCAGGAGGGCGCGATGCTGGGCCACCAGCTTCTTGAGATAGGCAAAGTCTGCCTCGAGTGCGGCGCGCGCCAGGCCGGCACGCTCGCTCCCGCCGGCGACCGCGTCGGTGCCGAGCACCAGGTACTCCGCACCACGCCCGTCGTCGACGACGTTTGCGAAGGAGACCGCGCGGCCCAGGAAGATCCGGACCCATTCGCTCCGGGCCACCACCGGCACGTCGTTCGCGTCGCGCGCAAGCGCTGCGTTCGGCTCACGGACCACCGACCAGATCGGCACCGCGACGTGGCTCACGGATTCACCCCGCGCTCGTTGGGCTCCACGCGAATTCCGAATCTGGCGAACCGGATGGTCTGGTCGCAGGCGGTGATCTGCATCGAATCGGCCCCGGCACCCTTGGGCAACTCAACGCGCCACGCATCGACCGCAACGCCGCCGATGGTCTCGCGCGTCGCGGCGCTCGCCGCCACGGCCGTCGAAAGCGCGGCGAGGCTGCCCGCCGCGTCCGAATGGGCGATGCGCGCCGAGCACGGGCGCTCGGCCTGCGCGGTGGCGACGGCCAGCAGCACCAACGGACGTCCCGCCAGTTCGATGCGCCCGGGGCTGATTTCCAGCCATCCGCCCTCGAACTCCCGCAAGACTGGCTTGCCGTTGCGCGCCACCGCCACTGGATCGATGAGCAGCCCGACGGTCCCGTCCTTGCAGGTCATCGTGACCAGTCCATGCTCGGCGGCCCACTTCGCAAGGTCCTTCGGCACGTCGGCAAGCTGCATGCCCACCATCGCCACCGCCGGGCGCTCCATGGCGGCCCAGGCGTCCAACGTGGGGCTGAAGGAAATGCTCGAGACGAATGGCGCCGCAGCGGCCTTCTTCACCGCCGGGGGCACTGGCGCGGGAACCGCGGGAACAGGGGCGCTCGTCGCCGGCGCCGCGCCCTGGCCCTCGCCGTGCTTGAACCACTGGAGCACGCGCTTGCCCGGAACGCGCACCACCTCGGGCGTGGAACCGACGCTGGCACGCGGCGGGCCAAGGTCGACCACCTTGACGGAACGGGGCTGCTCCACGCGAACCTGCAACGGCGGAAGGTGCGGGGCAACGAGCAGCTCCGGGGCCCACGCAACGACGGGCCGGCCACGAAGCAGGATGAGCGGAAGGAGCGCGAGCAGGAGGAGCAGTGCCAGCACCCACCAGATCCAGGCGGGGACACTGATCGCGCGCCGCTTGACCACCGGCTCCGCGAGCGGTGCCGGCATGGCCGCGGGCGACTCCACATCGGCAAAATCGATGCCTGCGAGGGGCGCGGGCTCGATCTCGGGCGGAATCGCTACGGACGCCACCGGTGTCGCAGGCGCCATGGCACCGATCGCGAGATCACCCGAACGAACCTCGCCATGCTCACCCAGCGCGATCGCGAAGAGCACGGTGCCGTCAGGGAGGCGATCCGCCGGGAAGCGCCAGACTCCCGCGCCGGGATCCGCCACCACGGCCGTCTTCGTGTCCTCCACCGGCGACTCCGCACCATCGGCGGTGCGCTCGAAGAGCTCCACCTGCACGGCCGGGCCGGTCGTCCTCCAGGACACCGGACGCACCTGCAGCCCGTCGACGGTTTCCTCGCCCTGCAGCTGGAGCGCAACGTCCACTGGCACCGGGCGATCCGAGGTGCGCGAGGAAGGCAACGCGAATCCCCAGCCGACGAGCACCACCCGGCGCGCATCGCCCCAGAATTCGCCGCGCTCCACCGCGCGCGCAACCGCATCGGCCGCGACACGGTTGAGGTTGTACAGGTGCTCCACCTGCTCGCGGGACATCATCGAGTCCATCGCTTCGCCGCCGATCGCGACCACCAGCTCCTTGGGCAGCCGCAGCTGGTCGGCGCGCTGCTTCGACGCCAGGAGCGCCGCCAGTCCGTCGAGCGATGCGCGCACCGAGGCGACGCTGGTGCGGAGCTGCTCCGAGGCACGCACTGCCCGCGGATCGCCGGGATCGAGCCGCTCCATGCTGTCGACGCGCCAATCGATGCAGCGCAGCCCGCCGCTGACCACGGCCGAGCCGGGCGCAAGCAGGCCGCCGAATCGGCCGTTCAGGTAATTGACGAACTTGACGATCGGGCCGTGGCTCGGCAGCTCGGCGATCACCTGTCCGGATGCGGGTTCCTGGATCACTGGATTCCTCCCCCCGCGCGCGGCGCGGACTGGAAGGCCTCGACGCGCACGAGCCGACGGGGCTCGCCGCCTTGCTCGATGCCGAAGGTCAGGGGCTGCACCGCCGCGAGGTGACCGGAGGAATCCGGGTTCTCCTGCGTGCGCTGGTTGAGCCGGCTCCCCGACTGGACGATGTAGATGCGCTCGCCATCGACGCAGAGCGATCCCTCGAGCCGCCGGGCGAACACCGCGGCGGCCGCGTCGATGACGTCGTGCGACAGGCCAGCCGCGCGGCACTCGACGTAGAACCGTGCCGAGATGAAGCGAAGGGCCTCGTCGCGACGACCCAGCATGCGGGCCACCTCGCCGGAGCCGTCGTCCGCGCGGTGCATCGAGGAGGCGCGCGACCAGAGGCGCTCGACGGATTCCGCCTCTTCCATCAGGTGACGCAGGGCCGCCGCGGATTCCCGGGGCCACTCCGCGGCGAGCGCGCCCATGCCCATGCGCTCGGCAGGCCCCTCCACCGGGCCGATCGACGCGGCGGGCGCACTGGCATGCGGCTGCGGGTGGGCAAGGGACGGCTCGCCGGCTTCAGGAAAGGCCGACTCCAGCCCGTTGATCCGGCTGTCGTCCGGGACCGCGAGCGTGCGTCGCTTGACCGGTGCCGCCAGGTCCTGGTGCAGGGCCTCGAGCTCTCCCTCCCGCTCCACCTCGCCCATCGGGGTCTCGTAGAGGAACCTGTACACGCCGGCCCAGTAGTCCACCTGGGCGCGCTGGAACGCCGCGCTGCCTGGGGATTCGGTTGACTTGTGGGCCGGTTGGTTCATGGTGGGAGACGCGGTTCAGCGGGATTGATCGATCGCAGAGAAGACCCCGGTGTCGATCCAGTAGCCGTCGCTGTCGAGCAAGGTGCGCGGCAGCAGCTCGATGCACTCGTCGGCATCGACTTCGACGACCGTGCCATCCTGGCGCGGACGCGGGACCGTGCCGGTGGCGCCCTCGCGGAGCGCCACGACGTCGCGCCGCGACGACGGACGCAGGGGCGCGCCGAGCTCGGACTTCTCCGGGGCCTCGAGCGGCAGCAGCTCGAAGCGGACGCGGATCTCGTTCTGGAACCCGGGGTTCCGCTCCAGCGCCTCGACGTACTGCTTCTTCAGGCCGAAGCGATAGATCGGCCGCGCTTCCGCATGCGCGTCGTCCACGTTCCGGGTCGCGATGACGAGCGGCTGCAGCGGCATCACCGGCATCGCCGGTGCGTCCGGGGCGAAGTTCAGGCGGTCCCGATCGGAGAAGACCGGCGGCTTGGAGGGATTGGTGTCGCGGAGGAAGCCGATGATCGGCGGGGGCTCCACGTGGTCCGCGATGGTGACCATGAACTGCCCCATGCCATGACGCGCGGCGAATGCCAGCCATCCGCCGACCACGCCGCAGGTCTTGGCGTCGCCGATGCGGCCGCTGCCGTCGGCGAACGGGTACCAGTCGTCGACCGACTGCTCCGACAGGAAGCACACCTGCCCGGGCGGGACCGCCATCGAGGCGTAGATCTGGTCGCGGATCGCCGGATTTCCCGAGGGACGGCCGCCCACCACGAGCAGGTCGCACTCGTACTGGTCGACGATGTCGGCGCACTGGTTGAGGGTGCGGCCGATGGTGTTGCGGACGATGCCGCGCATGATGTTGCGGTCCGCCTCGATCACCACGTCGCCGATGGACTGCACGGTGCGCGGCGCCTTCGGGTCGGCGGCGAGCGACTGCAGCGACTCCAGGATGGAGACGTTGCTGCACGCCTGGGAGATCTCGAACCGGACCGGCGCATCGCCGCTGCGCTCGAACAGCGAGAGGCACTTCATGGCGATGGGCATCCAGGCCGAGCGGACCAGCCGCTGGCGCAGCTCGCGGATCGAGTCGTCGGCCGTCGATGGCGACGCGAAGATCCTGTTCCAGCGCTCGCGCGAGATGCCGGCCTGCTTCAGGATGGCCGGGAAGACGATCTGCTCCAGGATCCCGCGGATCACGTCGTCGCCCGCGCGGCTGATGCTGTCGTGGAAGAGGCGCTTGCAGTGGAACGCGGCCGCCGTCACCATCTTGGTGTCGATGTGGTAGTCGGAGATGGCGAGGTCGATGGTGCCGCCACCGATGTCGATCGATGCCAGCCGCAGCGACTCGACGCCGCCGCGGGTGCGTCCGTAGGCGCGCAGGAGCAGGCCGGGATCCGCCTGGAAGCGATGGATGGCCTCGCCGTAGAGCCAGCACACCTGGATGGCCAGGCCCTCGTCGCAGACGAGCTGCACTGCCGGGGCGGGCACGCCGAAGTCGGGATCGACCGCGATGCGGTCCTGGCCGCCGCAGAATTCCTCGACGTTGGAGCGGAACGCGGACCAGAGCTGCGCGGCGCGCTCCGTGGCCGCGCGCATGGCGTCGAGCTCCACGGAATGCAGGCCCGCGGGATAGGTCACCACCAGGTTGCGGATCAGCCGGCGGCGCTCGGAGAGCGGCGCGCTTGCGTTGGCGCGGCGCCATTCGGGCGAGTTCACCTGCCGGAAGGCCTGCTCGAGGAGCTCCACCATGGCCCACACCATGCAGGCGGCACGCGGATAGTTCGGGACCGGCGGGATCTCGGGGATCTTCGGCGACTTGAGCGGCTTGAGCGGATCCATCACCCGCAGGATGTCGCCGTGGATGCGGGGCGGCATGCGCTGCTCGTCCTCGCGGTTGGCGCAGCGCCATTCCCACGGCACCGAGCCCGACGTCTCCCAGAGGTAGCGCTTCGGCGTGCTGAGGCCGAGCGGGCGCGGATCGCGGCGGCATGCGGCGATGGCGTCGAGCGCGCCGGATCCCATCTTGATCATCGACAGGAACCGGAAGCTGTAGACGCCCTCGGCGTTGCGCGGCAGCACCTCGTGCTCGAAGAACGCCGACTGCGTCTCGAACGGGCTCGGCGTGCTCACCGTGGGGTCGTCCGGGTACACCAGCTCGAGCCGGTCGCGCCGGCCATCGGCGCCATGCTCGCGAAGCAGCACGCAGGTGCGGCTGTTGCCGAGGTCCACGATGACGTCCACGCCCACGGAACGCCGCGCATCCGGGCGCGCGTCCAGGTGGACGCGCAGGAGCGGCTCGATCTGCCGGCCCGCGGAATCCACCGAACGACCGAGGAATGCAGCCAGGCCGGCCACCGTCATCTGCATGGCATCGACCGCCGTGGCGATCGCCGGCGGGGCGAGTGACTGCGCCAGCGCATAGACGTGCTGGTACGCACCCTCGCGGCGCCAGAACACCGGTGCGCAGGGCATCGGGACGCGCTCGCCGAGCTCGTCCGTCGCCAGGCCCTCGGGGTTGCCGTCGCACTCCATGCCGGTGTCGGCGCCCAGCACGGCCTCGACCCTGCCCTCCGGGGTTGCACGCAGGAACACCGCGGCCCACAGGCCGCCGCAGTCGAAGGGAACCGGGATCCACACGCCGGCGGGCGACGCCTTCAGGAGCCGGCCGATGAGGCCCATGTCCGCGGAACGCGGCTTGAACTGCGGCGCGGCATCGTCGTCGGCTTGCTCGTCCGCGGAGGCTGCGCGGCGAGGCGCCAGGTCCACGATCGCCGCGAACTTCGCACCGCGGCGCGCGCGGAACTCGAATGCGGAGAGCTCCTTCAGCGAGAAGTCCCGCAGTCGCGCGAATTGGATGCCGGTGTTCGGGACAAGTCGAATCATGGTGTTGCTGCCCCGCCCTTGGCGGATGCTCGTTTGATGGCCTTCTCGAAGACGACGCGGTCGACGACGGGCAGGTGCGAGAGGTCGGGCGGCGCCTTGCCTGGTGCGCGACCGCCGATCAGGCGTATCGCGTCAAGCTCCCTGAGCGCCGCCGCGTCCGCCGGACGTGCGGGATCCAGGCCGCGCGTGGCGATCGCGTTGGCGAACGCACCACGCATCGAACCGAGCAGGCGCACGCTCCAGGTGTCCGAGACGATGCCGAGGGATGCCAGGTCCGCGGACGCCTTCTGCAGCGCGGCGTCGTCCGGCCCAGAGGGGGATGACAGGCAGGAGAGCAGCACCGCGCGCGCCGCCAGCTCATCGAGGCGCGCAGCGTCCGCGGGGTTGCCCGCGGTGCGCTGTTCCGAGGCCGCGGTTGCCAGGAGCGATGCCGCCTCGAGGAAGGACTCGGGGGCCTTCGCATCGAAGGACTCGGGCGCCTTCGCATCGTCACTCACCGCAAGGACCGCGGCCTCGATCATGAGCAGCTGCCAGTCCTGCCGCGGCAGCCCGACGGCAGCGATCACCGGGTCGGGCGAGAGCGCTGCCGTGGCATCGGTGGCGAGCTTGGCATCACGCACGGCCAGCGGGCGATCCTTTGCGTCCAGCCAACGCACCAGCGCCAGCAGCGAGCGGGTGGCCCGGTACTGCCGCTCCACCGCGGGCGTCCAGCGCCCCTCGCGCTTGGCGCGTTCACGCATGGTCTCGCCCGAGAGGCCGGCACTGATCCGCGCCTCGGTGTTGCCGAAGTCCGCGACCTGGGCAATCCCGTCCGCGTCGATCACCCGGAGCGACCCGTTGGTTCGTGAGGCCAGTTCGCGCGGAATGGCCAGCAGGTCTTCCGTCGATTCATCCGCCGTCGGATGCTGGGACCGGATCAGCAGCACGACGTCGATCCGTCCGCCATCCGCCGCGACCTGGTCCGCCACCGCGCGCAGTTCCGCGGGCGGGTCCTGCATCTTGCCGTCCGTCACCAGGAAGAGGGTCGAGGGATGCGTTGCGGCGGCCGCCTTCAGGGCTGCCAGCGGGAACGTGTCGCCGGCCTGGCCATGACCCGCGATCCACTTCCGGCACGCCTCGAAGAAGTGCTCGCGGGACGGGCCCGCCTTCCCGAGGACGATGAGGCCATCGGCAATCTCGGCATCGGCAGGCACCGACATCGGGACCGCATCGTCACCGAAGAACCACACCATGAACGAGGACGTCGGCGCAAGCGCGCGGATCGACTCGATCAGGGCAGCCTTGAGCACCGCCAGCGGCTCGCCCGCCATGCTCAACGAACTGTCGAGCACGAAGGCGATCCGGTCCCCGTGCCCGACGACGCCGAGGAACTCGCCGGCAACCATCGGGCAGGTCAGGGCGTCGGAATCGAGCCGAGCCATGGCGATTGCGGCCGCCCGCAGGTGATCCGCCGACATCTCCGGCTGCAGGCGCGCCAGCGCGATCAGGCAGGAGGCCTCGTTCATGGCCGCCTCGGGAACCTGGCAGACCGAGGAGAACTCCCGGGCGGCATCGCCAAGGGCGGCCGCGAGCTCGGGCCCCGAAAGCGAACGCAGGAGCGCATCGTCCACGATGGTGCACGCGTGGTTGTTGCGCAGCACGCCCGCGGCCAACGGGTCGGAGGCGATGGCCGGCTCCGTGAGCATCTCGGTCAGCGCAGCCGCGGGGCGGCCCTCGCGACGGGCGTAGTCGATCGACAGCGCGAGGGCTCGGACCTCCCATGGCGCCCGCGGCACGGGTTGCTTGGCAGCGGAGTCCTTGGGATCCGCGACCTTGGGATCCGCGACCTTGGGATCCGCACCCTTGGGATCCGCACCCTTGGGATCGACCGCCGGCTCCGGGCGCAGCGATGCAGGAACCGGCTCCGCGGTGATCGCGGCCATGCGCAGCGCACGCTGACGGTCGCCCGGCTTCGCACCCTCGGCGGCCGCTGCCTCGATTGCCTTGCGAGCGTCTTCCGAGCGGGCCTTGGCGTGCTCGCGGTCCGTCGCCGTGGCGGTCCAGGATGGCGGGGAGGCCGAGCCATGGGTCGCCCCGTCATCGCCGCATCCGGCAGCGAGCAATGCACAACATCCACAGCAGATCGCCAACAACAGGCTGCCGGGTCCCGAACAATGCCGCTGCGAGAACATTCGGGCCGGAGTGTACCATTCCGCCGAGCGGCACCACCGCAAACGCCGAGTTCCCGAGGAGGCCCGAGATGATCCATCCGATGGCACGAATCATGCGCGCGGCAACTGCGTCGCTTGCCAGCATCGCGTGCCTTTCGGCCTTGGCATCGATCGTGTCGGCATCGAACGCGATGGCCGCGGACGACCCTCCGGTGCAGATCCCCGACCTGCGTCCGAGCAAGGAGCCGTCGGGCTCGCAGCGCTTCAAGGAACTCGATCCGGGCATCAAAAAGCCCACGGAACGCCCTCCCACGCCACGCGCACCGACGCCCCGAGTGCCGCCGAACGGTGGTGGTGGCGGCGGTTCCGGCGGCGGCGGTGGCAGCGGCGGCGGCGGGAGCGGCGGTGGCGCACCCGGCCCGGCGAGCAAGGAACCGGCGCCCGCACCGCCACCGAGCCCCAAGCCCGAGGCTCCGAAGCCGGAGCTCCCGAAGGATCCCCGGCTCCCCAAGGACGCGGTGCCGCCCGTTGGCAATGCACTGCAAATGCAGAGCATTTGCTATGTGCAAGGCCGATCTTCGGGCCGGAACGCCACCGTGGTGTATTTCGACGGCCATCCCTGGCTGGTGACCGTGCGCGGCGCCCTGACCGACCCGATCACCCGCGTGGGCCAGGATCCGGAGGTCGCGGTCGACCTGCGCGAGACATCGGGGCCGCGCAAGGGCACGCCGGTTGCCACGTTCCGGCTGCCGGTCACCGCATTCCGGGCACTCCCGAGCGAATCGCCGATCGTGGCCGCAGACCTGACGGCCTTCGACGGCATCCTCCGAGGGAAGAACGCGCTGCGGTTCGACGAGCAGCACTGGGTGCCCAGGAATGCCGCCGATCCAGCACCGCAATTGCGCAATGTCTGGCTCGATGCCGCGGATCCCAAGGACCCGGTGAAGTCGACCGCGTCCATCGCAAGCAGCGTCCCTGCGGCCAACGGCGCCGGGTGGATCCGGGTTCCCGTGCGACCCGCCCAGCCCTTCCGGTGCGAAGGTGCCCCGTTCGTGACCACCGACGGTGCCCTGCTCGGCTGCGGCGACGAGGCAAGCACCGACATCACGGATCCCCAGCCCGGCCTGCTGACACGCCACGTCGTCGGGCGCCCGGAGATCGAGGCCGTCATCCGCAACGGCCGGACGCTCGAGCCATGCCTGCTGCTTTCGCTCGTGCTTTCGGGATGGGGCAATGCTGACGGTTGGACATCGCTCGTCTCGTTCCTTGAGGAGAACGGGCTCGCGTCATTGGTCGGCTGCTCGGTGGTCCAGCTCGAGAACGGGGAGTTCCGCGGCACCTACGTCCCCGCGCCACGGATCGACGGGCAATCCCGCGTGCTGGCGGTCATCTCGGAACGCACAGGGGAACTGCTGAACCTGCGCGTCGACCAGGTCGCTCCGTCCGGGCAGGGGATGGACGAAGGTCCGGAGGCGGACGCGGTGCTTGGATTCGTCGACCCGGCGCGCGCCGCGGGGGCCGAAGCCACCATCACCTCCTCGGACCCGCGTTCGAGCTCGCGCGTGCTGGTGATCGAGCTCTGTCCCACGGACAAGGCGCTCTGCCCACTGGTGCGGCTGCCGATCACGAAGTGACTCCGCCGACCAGCCAATCGGCGCCGAAGCTCTCCTCGAGCCCACCCCACACCACCAGCTGCGTCACGTCGCCGGAAGCATCCGTGTGACGCGCAAGCAGCGCGCCGAAGTCGACCATGAGCGGTTGGCGCACGAAGACCGAGACCCGGCAGCCCGCCGTCCCATGCGAACGGACGAACGATGCCACCCGGAGGCCGATGGCAAGGTTCGATTCGGCATCGCCGACGGAGATCGAGACGACCACTTCGCCAGCGGCCGCGCTGAGCAGCTGGGCAAGGCGCTCCTCCAGCAGGCCGCTCTCGGGACCGCCCTCCACGAGCGTGGGCGCCAGCGCGGCAGAGGAAGCGCCGAACGCAGACTGCATGCGCGCCCACTGCCGTGTTGGGTGAGCGTCGATCACGACCAGCGGCGCGGGCTGCGAAGCGTTGAGCAACCGTGATGCCAGCACGTCGAGGAACGCGGCGCCGGAATCGCCGAGGCCCACCGCCATGATGCCGCGAATCGCGGGCACGGACTCGCCGAAGGCGTCCATCCAGCGATCGATGGCGCCGTCCGCCGCGCGGCTGTCGGGCAGGAAGACGTGCACCGGAACCGTGGGTGCCAGATCGCCGTGTTCCAGCGCGTGGCGCAGCTGTTCCGCGCATTCCGGGGAATCGACGCGCACGTGCATGCACACGCCGGGCAGGTGCGCGCCACGCAGTGCCTCGCCGCAGCGCGCGAGCGTCTCCAGGTTCTTGGTCTGCCCGTCGCCCGCGATGATGACGCACTCCGCGTGGCCGATCCCCGCGCGGCGCAGCGAATGCACGGTGATGGCGCGCGAGTGGATGACCATCAGCGCGCCCACGGGATGCGAGAGCGCATCGGACACGCGGTCGACGCGGAGGTGCGTCAGCATCACCGGACGGCCCTGCCACGCCTGCCAGGCAATGATGTCCTGCGCCAGCCACTGCGCCGCGCGCCCCTCGCCGATCACCAGCACCTTGGGTCGCCAGAAGAGGAGCCGCCGCCACTGCGTGCGCAGCCATTCGTACGCAGGTCCGCCGACCAGGCGGAACACATGGAAGCCGAGCAGGCCGAACGACGCCACCACCAGCCACTGCGCAATGATCCGCAGCGTCTGCACGGCAGGCACCGAGCTCGTGAGCTGCGAGAGATCCTCGTTCAGCGAGATGAGGCGGCCAAGTCGATACGGGATCTCGTTCCACGGATCCGCGTCCGGGGTCCCGATCTCCAGCAGGCACGACGCCAGGTAGAGGAGGATGGCGCCACCGCCGGAAATGGCGCCAAGCGTGGTGGGCTGCAGCCACCAGCGATGCCGGTTCACGGGCCGCGGTGCCGGCTGCCGGGGGTGGCGGCGAGGGCCGGAAACCACGCTGGCTGGCTGGCTGGGGTCCATGGACACCAAGTCGAGCAGACGCGCAAGCGCGGCGCAAGCGCTCCGGAACCGCAACTTGCTGGAAATGCTTGGGAATCGCACCCGCCCCCCTACACTCCGACCATGCGCATCGCCTCCTGTGTCTCGGGCCTCCTGCTCGCCTCGTTTGCCGCCGAGCTGGCGCTGGCGCTTCCCATTGCGCCGCCCGCCGCAGGCAATGCACAGCCGCAGAACACGCCCACCGTGGTGCAGTCGCGCGATACGCCGAGCGGCGCGCGTTCGCCTTCGCGCAGCAAGCGCCAGCGCAAGGGCACCGTGGCGCGGAGTGCGCCGCGCGCCATGAAGCCCGCGGCTGCTCCAGGCGGCGCTGCCGGCAGCACCGGCACCAACGTTCCCGTGGCCACGCCGAACGCTCCGGCCGCAACGCCCGCCGGCGCACCGGATCCCGCCGCGCTCGAGCACTCGCTCGCGCTTCCCGAGAACGCCGAGTTCCGCGCCTGGTACGAGGCCCCGCACGACTTCACGTTCCCGCGCCCGCAGATGGCGCGCACGCCGTTCGACCAGTGGGCGGACGACGACGCGTGCGTGGCCAAGCGCGAGGGCGATACCAAGTTCATGGCACCCGGCTGCACGCCGCGCGAACTCTCCGCGCACCTCTGGGTGGACCGCGCCGCGGGCGTGGCCATCGAGCAGCATTTCGGCCTGCCTTCGCAGCTCCTTTCGAGCATCGGCTGCTACCCCGAGGACGGCGGCTGCGTGGCGGTGGAAGCCGCGGTGCGCAGCACGCTGGCCGACCACGGCATCATCTGCACCGAGGATTCCATCATGCCCGACCACCAGTGGATCCTGGATCGCTCGGTGGCCGTGGTGGCACCGGTGGCGCAGGGCGTGCTGGAGGCCTCGTTCGGAAACGATCGCATCACGCAGCGCCAGCAGGTGGAGGCGCTTGCTGCCTACGTGCAGGCCGCCGTGCCCTACCGCACCATCAAGGGACCGAAGGATGACCTGGTGCAGGACGGCAACCAGCGCTGCGGCCTGCGCACGCCCGTGGCCACGCTGATGGCCGGCGGCGACTGCGATTCCAAGAGCCTGCTGTTGGCGTCGCTCCTGCGCGCGGTGGATCCCCGCATCCCGGTGGCCCTCGTCCACTGCATGAGCGGCGACACCCCGCACATGATCCTGGCCGTCGGCTGCGATGCCGCCGCGGGCGACCAGACCATCGTGGTGAACCGCATGCCGATGGTGCTCATCGAGACCACCTCCGACTGGGGCGTGGGTTTCGTCAGCACCAAGGTTGACCTTGCTGACGCGGAAGCACAGCCGCTCAAGTGAGCGCTGGGGCGCGCCGTTCGAGCTGGTTGAGACGACCTCGGACTGGGACCTCGGGTTCGTGGGGCCGTCGATCGACCTTGAGGAGCTGGAAATCGTGAAGTTGCGCTGAAACGCGCGACATTCCCCAAACATCGGCGGGGAAACCGACGTATCACGGTGTAACCGGGGCTCGATCGGCCAGAGACGGCGATGACCCGGTACGATCTGGCCCGACAGAGGTCCGGCCGATGCACCTGAATCACCTCACACTTCCCATAATGATCCACTCGATCGCGGCAGGTTCCCTGCTCGCCCTCGCTGCGTTGCCCGCCGTTGCGGGAGACGCCCCGAACGGCGTCGTGCACACCGGCGGCGAGGGGACCCTCGGCCTTCGATCCATCCCGACCTGGCTCTCCGTGAAGCGCGTGGGTGCCCTCACGAGCCTCGTAGGCAATCAAGGGTCCGTCCCGGTGCCGCTGATCCTCACGGATGGCTCGCTCCGGCTCCAGTTCGACCAAGGGACCGCTCCGCCGGCGGGATTCCCGAAGATTCCCGCGGCGGCCGCCGAGCTCGAGCAGGTGTTCCACCTGATCCACCTGACGCCGGACGGCACCAGGCCCTGGTTCATCGCGCGGCGCTCCGACGGCGTCCTCGTCCAGTGGGCCCAAGGCGATGCGCCGTACCAGCCCGCGGCGTCGTCCTGGCGAACCGTGGCGGCGGGCAACGGAAACGCGGGCGGAATCGCCAGCGACGGGTCCGTGATCGCGTGGACCATCGACGGGCCGATGGCGGTCGCCGGCGCTCCCGCGAACGCCCAGCAGCTCACGCTCGGCGCCGGCTGGGGAGCGGCCATCGACGTGCAAGGCACGCTGCACTCGCTCGGCCTCGGTGCCGGCGCGCCCCCGGCGCTCCCGGACCTCGGTCCGCTGCTGTCGGTCGCCGCGCTGCCGTTCTCCACCGCCGCCAATCCCCGGCTCGCCGCGATCCGCGCCGACGGAAGCCTCACCGGAACGTCGGGCTCCTTTGTCGGCGCGACGGGGCCGTACGTGAAGATCTCCTACGGCCAAGGAGGCATCGTCGCGCTGCGCGCCGACGGCTCGGTCGACCACTGGAGCTCCAGCTCGGCGGCGATGAGGCGCATCCCGGGCGTGTACGACGAGGTCCAGTCGCTCTGGTCGAACACCGCCATCTGGAGCGATGACACGGACCGGAACGGCGAGTCCGATCGCGCGCAGATCCTGCGCGGCGAGATGCCCGACGTCAACGGCGACCTCATCGACGATCGCCGACAGGTTTCGTCGGTGCTCCTCGACCTCGACGGCAACGGCATCGCCGATGCCGGCGAGACGAGGGGCAATGCCGTGGCAGCGGTCCCCCCCTCGTCGGCCGGCTCCGAACTCTGGACCGAGTCCATGCGGCTGGCCGGCCCGGGCGAGTACCGGGTCGCGTGGATCGCTCAGGCGCGCGTCCGTCCAGGCGCGGAGGCCGTCACCAGGCTCTCGCTTCCGATCGCGGAACCGCAAGTATCCATTCCCGAGGGTGGCTTTCCCGCCGTCCTCCACGTGTGGTCCGATCCCGACCAGGACAGCGATCCCGCCGACCTGCAGGAGTTGGCGCGCGTGCCGATCGTCATCGCCGATGCCGCGATGCAGACCTTCGACTTCGCGCCCATCACGCTCGGCGCGGCCGGGCAGAGCTACTTCTTCGGGATCAGCTACGCGCAAGGCGAAGTCGGCCTCGGCCTCTGGCCCGTCCTGAAGCGGAACACGAGCATCCTCGCGACCTCGCAGGACGCGGCGGCCGGGTCGCGGCTCAACGGGCGGATGTGGATCTCGTACGTGCCGTCCTCCTCCGACCAGCCCGCGACGGCTCCGCTGTCGGCGACGGTCGCCGGCGGCGGAGTGTTCCGCGGCTACGGCTCCACCCCGGCCGTGCAGGTGCTGCCGGCTGCGAACCTGCTGCCTGACGACGCGACCGCGGCGGACTGCAACCGCAACGGCGTCCTCGACTCCCTCGAGCTCCGGGAGATCCCGGAGATAGTCGACCCGAACGGGAACGGCACGCCGGAAGGCTGCGAGTCGGGCGCCTCGTGGGGCGACCTCAACGAGGACGGCCGCATCGACGGCGCCGACATCGCCCTGCTCTTCGCGAACTGGGGAACTGCGCCGAAGGACGGATTCGGCGACCTCGACGGCAACGGAACCGTCGACGGCACGGACCTCGGGATCCTGCTCACCCGGTGGGGCCCGTCGGCACCGTGATCCTCACACCACCACCACGCCCCGTCGGCACGCGATCCCCACGCGAACGCCGGGCTCGCGCCCCTCGCGCACGTCCACGCCGCCGCAGTTGACCGCCTCGAGCGCCGCGCGCACGCGCGCGGGCTCGGGGTGCGTCACCTCCATCCAGTCGACGCGCGCGCCCTCGGGGAGCGCGGCGCTCGGGTGCTCGCTCCAGCCCCAGTCGATGAGCCACGGCACGCAGCCGCCCATCGGCCGCGCGGACGGGATCGCGATCTGCCAGCTGATCTCGGTGCCGTCGGCGCGCAGGCGCGAGCCACCCTGCACGCGGCCGAGGTCGACGCCCGCCTTGAGCGCATTGCCGAGGAGCGTCTCGATCGTGCGCGAGCGGACCATCCACGTCGTGAGCCGCGGCTCGCCGCCCGGCGCGTCGCCCTCGGACATGCCGAAGAGCGCGCGGCCCGCGACGTTCGCGCGGCCCGCCGCCGCGGCCGCCGGGTCCGGCGCGATGAGCTCAAGGTAGCGCCCGCGCCCGAGCGACATCAGCGCGTTGTGCGTGCCCCACTGCGGGTGCGCGCCGCCGCGCACCGGGCGCACGCCGAAGGTGCGCTCGGCCCACGCGATGCCGGCCTCGAGGTCGGCGCACGCGAACACCAGGTGATCGAGGTCTGCGGGGACGCCCATCTCACTTCTTCCCGTACTCGAACACGCCGCGCCCGCTCTTGTCGCCCAGGCGCCCGGCCTGCACCAGCTGCCGGAGCAGCGGGCACGGGAAGAACTTCTGGTCGCCCAGCTCGCGGTAGAGCACCATCATGATGTCGTGGCAGACATCGAGGCCGATGAAGTCGGCCAGGCGCAGCGGGCCCATCGGGAAGTTGCATCCGAGCTTCATGATCTGGTCGATGTCCTCGGGCTTGGCCACGCCTTCCATCCAGGCGTGGAAGGCCTCGTTGATCATGGGCATCAGCACGCGGTTGGAGACGAAGCCGGCGCGGTCGTTCGCGGGGACGGGCGTCTTGCCCATGGCGATCGCGAGGTCGATCGTGCGTTGCGTGGTCTCGTCGCTCGTGGCCAGGCCCTTGATCACCTCGACCAGCGCCATGATCGGCACCGGATTGAAGAAGTGCATGCCGATCACGCGGTGCGCGTCGGCGCCGACGGCGCTCGCGAGGTCGGTGATGCTGATGCTCGAGGTGTTGGTGGCCAGCACCGCGTGCGCCGGGAACGTCGCCTGCATCTCCTTGAAGATCTTCTTCTTGACCTCGACGTTCTCGGTGGCGGCCTCGACGGCCCAGTCTGCACCCTTCGCCTCGGCCATGCTGCCCACGTAGCAGATGCGCTTCAGCGCGGCATCGGCGTCGGCCTGCTGCATCTTGCCCTTCTCGACCGCGCGCGCGAGCGTCTTCGCGTGGTACGCCTTCGCCTTCTCGAGCTGCGCAGGGTTCGAGTCGATCTGGATGGCGGCGATGCCGGCCTGCGCGGCGGTGAGTGCGATGCCGGAACCCATGGTTCCGGCTCCGATGACGGCGATGGTCTTGACTGGGGTGGACATGGGGGGAGGATCCTAGATCGGGGCCGCAGGCCGGTGTTCGTGCGCCAATAACTCGCCAATCCACCCGGATTCCCGTGGCGCGCGGCACGGATCCGGGCAACCATGATGTCGATGCCCATCACCGCCCTGCTCACCGGCGGCCTGCTCCAGGCCTGCCTTGCCCTCGGTACCGGCGCGACGGATGTTCCCGCGCCGGTCTGGGTGTTCTTCGACGACGACCGCGCCATGCCCGCGTCCATCGCGGACACCGCGCTCACGCCGCGCGCGCTCGAGCGCCGTGCGCTCCGGCGCACGCTCCCCGGGCTGATCGATCGCCACGACGTGCCCATGCCCGCGGCGCGCGTCGATGCCGTGGCCGGCACCGGTGCGCACGTGCGCACGCAGAGCCGCTGGCTGTGCGCGGTGAGCGCGATGGCCACGTCCGCGCAGGAGGCGGCGCTCCGCGCACTGCCCGGCGTGACGCACGTGGAACCCGTCGGCCGCGGCCGCGCGGGATGGCAAGGCGAACGGCAGGTAGCGCCGCCGGATGGCTGGGGTGCGTCCACCGACTACGGCGCATCGCATGACCAGCTGGCGCAGATCGATCTTCCGCGGCTGCATGATTCCGGCCGCCGCGGCGCGGGCATGGTGATCGGCATCCTGGACACCGGGTTCAACCGCGTGCACGAGGCATTCAACAACCCGGCGCATCCGCTGCAGGTGATTGCCGAGTGGGACTTCGTCAACAACGACGGCAACACCGGCATCCAGGCGGGCGATCCCGGCAGCCAGCACATGCACGGCACGTGGATCCTCGGCACCATCGGCGCGTACCTGCCGGGCACGCTGGTGGGTGGCGCGTGCGATGCCAGGTTCGTCCTCTGCAAGACGGAGGTGGTCCCCAGCGAGACTCCCATCGAGGAGGACTACTACGTGGGCGGCATGGAGTTCATCGAGGCGCACGGCGCCGACGTGGCCACCAGCTCGCTCGGCTACATCGACTGGTACACGCAGGCGGACCTCAACGGCCACACCGCGGTGACCACCAAGATCGTCAACGTCGCCACGGCCAACGGCGTGGTGTGCTGCACCGCGGCGGGGAACGACGGCCATGACGCAGACCCGGCCACGTCCTCGATCATGGCGCCCGCGGACGCGTACGACGTCATCACCTGCGGTGCGGCCACGCTCAGTGGCGCGATCGCCGGCTTCTCCTCGAGCGGTCCCACCGCGGACGGGCGCGTGAAGCCCGAGATCCTGGCGTGCGGCGTCAGCACCGTCACCGTGGACTCGACCGCCGCCACCGGGCTCAACGCGGTGAGCGGCACCAGCCTGAGCACGCCGCTGGTGGCGGCGGCGGTCACCTGCATCCTGCAGGCGCGCCCGGACTACGGTGTGGCACAGGTCCGCCAGGCGCTCTTCGCCACGGCCTCGCGCTCCGATGCGCAGGGACTGCACCCCGACCCGATCTTCGTCGAGGGCCACGGCCTGCTGCGCGCGTACAACGCGGCGATGTTCGGCAAGAACTTCGCCGACCTCAACATGGACGGAGCCGTGAACGGCGCCGACCTCGGCATCATGCTCGGCGAGTGGGGCCGCACGGGGAACATCGGCGAGGTCTGGGGCGACCTCAACGGCGACGGCGTCGTGAACGGCGGCGACCTGGGCAGGCTGCTCGGGCAGTGGGGGTGAGAGTTTCCGCCGGGTGCGCTGGGAGTGTCCGCAGACATCGCTACATTGATCCCATGGACGTCACGCAGCTCAAATCCCGCCTCGAACGCCGGCCATTCCTGCCGTTTCGCATTCACCTCGTGGATGGGCGCAACTTCGACATCACCCGCCCGGACTGGACCATGGCCATCCCGCCCTATCGACGCGTGTTCATCGCGCGACCGGAGGAAGCCAAGGGCCGCAATCACCTGCCGATCGAGGAGATCGACGCGCTCTTCATCACCAGCATCGAGGACCTGGCAGTGGACGGCCCGGGCGAATCGGGCACGGCTGCAGCGTGAAGCATTGCGGTCTGCCCCGGAGGTAGCCTCCCGCGCATGATCATCGCGCTCGCCGCGTCGCTTGCCACGTCCGCGTTCCTTGCACCGCCGGCTGACGCCGCGGCGCCCGCCGAACAACCCATCGTGATCCGCTCCGGACTGGCGCTCGCAACGCCGTCGCCGCGCACCGCGGCACGCTCGCTCATCCGCCGCGATGCCGTGGAGGCGCAGCTGGTCGCCGGCACGTTCGTCACGCCGAAGGAGGGAGCGATTCCGTTCCCTGCGCCGGCGGCTGCCAAGCCGGAGGCGAAGGGTGATGCGAAGGACGCGGCCGCTGCAGCCGCGCCCGCTGCGGAACCCGCGAAGGCGCCGGCGCCCCAGGCGTGGACGGCCGTCACTGCCAACACCGACGGCGTCTTCTCCGGCGAAGAGGGCTCCGCCTTCGCCGGCGGCTGGATCTATGCCACCGTGGACAGCCCCGCCGAGCGCGTCATGCTGCTCGAGGCATCCGGGCACGGCAGCGTCTTCGTGAACGGCGAGCCGCGCGGCGGCGATCCGTACTCGTGGGGCTTCGTGCGCATCCCGGTGAAGCTGAAGGCCGGCAGCAACGAGTTCCTGTTCTCCGTCGGCCGCGGCCGGCTGGCCGCGAAGCTGGTGCCCGCACCGGCGCCGGCGTTCGTGAGCGATCGCGACGTGCTGGTGCCGTCGCTCGTTGCCGGGCGCATGAATGATGGCCCGGTCGGCGTGGTGGTGGTGAACGCGTCCGACGCCCCGCTCCGCGGCGCGCGCATCCGCGTCGCGAGCGACCTGCCCGAGAAGGACGCATGGGTCGAGCTCCAGGTCATGCCCGGCCTCACCGAGAAGAAGGTGGCGCTGCCGACGCGGTTCACTTCATCCAGCGCGGGCGCTGCGGGCAGCAAGCGCACCGCGAAGATCACGCTGGTGGCGCGCGACGGCACGGAACTCTTCACTGCGGATCTCCAGCTCTCCACCGTCAGCTCGGGCGACCGCCGCGTGGTGACGCGCATCAGCACCATCGACGGCAGCGCGCAGTACTACGCCGTGGTGCCCTCCACCGCCGATCGCAACGACAAGGACCCGATGCCGGGCATCCTCTTCAGCGTGCACGGCGCCAGCGTCGAAGCCACCAGCCAGGCGGCCGCCTACGCGCCGAAGGACGAGGCCCACGTGGTGTGCCCCACCAATCGCCGTCCCTTCGGCTTCGACTGGGAAGACTGGGGACGCCTGGACTTCACCGAGGCCGTGGCGCACGCGCGCGCCACGCTCGTCAATGACCCGCGCCGCAGCTGGCTCACCGGCCACTCGATGGGCGGCCACGGCACGTGGCAGCTGGGCGCGCATTTCCCGAGCGAATTCGCGGCCATCGCCCCGAGCGCCGGCTGGATCAGCTTCGGCAGCTACACCGGCGCCACCAGCGCCGGCACCGCACCCAACGATGACCCCGCCGCCGTCATGCTGATGCGCGCGGGCCGCGCGAGCGACACGCTGAGCATCAAGGAGAACTACCTCCAGCAGGGCGTCTACGTGCTGCACGGCGATGCCGACGACAACGTGCCCGTGGACGAGGCGCGCGAGATGTTCAAGCAGCTCGCCGCCATCAGCCACCCGGACTTCCAGTACTACGAGCGCCCCGGCGCCGGCCACTGGTGGGGCAACGAGTGCGTCGACTGGCCGCAGCTCACGCAGTTCCTCTTCCGCCACACGCTGCCCGAGGCGAAGGACGTGACGCGCGTGCGCTTCAAGACCGTCTCGCCGCAGGTGAGCCAGCGCAGCGCGTGGGTGCGCATCCTGCAGCAGGAGAAGCCGTTCGAGGTGTCGGGCGTGGACCTGGCACTGGACGCTGCCAAGCGCACCATCACGGGCACCACCGGCAACGTGGCCACGCTGGAACTGATGCCGCCCATCGAACTGCCCGCCGCCGGCACGCCCGCGGAAATCACCATCACGCTCGACGGCCAGTCGGTCACCATGACGCCGAAGCGCGGCACGCCCTTCATCCGCCTGCGCCGCGAGCAGGGCGCGAAGGACAAGACGGTGTGGAGCCTGGATTCAGCCGGAAGCGACGGCAGCAAGCCCACGCCGATGCCGGCCGACGAGAAGAAGCCCGCCCGCGGAGGCCCGTTCAAGATGGCCTTCGCGCACGGATTCGTCGCAGTGGTGGGCACGCAGGGCGATGACGCCGCAGACGCGCTCCTCATGGCCAAGGCCCGCTACGACGCCGACCAGTGGTGGGTGCGCGGCAACGGCACCTTCGAGATCATCACCGACACCGCGTTCGACCCCAAGCAATACCTGACCCGCAACGTGGTGCTCTACGGCAACCACGACCAGAACGGCGCGTGGGCAAAGGTGCTCGGCGACACCGCGCCGATCGACGTGCGCAACGGCGCATTCGTGGGACCGACGTCACGGCACGCCGGCGACGACATCGCGGTGATGTTCGTGCACCCGCGCGCCGACTGCGACCAGGGCCAGGTGGGCGTGGTGGCCGCCACCGGCACGAAGGGCATGCGCGCAGCCATGCGCACGCCGGTCTTCAGCGCCGGCGTCGGCATCCCCGACCTCGTGGCGTTCCGCGCGGCCATGCTCACCGACGGCGCCACGGGCGTGATCGAGGCGGGCTACTTCGGCAACGACTGGAGCGTGGACCGCGGGACGTGGATGCGGCGGTGACGGGCGAGGTGCTGCTCCAGGAGCGGGCCGCCACGCCGCAGTCCATCGCTCACATCCGGGGGTAGTCGTTGTACCCCTTCGCCCCGTCCCCATAGAAGGTCGACTCGTCCCAGGACGCCGGCGCAATGCCGGCGCCGATGCGCTCCGGCAGGTCCGGGTTCGATATCGCCAGCTTGCCGAACGCGATCGCGTCGGCGATGCCGCGGTCGAGATCCTGCTGCGCGGCCGCCACGTCGCGGCCGTAGCCGTTCATCACCACCGGCCCGGCGAACTCGCGCTTCATCTCCTGCGCAAGCGCCAGGTCGAACGGCCCGTCCCAGCGCTGCTGCGGCCAGTGGTGGTTGAAGAGGTGCAGGTATGCGCACCCCGCGCGCCCGAGTTCGCGCGCAGCGCGGACATAGACCTCCCGGTCATCCGCCGCGGGAGGCAGATCGGTGACGCTTCCCATCGGCGAGAGCCGCACGCCGACGCGGGCGTAGCCGAAGGACTCGGCGGCGGCATGCGTCGCGTGCAGCAGGAGCCGCAGGCGGTTCTCGATGCACCCGCCCCATGCGTCGGTGCGCGTGTTCAGGGTGCCGGAGAGGAACTGGTTGATCAGGTAGCTGTTGGCCGCGTGGACCTCGACGCCGTCGAAGCCCGCCGCCTTGGCGTTGCGGGCGGCATGCGCGTAGTCCTCGATCACCCGCGGCATCTCGTCGGTGCGCAGGGCGCGCGGCGTGCTCGCCGGCACGCGCTCACGCCTGCCATCCGGATGCACGACGGTGATCTGCGCCTTCGAGGCCTGCGCGGCGCTTGAGACAGGCGCCCCACCCCCAGGCTGCCACGAGGAGTGGCTCACGCGGCCCACGTGCCAGAGCTGCAGGAAGATTCGGCCGCCCGCCGCGTGCACGCGGTCGGTGACGGTGCGCCACCCGGCCACCTGCTCGGGCGTGCGGATCCCCGGTGTGTTCGGGTAGCCCTTCCCCTCCTGCGTGATCCACGTGGCCTCGGAGATCAGCAGGCCGTACGAGGCGCGCTGCGCATAGTGCTCGGCCTGCAGTTCGCCAGGGACATCCCCAGGCTGGTAAGCGCGCTGGCGCGTGAGGGGCGCCATGAAGACACGGTTCGGGCAGCGGAGCCCACGGACATCGATGGGGTCGAGGAGCGAAGGCATCGGAGGAGAAGGCTAGGCGGAGGCGGCCGTCGACGGCGCCCACTGCGCCCCGATACGAAATCGAGCGCGCCCCGACCATCGGCCGGGGCGCGCGTGTCTCGATTCAGGAAATTGGTGCCAGATGCACCCGGCACCGATTTACCACTTCAGGTTCATCGCGCCCTGGTACTCGGCGAGCGGGCGGATGATGCGGTTGTTCTGGTGCTGCTCCATGATGTGCGCGCACCAGCCGGTGATGCGGGCCGCCACGAAGATGGGCGTGTACTGCGGCACCGGGATGCCCATGATGAAGTAGGTCATGCCGCACGGGAAATCCACGTTCGGGTGGATGTTCTTGTCGCGCAGCATGATCGCCTGCACCTGGTCGCCCATGTCGAACCACTTCTTGGCGTTCGGGCCCATCTGCTCGGCGAGCTTGAGGCCCCAGCGGCGCAGGATGCCGGCGCGGTGGTCGCCGTTCTTGTAGACGCGGTGGCCGAAGCCCATCAGCTTGCGCTTCTCGACGAAGGCGCGCTGCATCCAGGCGTCGATGGTCATCTTCCCGCCGGCGCAGTCCACGTCGATGTCCTTGAGCATCTCCATGGCCATCTCGTTGGCGCCGCCGTGCAGCGGGCCCTTGAGCGCGCCGATGCCGCCGCAGACCGCGCTGTGCATGTCGCTCTCGGTGCTGGCGATGCAGCGGCTGGTGAACGTGCTGGCGTTGAAGTCATGCTCCGCGTAGAGGATCAGGCTGACGTCCATGATCCGCGCTTCCAGCTCCGACGGCTTCTTGCCGGTCATGAGCCACAGGAGGTTTGCGGCGTGGCCGAGCGAGGCGTCCGGCTCGAGCACCGGCTTGCCCTCGATGGTGCGCTGGATGGCGCCGATGAGGGTGGGGATCTTGGCGAGGAGGCGCTTCGACTTGCGGAGCTCGGCGTCGGGCGCGTTGCTCTCGCACTCCGCATCGTGGTGGCCGAGGATGCTGACGCCGGTGCGCAGGAGGCTCATCGGGTGCGCGGTGGGCGCAGCCTTGACGACGGCGCAGAGCTGCTCGATCACGGTCTTGTCGACCGCGCGCATGCCCTTCACCTCGTCGGAGAACGCCTTGAGCTCGGCGTCGGTCGGCTTGTGGCCGACGAGCACCAGGTGCGACACGCCCTCGAAGGTGGCCTTCTCGGCGAGGTCGGCGATCTCGTAGCCGCGGTAGATGAGCTCGGTCTGCGTGACGGCGCACACCTTGGTCTCGCCGATCACCTGGTTCGCGAGTCCACGGGTGTCGACGGGCTTGGCGGTGGGGACGGGAGCGGGGGTGGCGGTGGTCATGATCGGAGGACCTCTGGAGGGCAAAAATGCGAGCGGACTTCGAGGGCAGCCATCGTAGCGATGACTGCACGGAATCGGGCCGCCGGAGTAGGATCGGCCGCGAAATGAGCCGAACGAACACGCTGCATTTCCCGCTGGGTTCCGCCGTTATTGGCTCCATGGCGTGCTCGGCGGCCGTGGTGCTCGCGCTGCTCGCGGGCTGCGGCGGCCCACCCGTGGTGGGCGGCGGCCCGCTGAACGCCGGCGCCGCGCCCGCCGACGATGCCGTCCGGGACGCAGGGAACTGGCTCTGCGGCAACTACTCGAGCACCGCGCAGGCGAAGACCGACCCGAACTACTTCGACGTCCGCCTTCACATCGCGCGCATCTGGACGGATCGTGCGGACGGCCCCTGGCTCTACGTGGAGCAGGCCATGGCCGACGCGCAGGACAAGCCATATCGCCAGCGCATCTACCGGCTGCTCTCCGTCCCGGGCAACCGCGTCGAGAGCGCCACCTACGAACTCCCCGGCAACCCGCTGACGTGGGCCGGCGCCTGGCGCGACCCCGCGCGGCTCAACGCCATGGACCCGGCCATGTGCATCACGCACCCCGACTGCAGCATGACGCTCGGCTACGACGCCACCGGCTGCCTGCACGGCTCCACCCGCGGCGGTGGCTGCGGCAGTGCACTGCGCGGCGCAGCCTCCGCCAGCAGCGAGATGACGCTCTCCGCCACCGAGCTCCGCAGCTGGGACCGCGGCTTCGACGCGGCAGGCAAGCAGGTCTGGGGCGCGGTCACGGGGCCGTACCGCTTCGTGAAGGAATCGCCCGCCGCATCCGGCGCACACCACCTGGACGAGCCCGTCGGCGACGAAGCCGCCGTGGTCGCACCCGCCAAGGAGCCACAATGACCACCGCCATGCCCCACCCCGGACGCAGGCTCCGCGACGCCTGGGAGCGCGGCACCGTGATGGTGCCGGGCGCATTCAACGCGCTGGTGGCCCGTGCCGCCGCGCAGGCGGGCTTCGAGGCGTGCTACATCTCCGGTGGCGCCACCGCGAACGTGGCCGGCTACCCGGACATCGGCCTCATCACGATGACCGAGATGTGCCGCACCATCCGCGAGATCGCCGATGCATCCAAGCTTCCGGTGATTGCCGACGCCGACACCGGCTACGGCGAGGTGGAGTGCTGCATCCGCACCGTGGTGGAGTACGAGCGCGCCGGCGCCGCGGCGCTCCACGTGGAGGACCAGGTGTTTCCCAAGCGCTGCGGGCACCTCGACGGCAAGGACCTGGTGCCCGCGTCCGCCATGTGCGAGAAGGTGGCGGCCATGGCGCGCTACCGCCTCAGCCGCGACTTCGTGATCATCGCGCGTACCGATGCGCGCCACGTCACCGGCTTCGAGGACGCGGTGAAGCGCGCCAACAGCTACCGCGATGCAGGCGCCGACATGATCTTCCCCGAGGGCCTGCAGACCGAGCAGGAGTTCGCCGACTTCGCGAAGGCGTCCCCCGGACCGCTGCTCGCCAACATGACGGAGTTCGGCAAGACGCCGGACATCACCGCCGACCGTTTCCGGGAGCTTGGCTACCAGGTGGTGATCTACCCGCTCAGCATGATGCGCCTGGCCATGGGCGAGGTGGCGCGCGGGCTGGCGGCACTCAAGCGCGACGGCAGCGTCCGCGAGAGCCTGCCGCGGATGCAGACGCGCAAGGAGCTCTATTCGCTCCTCGGCTACGTGCCGGGCGAGCAGTGGAACTTCCCGAACGACCGCTGAAGCGCCGACGGGCCACCGGCGGCCGCCCACGCGGTGCGCCGCGATGCCGATCCTGGACCGACATCAATTGACGTGGATCTCGTAGCTGAACTGCGCGGGATCCACGGTGCCCCGCGTCCACCCCACGCCCACGTCGTTCGGCTGGAGGTTGCGCGTGCGCAGCATCGGCGGCGTGGGGTGCTCCTCCTCCAGCTTCCTGGCCTTGGCGTTCTTCGAAGGCTTCGCCGTCACGAACTCGATCGACGGCTGCTTGACGTTCACCTCGTCGTCCGGGATGGTGAAGTTGGCGTCGTCCGCGGAATCGAGCTTCGTCACGTAGCCATGGGACGTGCTCGTGAACTGGAACTTCTCCGCACGCAGCGCGGCCTTGAGTTCCTCGAGGTCCTTTGGCCGCGCGCCCTTGGACCATACCTCGCGGAGCCCCTCGGCAAGGAATTCCAGCCTGTTGCGCGCGGCCACGTAGGCGCCCGGCTTGGCGGCGCGTGCGTAGTCCTTCCAGCGCGACTCGAACTGGAGCACCTCGGTCTCGGTGTCCAGGCTGAACGCCTTCTTCCATGCATCGAAGGGCTTGGTGCCGGCGTTGAGGAGCTTGAGCATGGTGCTGAAGTACGGCTCGTACTTGCCGTTCTCGCCGTAGACCAGGAAATGCACCATCGACCAGCTCTGCATGTACTGCAGCCGCGCATTGCCGGACTGGACGTTGCCGTTCCAGCGCGCGGAATCCATCTGCAGCAGGTCCATGAACGGGAGGTACTTGTCCTTCTCCACCGCGGTGCGCACCTGGGTGACCACCTCGGGGCTTGCCTGCCCGATCACCACCGACTTCCCTTCCACCACCGACTCGCCGAAGAACTCCGCGAGTCCCTCGTTGAGCCAGGGCGGGAGGTCGTTGCCGAAGAACGCGTTGGCGAACTGGTGGAAGCCCTCGTGCTGGATCACGTGCGCCACGCGCTGCCTGGGGAGCTTCTCCACCCAGAACGCCAGGCCGGCACCGCGCGGGCCGATGAAGAACATGCCGCCCGAGCCCGTGCCGTTGATGCCGAAGTTGGTGCGCAGCGTGTCCAGGTAATCCTGCTGCGAGGCGAACATGTAGACGTTCGGGTACTCGGGCGAGCGCTGGCGCAGGCCTGCCTGCTTCACCAACCGACGGAAGTACTCGTCGTACATCGTGTCGAGGTGGTCGGAGTACTCCTTGGTCTGCGCGGCCGGCAGGTCGCTGCGAATGGAGTAGTGGCGACTCTGGGGGAGCTTCCCGCCGCGTGGCGGTGCCGTACGGTCCAACCACGTCCCCACCGCCACCTGCTGCGAAGGTGGGGCTGCCGGCAGCGAACCTGCAACGGCGGCGCCGATGGCGGCAGCCGCCGCCAGCACCGCGGCCAGGGAGTAGGTGCCGACCTGCATGGCGGTCAGGATAGGTCGTACCCAGCGATTTCCGACAATTCAGGGCCGCGGGCACGCCAAGGGGGTCCTTTACCGGACGGCGCTGAATAGACGTACCAAACCCGAAAAAACCTCCGGTCTGGCCTTGCAACTGTCTCCGTTGCTGACATACTTGGGGTAACCCTTTCTTCGGAAGAAGGGAGCCGAAAAAGGGCCAGCAACCACCCTGGTGGTTCCGAGGTTTGCGTTTGATTGGGAGAAAGGGCCCGATCAAACCTTCTAAGGGACACTGGGAAAAGGGAACTCTTGGTGTTCTGATCGTCACAAGCGATCACCACAACAACTGCCTGGGTCGTGTTGCGAGGGATATGAGGGAAAGGGAGGCCGGCCGCGAACCTAGAAAAGGGCGCGGCCGAGCTTCTTTTTGGGCCACGAATCCGTTGCCGCCATTCGGACACCCACGCGAAGGCCAGACCAACGTCCGGTGCCACGCGCCGAGCACCGAGATGCCGACAGGATGGAACGGTGCGGAAACCGCTTCCGTATACTTCCCGACTCGCGAAAGCCGCGGTTTCCACGCCGCCGGACGCGATCCAGGAGCTCCAGACGCGATGATCGACCTCCCCACCACCTTGGCTTGCATCGCAAGCGCCACCCTCGTGCTGGCCACCCCGGCGACCGCGCAGGTCGCCCCCGCCAAGGGACGGCCGGACGCCGGCGCTGCCGCACCGGCAAAGTCCAAGCCCGAAGGCGACGCTCGCGCCGCTGCCATGGCGGCGCTTGACGCCCGCTACGTGGTCGGCCCCGCCACGGCAGACGACCTGGGATACCGCATCGTCTGGCAGACCGAACCCCTGGCAACCCGGGACGCTTCCCTGCAGGTGATGAACGCCACCGCCGACAGTGCATGGTTCGGCGACAGCGCGGGCAGCATCGTGCGCATCCGCCGCGACAACGGCGAGACCGTCTGGCGCAGCTCGACGTACCAGGGCACCGATCGGATGCTCTCGCTCGACTACCTGCCCGCGGAGCACCACGACAACGTCTACGTGGTCACGGAACTCTCTTCCGTGGCCCTCGATGCCACCACCGGCAACCTGATCCGCCGGACCCGCTTCGCCCAGCTGCCGGCATGCGCGCCGGCCGTGTTCGGGCCAACGATGATCTTCGGGACCAACACCGGCCTTTCCAGCTGGTTCCAGTATTCGAGCGGCTACAACTGGCGCTCCACCACGCTTGGCGGCCACGTCACCGCACCGGTCACCGTGGCTGGCGAGCTCGCCCTCGCCGGCAGCACCAACGGAACCGTGATGGCCATGGATGCGGCAAGTGCCGGCATCCGCTGGACACGCAAGCTCTCCGCCGGAGTCGAGGCGCCGATCGCCGCCGACAGCCAGGCGTGCTTCGTGGCCGGCATCGACCAGAGCCTCTGGGCGTTCGACCTGTCCAACGGCCGCGTGCTGTGGCAGTATTTCACGCAGGCTGCACTCACCAACCCGCCGGTGCGCATCGCCGATGGCCTGTACCTGGCGGTCCCCGGCGAGGGCCTTGTCAGCTTCAACCCGATGCCGAACGAGAAGCCCGAGGGCGAGGTCCGCTGGAAGAGCAAGGCTCCCGGCAACGTGATCGCCCGCGTCGGGACCAACCTGATGGCGTGGGATGCCGCCACCCGCACGCTCTCGTCCGTGGCCGTCTCCAACGGTCGCATCGTCACGCAGGTGAAGATGCCGAAGGTGGAATCGATCAAGTTCGTTCCCGCCATCGACGGCGACATGTTCCTGGCCTCCAAGGACGGCTCGGTGGAGCGCCTCGAGACGCTCGCGCGCAGCGCGGGCGGCGGTGTGGGCACCGCGAGCGGCACGCAGGACAAGGCTTCGGCTGCCCCGTCGAAGGGCAAGTCCGCCCCGTCCGCCGCGGGCAACGGCAATGCCGGCGCGCCGAACGGCGGCGACGGCAACGCCAACTCCACCCGAACCCGCAACTGAACACGTGGCAGACCACATCCGCATCCGGCGTGCGCTGATCTCCGTCAGCGACAAGTCCGGCCTCGTTGAATTCGCCCGCGAACTGGCCTCCATGGACGTCGAGATCATCTCGACGGGCGGCACCGCGGCCGCACTGACGAAGGCGGGCATCCCGGTCGTCCCGATCGAGGACGTGACCGGCTTCCCGGAGATGATGGACGGGCGCGTGAAGACGCTCCATCCCAAGGTGCACGGCGGCCTCCTGGGTGTACGCAACAACGCCGAGCACGTGGCGGCGATGGCCACCCACGGCATCCGACCGATCGACCTCGTCTGCGTGAACCTCTACCCGTTCGAGGCCACGGTGGCGAAGCCGGGCATCGAGGAGCACGAGGCGATCGAGAACATCGACATCGGCGGACCGTCGATGCTGCGCAGCGCGGCGAAGAACTTCGAGAGCGTGACGGTGGTGACCGATGCGGCGCAGTACGCGCGCGTGGTCTCGGAGATGCGCGCCCACGCGGGCGCCACCACGATTGCGCTGCGGCGCGAGTGTGCGCAGGCGGTGTTCGCGCGCACGGCGGCATACGACGGCGCCATCGCGCGGTGGATGGCGGGGAACGGCTTCGCCGGCGAATCCGCCGGGGCGGCCGGCGATGCATCGGCCACGTTTCCGCGCGAGGCCACGCTCACGCTCGAGCTGGTGGACGAACTCCGCTACGGCGAGAACCCGCACCAGCATGGTGCGGTCTACGCGCTGCGCAACGAGCGTGGCCCGAGCGTGGTGACGGCCAAGCTGCTGCACGGCAAGCCGCTTTCCTACAACAACCTGCTGGACGCCGCCGCGGCGCTGGAACTGGTGCAGGACCTGCACTCGCAGCGTGCCGGTGCCACGGCGTGCGCGGTGATCAAGCACACGAACCCCTGCGGTGCGGCGATCGCCGGCACCGTGCTGGGCGCGTTCGAGCAGGCATGGAGCGGCGATCCGCTGGCGGCGTTCGGGGGCATCGTGGCGTTCAGCCGCACGGTGGACGCCGCCACGGCCGAGGCGATGGCCGCGGGCGAGCGGTTCCTGGAAGTGGTGATCGCGCCCGCCTACGAGCCGAAGGCGCTCGAGACGCTGCAGGCGCGCTGGAAGAACGCGCGGCTCCTCGCCACCGGCGAACTGGGTGCCGCACCGAGCGCAGGCCTCGCATGGCGCAGCGTGCCGGGCGGCATGCTGGTGCAGGAGCGCGACGTTCATGCGATCGACGCCGCGAAGTTCACGGTGGCCGCCGGACCGGCGCCGAGCGCGGGGACGCTTGCGGATGCCGCGCTGATGTTCGCGGTGGCCAAGCACCTCA
>Ga0114967_10000271_pt1 | contig 43148 bp, 43 predicted proteins | sample M_130628_MF_Meta_FD_92639 | JGI IMG/M metagenome (GOLD analysis project Ga0114967, IMG submission 92639) | Freshwater microbial communities from Lake Montjoie, Canada to study carbon cycling - M_130628_MF_MetaG | ecosystem: Environmental > Aquatic > Freshwater > Lake | place: Lake Montjoie... | reverse complement strand
GTTTGGCGCTGTACACATTCGTGTGGCCGGCGCTGAATTTTTGGTAAGGCTTGGTAGCTCAGTTGGTACGAGCGAACGACTGAAAATCGTTAGGTCGCCGGTTCGATCCCGGCCCAAGCCACAATGGACTTTAAGTTAATTTCTTTAGGACGTTTATCAGCGTTCTAACTGGCCAAGTTGCCCGCCACATTGTTGAATTTTTAACTTCATCGATTTCTTTCATGAGATCTAGGGAGCGTTGACGCATTCGATTAAATTTGTCCTCAAACGTTGGCCTACTATCTAAATCTTTAAGTTCTCGAAACGCGAGCATAAAAATTTCCTTTAGGTCATCTCCTTCTAATTTTTCTACGAAGTCATCAAATTTATCCTCATAAAGATTTAATGTTAAATCTAGTTCTGATTGAACAGAAGCCAGACCCGCATAATACGTTGCAAAAACCTTGTCATATTCGAGTTTTGTCACTTTGGAGTTTTTCTTAAAGAAATTTGGATCCTCATTTATTAATTTCAAAGTGTCATCAAAAAACGATGTATTTCCTAAAGCTAATTGTTCAAGCCAAGAATCACATTGGTCTTTTGAATCTCTTATCAATCCTAATTGTAGCGCTGCAGGAAAATGAGTTCGAAGTAAATTTACATGCCCCTCCAATTGTGAAAACTTAAAAATTGGGGTTTTCTCTAGAGTATTTGCATAGTTAATTAACTCGTGTAGGTATTCCACTAGTTGCGTTTTATAAGCATCTGAACTGTTCCTGAACTTGAAATGGGATTGGTCGGGATAAAGTTCCATTTTTCCTGAACTAAATAAAGGTATGTATTCATTAAAATACTCAATGTTCCGGGGGTGATTTGAGGGCCATGAATCGCTTTTTGAATTTAAAGCACGATCAATATTCGCGAGTGCGGGATTTAATGGATCGTAAAAAAGTATGTTGGACGTATTGGCTTTTAAGCAGGAGACAAATGCGGTGCCACCAGTTCGCCAACTACTGTAAATGAATATTGGCGGTTTCGGCATTTGAGGTGACTCCCAACTAGTCCCACCTTCGGACTCTGTTAACCAGCTGCAGAACCAGAAGATCCAGATTTGCGTTGGAATCGACCAGGTGCACCACCAGTTGCTTGACCGCCACTTACTTTAGAACCTGAAGTGCGTCCCTCTTTTGGCGCAGGAGCATTCTTGCTTTTTTTCTTTTCAAGAGCTTCTAAAAACTTTGCTCGAGCATCATCTGCTGGTTTTTTGTCATCGGCCATGTTGCAATCTTACAGGACTTTTGAAAGGAAACTCTTCGTGCGCTCATTTTGAGGTGACAGCAGAACTGATTCAGGTGTTCCAGTTTCAATTACGCGACCATCATCCATAAAGACCATTGAGTCTGCCACCTCGCGAGCAAAGCCCATCTCATGCGTTACAACAATCATTGTCATGCCAGTCTTGGCAAGGGTCTTCATTACATCAAGAACTTCACCAACAAGTTCTGGATCAAGTGCTGATGTTGGTTCATCAAAGAGCATCAGCTTTGGTTCCATCGCTAGAGCGCGAGCAATTGCAACTCGTTGTTGTTGCCCACCAGAAAGATGTGCGGGAAAGTGATCCTTTTTTGCTGACAAACCAACTCGATCTAGTAACTCTTGGCCCTTCTTTATTGCAATATCTTTGTCAATCTTCTTTACTATCGTCGGCGCTGCAATGACATTTTCAAGAGCAGTTAAGTGTGGAAATAAGTTGAACTTTTGAAAGACCATTCCTATATCGCTACGTTGATGAGCAGCATCAGATGCTTTGAGTTCGTGTAATTTGTTATTAACTTCGCGATAGCCAACTAGAACGCCATCGACGTAGAGCCTTCCAGCGTTGACTTCTTCAAGGTGATTGATGCAACGAAGGAAAGTTGATTTGCCAGAACCAGATGGCCCGATCAAACACATTACTTCGCCCTTATTAACCTTCAGCGTAATGTCTTTGAGAACCTCGTGGGTGCCAAAACTTTTGCGCACACGATCTGCATGAACCATTGGGATGCTCATCTAAGCGCCCTCACCAATGATTTTTGAATCGGTTCCATATGCGATCTGCGCGTGTCCTCTAGCAAAACGTTTTTCTAAAAAGTATTGAGCGACCATCAAGATAGTTGTAATAAGCAAATACCACGTCGATGCAATTAATAGCATCGGAATTGGATTAAAAGTTTCTGCTGAAATGTCGCGGGAACGGGTATATAAATCGGAAGAAACCGGAACAGCAGTAACAAGTGAAGTAGTTTTAAGCATTGAAATAATTTCATTTCCGGTTGGCGGAATAATGATGCGCATTGCTTGAGGAATAATTATGTGACGCATTGTCGCCCACCACTTCATTCCAAGTGCTTTTGCTGCTTCTTCTTGTCCTTCATCAACAGAGAGAAGTCCTGCTCTAACAATTTCTGCCATGTATGCAGCTTCATTAAGGCCTAAACCAACTACTGCAATCCAAAAAAGACTAGATGCATGGCTGATATCTATTGAGAATCCTGGTCCACCAAATGGTGCACCAAAAAAGAGCGTTGGGTAAATTGTTGAAAGCAAGCCCCAAAAAACTAGTTGAACATAAACAGGTGTGCCTCTAAAGACCCAAATAAAAACCCAAGAGACGGCTTTAAAAACTGGATTGGGTGATTGGCGCAATACAGCCAAAACAACACCGAGCGTAATTGCGATGAGCATCGAGTACACAGTTAATTGCAGAGTTATAAGAGTAGCTTTCAGAATGCGAGGATCGAAGACATACTCACCGTACGCGTTCCAGTCATACGCTTCGCGACCTGCTGCATCTGTAAGAAAAGCTACAACCCAGATAACAAGTAGGGCTGCAGAAAAAATTCGCCAAGGATGGCGAAGTCGAACGGCCTTAATTGGTTCGTCATAAAAAGCACGATCAGAGCGAGAGTTACTGCTCTCGCTCTGATCGTTAACTTTTTTGTTCATTACGTTTTATACAACTGGATTAACCAGCTGTTGCAGCTCCATTGATTGAGATTTTGTCGATGCCACCTGACTCGACTCCCCACTTGGAAAGAATCTCTGCATATGTGCCGTCGTCAACTAGTGATTGAAGTGCAGCTTGTAGAGCTGGCGCAATTGCGCTGCCCTTTTCTACTGGGAAGCCATAGAAAACAACTTCGTAGATTGCACCAGTTGTGTGTAGCTTGTCTGCATTCTGCTTCACGCTGTACTGAGTAACTGGTGAGTCCGCAGAGAATGCATCCGCACGACCAAGTACAACAGCTGATACTGCTTGATCTTGAGTATCGAAAGGAAGGATTGTGATTTCTTTCTTTCCTGCAGATGTACATGTCTTTGAACGAGCTGGTGCGTCATCTAGATGTTGGTATGTACCGCGTTGCACTGCAAGAGTCTTGCCGCATGCATTATCTGGATCTACTTCTTCACCAATTTTTGCAGCCCATTGAATTCCGGCTGTGTAGTAGTTGACCATGTCAACCATCTTCTCGCGCTCTACATTGTCGAAAAATGATGAAACACCGAGCTGATATTTACCACCCAGAATTCCTGGAATGATGTTGTCAAATGTTGAGACTGCATACTCTGTTGTGAGGCCTAGTTTTGCAGCCATAGCATCTGCTAATTCGATTTCCCAACCAATTGGATTTCCATCTGCATCTTTATATTCATTTGGCGCGTACGTTGGATCAGTGCCGATAAAGAGTTTTCCTGAATCTTTAACATCTGCAGGAAGAAGTGCAACAGCTGCTTCGTCAACAGCACCTGTTGGAGCCGCTGTTTCATCTCCGGAGCTTGAACAACCTGCAAGAACTAGTGCAGAGATAACAACTGCACTTGTCATTGCTGAGAAACGTTTCAACTTCATGAAGTGGGATTCCTATCTAGTGAGTGGTATCTATTACCTGCGCAAACCTATCTGTGAAGAATATTTTGAACAAGTGTTACAAGATGAAATGTTATACAGAGATTATTGATCTGAACTTGGAATCCTCAAGAAAAAGCCAAGAAGGCCAAGCCAGCTAATCGCAGCCAGAGCAAGTAGAGGAAAGCCAAGGTTTTGTGGATAGTGATATATCGCCCACGCTAGTAATCCATAAACTCCAGATGCCGCCCAGAGAGTAATTGCAGCATATTTGCGATGCATTCCAATGCGCATTAAGCGATGTGACAAATGATCGCGGCCACCAGTAAATGGAGAAATTCCACGATAGAGGCGAGAGCTAACTGCCACTGTTGTATCAAGAATTGGTACTGCAAGTAATGCAACTGGAATAGCAAGTGAAAGTATTTGTTGGTCTATGCCTGGATTCAAACGAATCGTGAGTACGCCCATAATAATTCCTAAAAATAGCGCGCCCGCATCGCCCATATAAATTTTTGCAGGTGATTTATTCCAGAGTAAAAAACCCGCAGTTGCGCCACTAACTACAATTGCAAGTGCGCTCACGAGTATTTGACCTTGACTATGTGCAATTAAGAATAGAAAGAAAGAAGAAATCGCGACAGTTCCAGCGGCGCCGCCATCTAGATTGTCAAAAAAATTAATGGAGTTTGTAATTCCCACAATCCAAAAAATTGAAACTGCGGTGTTAAGAAATGCATTTCCTAGAGCAAAACCCATTGTGTCTGTAGCAACCAAAATGAGCGCCATTACTGATCCCACTGAAGTTTGTGCAATTAAGCGTGGCCATGGTCGAAGTCCACGGAGGTCATCCCACAAGCCCATTCCAGCGATCAGAATTGCTGGAATTAATACGGAGCTTGCTAGTCCAATTGACTTGAGATTGAAATCTTTTGCAACCAGTGCGAGGTATGAAGTTGTAACTACACCGATAGCCAAGGCAACTCCACCAAGATAAGGAACTGGTTGGGTTTGAATCTTTCTCGCCATATCTGGTGAATCAAAGACGTTGAATCGAATTGCAATTTTTCTTATTGGACCAGTAATTGTGCCGACATAAAGCAACGTCACTACTGCTAGCAATAAATACTGGGTGATTGAATAATCCATAGAGTAAATTTTGGGTTACTTGCTTTGAGTTGCTTTGAGCAGTTCTCGTACTTCTGATTCGCGATATCGGCGGTGACCGCCGAGAGTTCTAATTGATGTGAGTTTTCCTGCCATTGCCCAACGAGTAACTGTCTTTGGATCTACGCGAAAAAGTGCGGCGACTTCGGCGGGTGTGAGCAAAACTTCTGCGTCTGGTAATCGATTCATATTCACCACTTAACACTCGAAGGCTCTTGCAAAACAGTGTCCGAATTGCGCCTTATGGAGTGAAGTATCTAGGTGTGGGTGGGGCAATTGCAACAAAAATAGATGAATTCTTTTGTGCTACATAGCGGATTCGTATGCGGCAACTTTTCGCCAGCGCGACACCAAACGTTCATAACCCTGTCCTGCAAGAGAACCATCGCCTGCGGCAAGGCCCGCTAATGATGACAAGACATCTTCTATCGAAGAGTCGGCATCTAAGCCGCTTTCTCCAGATTCGCGAAGTGCTTTATCTAAATAATTTGCTAACCCGCCATAATCTAATTCAACTAAGGATTGTGGGTGGAAGAGATCTAACCAATCATCTAGCTCTTCTAGCTCCGATTCAACGGGTCCTGGACCAAATGCACGTTGCACAGTTTCATGCGCAACTTGGCATCGTGCTTTCGCGTCAGCAATGCGAGCGCGCATTAATGTGTAATGACCATCATCATCTACCCCGCGTACTCTCTCTTCGGGTACAAAGAGTGAGAACCATCGCGGTGGAATTACCCACGTCTGAGTTAAAATATGCGGCACTTTATCTTCGAGTTGTTCAACACCTGCGGTAATAACATCTTCTAGGGATTCGGGGACAAAAAATTTAGTAACCGAACTTGGCATTGACTCTTTAAAGTCATCGAGTGCAGCCCAACAACGATTCGCTGTTGACCATGGGGCAACATAGCGAACGTTTTCAATATCTAAAACATGTGCGCCGTCTGGTCTTCCGGCTGGTGATTCTGGAAAAACAATTCGACGAAGCGCAAGTGATTGTTCTTCGGTGCGAGAATCTTTTTCTGCGTCAATTGATGTCCATCGCAGGCGATCAACAGGATCGAATGCCGATAACGGTTCGTAAATTCGGAGAGATGCAACATACGGGGTTGGGCGCATGAATTTAGTTACGCACGAGGAATGTAATTGCCTTCAGCATATGGATCATCTTCATCTTGTGATTGCTGATTTTTTTCTTCGCCGTGCAACTCTTTTGCTAAACGATCAAGGTCCATCTCTTGTGAGTTGTACTTAAGATCGCGAGCTACTTTTGTCTGTTTCGCTTTTGCTCGGCCGCGCCCCATAGCGTGACCTCCTTACCTCAACGGTGTATGACTTCTACCAGAGGCGTAGGTTATCGCTATCGGTATCTGCCTTCCAAAGCAGCGCTTGGAAAGTGGCGCTCAGAGCGGCAAGTACGACGAAATGTCGGCTCGACTGCCCGATGCCCTGATGTGCCCCGCCTGAATTTCGGCTCCCCACGTGCTGGTGCCCGCAGCTAAAGCCAACCAAGTCTGGGCATCCATCTCGATGACATTCGGTGGAGTTCCGCGAGTGTGTGATGGGCCGTCGCCACATTGAATTGCCGCATAGGGAGGAATGCGAACTTCAATCGCGCGACCAGGTGCTTTTGATTCAAGTAAAGCAAGTGTTCTCTTTACTTCACTCAAAGTGTGTGGGTCACGACTCAACGGATAGATCCTGGTTGGTATTTCGCAGCCGTTGGATTGGTTTTAGTAATTGCCTCGATGCGAGTTATGACTCGCGCAATTTGTTGGCGAGCATCACCAGTAAATTCAATTGGGTTTTTGATTAATGCCGTCAGTGCTGCCGCATCAAGTGGAATGCGTGAATCGGCACCAATTGCTGCAAGTAAATTATTTGCCTTGCCTTCGCGCATTTCTAGGGCTGCCTTTGTTGCATGTTCTTGAATGACCTCGTGTGCGACTTCGCGTCCAACGCCCGCCTTTACTGCAGCCATCAGAATCTTTGTTGTTGCTAGAAATGGTAAATACTTTTCAAGTTCTGCAGCAATAACTGCAGGGAATGCACCAAATTCATCGAGCACGGTCAATATTGTTTCGAGCAGACCATCTATTGCGTAGAATGCATCTGGCATTGCAACGCGACGAACAACGCTGCATGAAACATCACCTTCATTCCATTGATCACCGGCGAGTTCAGAGACCATAGATGCGTATCCGCGTAATACAACTGAAAGGCCATTTACTCGTTCGCACGAACGTGTATTCATCTTATGCGGCATTGCAGATGATCCAACTTGACCCTGTTTAAACCCTTCAGTGACTAAATCGGCTCCAGCCATTAAACGAATTGACGTTGCAAGTGATGATGGTGCGGCGGCGATTTGAACAAGTGTTGTGACTACGTCGTAATCAAAGGAACGTGGGTAAATCTGACCAGTTGAATCTAAAATACTTGCAAAACCTAGTTCGGTGGCGATTGCTTTTTCTAATTTCTGATGCGCATCACTTGAACCAAGAAGATCTATTGAATCTTGTGACGTACCGACTGGGCCTTTGATTCCGCGCATTGGATAACGCTCTAAAAGAGATGACAATCTTTCGTGTGCAAAGAGAAGTTCTTCGGCACTAGAAGCAAAACGTTTTCCCAATGTCGTAATTTGTGCGGGCACATTATGCGAACGTCCGGCAATTGGTTGATCTGCGTACTGGGCCGCTTTTTCAGCAAGCCGAGCAAGTAGTGCAACTATCTTGCCATTAACAATCGTTAAACCATCTCGAATCTGCATCGCTTCAATATTTTCAGTGACATCGCGGCTCGTCATTCCTGCATGAATTACTTCGTGGCCCGCAAGAGCGTTGAACTCTTCGATGCGAGCTTTTACATCATGACGGCTCTTTTTCTCTCGCGCATCAATCGATGCAAGATCTACTTTAGAAACAACTTGTTCGTAATCTTTGATAACTGATTCAGAAATAGCATGACCTAGTTGTGACTGGGCACGAGCAACAGCTATCCAGAGTTTGCGTTCTGCAATAATTTTTGATTCCGGAGCGAAAATTTCACGCATAGCATCCGATGCATATCTATCTGCTAAAACGCTCATTGGCGGACTCCGCTTCGTACTAGGAGGATTTTCATTCTTAGATGAAATCCTTCACAACAATGGTTTCATCGCGACCTGGTCCAACACCGATGGCGCTCATTGGGGCACCAGAGATTTTCTCAAGGAACGCGACATAATCTTGTGCGGCCTTTGGCAAATCACTTAACTTACGTGCTTTGGAAATATCTTCTTTCCAGCCAGGTAAATACTCATATATTGGTTTTGCGTGATGAAAATCAGATTGGGATGCTGGTAATTCTTCGACGCGCTTTCCGTCGATTTCATAGGCGACACATACTGGAATTTTGTCCCAACCAGTTAATACATCTAATTTAGTTAAGAAGAAATCTGTTAGTCCATTTACGCGAACTGCATAACGAGCAATCGGTGCGTCATACCAACCGCACCGACGTGCGCGTCCTGTTGTCACTCCAATTTCACCGCCGATAGTGCGAAGTTTTTCTCCATCTTCATCAAACAATTCTGTCGGAAATGGACCAGAGCCAACCCGAGTTGTGTACGCCTTAACAATTCCAATAACTCGACCAATTTGTGTTGGTCCGATTCCAGAACCTGTGCACGCACCTCCTGCAGTGGGATTGCTCGATGTTACAAATGGATAAGTGCCGTGATCGACATCGAGCAGAGTCCCTTGCGAACCTTCTAGCAATACTGTTTTGCCAGCTTTGAGTGCTTGATCTAGTAACAAGACTGTATCTGCAACATACGGGCGCAAAATATCGGCGTACGCGAGGTATTCATTAAGTACTTCATCAACTTCAATGTTCTTGCGATTAAAAACTTTAATTAGTACTTGGTTTTTATCTTTTAGCGCACCTTCGATTTTTTGACGCAAAATAGATGGGTCAAACAGATCTTGCACGCGAATTCCGATGCGATTGATCTTGTCCGCATACGCTGGACCGATACCACGACCAGTTGTTCCAATCTTTGCTTTACCTAGGAAGCGCTCTGAAACTTTATCGATCGTGCGGTGATACGGCGTTATTAGATGTGCATTGGTACTAATTACCAATTTGGAACAATCAATTCCGCGCTCTGTTAATCCTTTAATCTCTTCCAGAAGTACGCCTGAATCAATTACAACTCCATTTCCAATAACTGGAATCACATTTGGACTAAGAATTCCTGAAGGCAATAAGTGCAATGCATATTTTTGATCACCAATAACAACTGTGTGACCGGCGTTATTGCCACCTTGATAGCGAACAACATAATCAACGCGATCGCCCAAAATGTCAGTTGCTTTGCCTTTACCTTCATCGCCCCATTGGGCGCCGAGCAATATGAGGGCTGGCATTTACTTAAGTAGTGACATTCCGGTTGACCGAAGGTCTTCGCATGCACGTACAACGCGGGCAGCCATTCCGGCTTCCGCTGCTTTACCCCATGCTCGTGGGTCGTATATTTTTTTGTTTCCGACTTCGCCGTCAATTTTTAATACACCATCATAATTTTTTAGCATGTGATCAACAACAGGACGAGTAAAAGCATATTGAGTGTCTGTATCAACATTCATTTTTACAACACCGTAATCAAGTGCTTCGCGGATCTCGGTCAATAAGGAACCAGAGCCACCATGGAAAACAAGATCCATCGGCTTGCTTCCGGCCGGTAGTCCTTTTTCTTTTGAAACAGCATCTTGAAGTGTTTGCAAAATTTTTGGTTGTAGAACAACATTTCCTGGTTTGTAGACTCCATGAACATTTCCAAAAGTTGCAGCAACCATATAACGGCCACGTTCGCCCATACCTAAAGTTTTTACAGTCATAAGAGCATCCTCTGGCGTGGAGTACAACTTGGCATCGTGCTTTGCTTCAACACCATCTTCTTCTCCGCCAACAACTCCAATTTCGATTTCAAGAATTGTTCGTGCAGCGACTGATTTCGTAATTAATTCATCAGCAATTTTCATATTCTCGGGCATATCAACTGCTGAGCCATCCCACATGTGTGAGCTAAAGAGTGGCCCTTTGCCTGATTTAATTCTGTCGGCTCCGAGTGTAAGTAACGGGCGCATGTAGCCATCGAGTTTTTCAACTGGGCAGTGATCTGTATGAATAGCAATGTTTACCCTGTAATTTTTTGCAACGATGTGTGCGAATTCAGCCAGTGCAACTGCGCCATCAACCATGTTCTTCACAGTCGAACCCGATGCGTATTCAGCACCACCCCAAGAGAATTGAATAATTCCATCTGATTCTGCTTCGGCGAAACCACGAAGAGCAGCGATGATTGTTTGTGAAGATGAAACGTTAATTGCCGGATACGCAAATGCGCCTTTTTTCGCGCGGTCTAACATTTCTGAATAAATCTCGGGGGTTGCAATTGGCATTTTTAATCTCCAATGAATTTAGCTTCTGCCTAATTCCGTTTAGGTAAATCTCTTAGCGAGCGCATCATTGGGCCGTTTCGAGGCTTACGGCTAATCCAACCACCTTTAGCCTCTTGATGAAAAATCGGCGCTCCGACTAACCTTGACCATATGTCGGAGAATCAAGAGTCCCTCGCCAACCTAGGCCACGAAGATCGGCTCTTTGCACCTAGCGCAGAATTTATTGCACAAGCTAATGCGCATGCAGCAATGTATGAGGAAGCGGAAAAGGATCACTTAGCGTTCTGGGAAAAACAAGCGCACGAATTGCAATGGGATGCACCGTGGACAACAGCATTAGATTGGAAAGTTCCATTTGCTAAGTGGTTTGTTGGCGGAAAAATAAATGCAAGTGTTAACGCTCTCGATCGTCACGTTAGCCAAGGACGCGGAGATCGTGTTGCATTTTTCTTCGAAGGCGAACCTGGTGACACACGCACAATTACTTACGCGCAATTACTGACTGAAGTTAAGAAAACAGCAAATGCGCTGATTGAGCTTGGAATAAAAGATGGTGATCGTGTTGCAATTTATATGCCGATGATTCCTGAGGCAGCAATTGCAATGTTGGCGTGTGCTCGAATTGGGGCTCCTCACTCCGTAGTCTTTGGAGGTTTTTCAGCTGATGCTCTTTTATCTCGCATACAGGATGCAGATGCCACACTTGTCATAACGGCAGATGGTGGCTACCGCAAAGGTGCACCTTTTGCTCTGAAGCCAGCCGTAGATGAAGCACTCAAAGGAAAGACGAATGTGAAGAGTGTCCTTGTTGTAAAGCGCACTGGTCAAGAAACAAATTGGGAAAATAATCGCGACGTGTGGTGGCACGACATAGTTGATCGCCAGAGTTCAGAACACGTAGCACAATCTTTTGATAGCGAACATCCACTATTTATTTTGTATACATCAGGAACAACGGCAAAACCAAAGGGAATTTCGCACACAACTGGTGGTTATCTGACACAAGTCGCTTACACACACAAGATGGTTTTTGACATAAAGCCTGAAACAGATGTCTATTGGTGCACAGCAGATGTTGGCTGGGTTACTGGTCACTCGTACGTTGTATATGGACCACTGATTAATGGCGCCACACAAGTGATGTACGAAGGTACGCCAGATACACCACATAAGGGCCGCATATTTGAACTCATTGAAAAATATAAAGTCTCGATTCTTTATACAGCGCCCACACTTATTCGTACATGGATGAAATGGGGCGATGAATTTCCTAAAGCGCACAATTTGAAATCACTACGTTTGTTGGGCTCTGTTGGCGAACCAATTAATCCCGAAGCATGGATGTGGTACCGCGAAGTAATTGGCGGCAATCGTTGTCCAATTGTTGATACGTGGTGGCAGACTGAAACTGGTGCAATCATGATTTCACCTTTGCCTGGTGTGACACATACAAAACCTGGATCTGCAATGCGTCCATTGCCAGGTATTAGTGGAAAAATTGTTGATGACAACGGCAAAGAAGTTGGTCTCGGTCACGGCGGTTATTTAATTTTGGATAAACCATGGCCATCGATGCTCCGCGGAATTTGGGGCGAACCCGAGCGATATAAAGAAACTTATTGGTCACGTTTTGATGGAGTTTATTTTGCAGGCGATGGCGCAAAGATTGACACTGATGGTGCAATTTGGTTATTGGGTCGAGTCGATGATGTGATGAATGTTTCTGGTCACCGTATTTCAACAACAGAAGTTGAATCTGCTCTCGTTTCACACGCGGCAGTTGCTGAAGCCGCCGTTGTCGGCGCCGCTGATGAAATGACGGGGCAAGGCATCGTTGCATTCGTTATTTTACGGGGTGGAATTCCAAATGTTGGTGGCGAAGAATTAATTAAAGAGTTACGTGCGCATGTAGCAAAAGAAATTGGCGCAATTGCAAAACCGCGACAAATTGTTGTTGTGCAAGAACTACCAAAGACTCGAAGCGGCAAAATCATGCGCAGATTGCTCAAAGACGTGGCTGAAAATCGCGCTGTCGGGGATTCCACAACTCTTGCAGATCCAAATGTGATGGCTCTGATTTCCCAAGGACTAAGCACATCAAAGGATGAAGACTAAATTTTAATTCCTAAGTATTTCTGGGTGAGTTCTTCTAATTCTTTTACTGAAGTAATTACACCTATTTTTTTATACACAGTCACACCTTTCGCATCGACAAAGTAAGTAATTGGCACACCCGGTCCAATTGTCGATGCAGTTCTGCCATCTGGGTCAATAAGGTTTGGCCAGGTCATTCCATGTGTCTTAACAAAGTGTTGCCCATCGCCAATCCGTGCTTCTTCAACATCAATTCCGAGCAAAACTAATTTATCTTTGGCTCTGGTGTAAAAATCAACAAACAAAGGAATTTCATCTTGACATGGTCCGCACCATGATCCCCAGACATTGACGACGGCTGGACCGCGCAACGCTTCAATAACAATTCCGGCGCTGCCATCTAAACAATCTAATTGCGTGCCTTGGACTGACGGGTTTACTGAAAGGGCCGCACAATTAACTAGCTCGCCCTTTGATATTGCAGAATTTGTTGTTGTGCATCCACTAATAAATAAGAGTACGACTGAGAGAATTGATAAACGTTTCATCTAAAATCCTTATCCGTCTTTACAAGTGTCATCGCCTTTTCTTTATCCATCTCGCCGATTCCGACTGAGGGACAGATTTTTGCTACAGGACATGCACCGCATGCGGGTTTGCGTGAATGACAGATTCGACGTCCATGCCAAATCATTCGTTGTGACAAATTAGTCCACTCTTTCTCTGGAATTAACTCTTGCACGTCAATCTCAACTTTTACAGGATCTTTTGAATCACTCCACTCAAAGCGCCGCGACAAGCGACCAAAGTGTGTATCAACAGTTATTCCTGGAATATCGAAAGCGTGGCCTAAAACTACGTTGGCGGTCTTCCGACCAACACCAGGCAAAGTAATTAGCTCCTCAAGAGTTGCAGGAACCTTTCCACCGAATTCACTCTGTAGTTTTACTGCTAATCCTTTTATGTTTCGCGCTTTTGCATGGTAAAAGCCAGTTGAAAAAATCAACTCTTCAATATCTTCAATCTTTGCACGCGAATAATCCTTGGCATTTTTATATTTCTTAAATAGTGGTGGAGTTACCTGATTAACTCTCTTATCGGTACATTGTGCTGATAAAACAGTTGCAACCAATAATTGCAAAGGATTTGCAAAATCTAGTTCACACCTAATATTTGGATATGTCTTACATAAGATGCGATAGATAGCCTTAGCTTGGCTGCGAGTTTCCCTATCCGCGTTCATGCGAGTAAAGTACCCTTCGTGACCCCAGAAGAAGATGTTGTTCGTCGCGCACCACTTTTTACTGCGCTAGATGAAGCCTCTGCCGTATCCCTACGAACTTCAATGGATAGCGTGAAGATTTCTAAGGGAAACATCCTCTTCGCTGAAGGCGATGAAGGCGATCATCTCTACGTAATCCTCGAAGGTAAATTAAAACTTGGCACTTCAAGTGGTGACGGTCGCGAAAACTTGCTATCCATTCTTGGTCCAGGCGAAATGTTTGGCGAACTCTCACTCTTTGACCCGGGCCCACGTACCTCAACTGCAACAGCTGTCACAGATGCCAAACTTTTATCTCTTGGTCATGACAAGTTAATTCCTTGGCTTCGTCAAAATCCAGATGTCGCGCTTAATTTGCTTGCTCGTTTATCGCAGCGTCTACGCCGCACCAATGAAGCTGTTGGCGATTTGGTTTTTTCCGATGTTCCTGGACGTGTTGCAAAAGCACTCATTGATCTTGGCGAACGCTTCGGTAAGACCACAGACGAAGGTTTATTGGTAAGCCATGACCTAACACAAGAAGAGCTTGCACAATTAGTTGGTGCATCGCGTGAGACAGTGAATAAGGCTCTAGCCGATTTTGCAGGTCGCAATTGGCTCAAGCTGGATGGTCGTTCGGTATTGATTACAGATTTAGAACGTCTTACAAAGCGCGGAAAGTAAAACTAATCTGCGATTTCTACCGTTAGTTCAATTTCAACGGGTGAATTTAAAGGTAATTCAGCAACACCAATAGCAGAACGGGCATGCTTTCCTGCTTCTCCCCAAATATGCACAAAGAGTTCTGATGCACCGTTTACAACAGATGGTTGTCCAACATATCCAGATGCACCATTTACATAACCAACCACTCGAACAACTTTCGAAATTTTGTTTACATCTGCAACTAGTGCAACAGCTGCTAACGCATTCAGTGCGCAAATTTGTGCGAGTTCTTTTGCACGTTCAGGCGTAACACCATCGCCAACTTTTCCTGCATCAGCCATTTCGCCATTTACCAGAGGCAATTGTCCTGCCGTGAAAACAATATTTCCTGTGCGAACCGCTGGAACGTATGCTGCAACTGGTTTTGCAGCAACAGGAAGTTCTAACCCAAGTTCGGATAGTTTTGCGCGAACATCTATACTCACTTAACTTCTCGCTTCATGTATGCGACTAGTTGTTCGCCTGTGCCTGGTGCTGGAATAACTTGTACTAATTCCCATCCATCAGAACCCCATGTATCAAGGATCTGCTTTGTGGCGTGAGATAACAATGGAACTGTTGCGTATTCGTATTTCATTTGTTTAACGCTTCTTTCACTAGACCAGACACGGTTGCGCCATCTGCTTTCCCAGCAGTTTGACCTTTTATAACACCCATTACTTTGCCCATATCGCCTGGTCCACTCGCACCAGTTTGTGCAATTGCCGCGGCAATAAGTTTTTTGATTTCGTCTTCACTCATTTGTTCTGGTAAATATTTAGCAATTACTTCACCCTCTGCTTTTTCAAGGGCTGCTTTATCTGCACGACCAGCCTCTGCAAATGCTTCTGCTGCTTCGCGACGCTTCTTGGCTTCACGTGAAAGCACGGTAATGATTTCAGCATCGGTAAGTACTCGTGCTTCTTTGCCTGAGACTTCTTCATTAGTAATTGCAGTCAACACCATGCGAATCGTGCCAGAAACAATTTCGTCACGGCTACGAATAGCTTCAGTGAGGTTGGCTTGAAGAGTTTCTTTAATACTCATGGTCATAGCCTATCTTCTTATAGATCCAGTATCTGAATTCTTGATGTACCAATCGATTGTAGATTCAATGCCATCACGAAGTGAAATCTTAGGTGTCCATCCAAGTTTTTTTATACGTTGAACATCAAGCACTTTTCGTGGTGTTCCGTCTGGCTTGCTTGCATCCCATAGAATTTCACCCTCGAATCCAGTTAATTCGGATATCAGTAACGCTAATTCTTTTATTGTCACATCTTCGCCCGTACCTACATTGAGGTGCATTTCTGAATCATAATTTTTAAGCGATATTTCTATTGCCATAGCTAAATCATCAACATGCAAAAATTCTCGGCGAGGGTTTCCTGTTCCCCAAAGAGTTACTGAAGGGTTTTGATTAAATCTGGCTTCAGTGAATTTTCGAATAAGCGCCGGCAAGACATGTGAGCTTTCTAATTCAAAATTATCTCGTGGCCCATACAAATTGGTAGGCATTAAAGAAATCCATTTGTGACCAAATTCTTTACGATATGAATTAACTAGTTCAATACCCGCTATCTTTGCTATTGCATATGCTGAATTAGTTTTTTCGAGAGGACCTGTATTTAAATACTCCTCCTTGATTGGTTGTTTTGCGTCTCTCGGATAGATACAACTTGAACCTAGAAAGACAAATCTAGGTACTTTTGCTTGGTGAGCTGCTTGCATGAGGTTGTCTTGGATAAGTAGGTTTTCAGAAAGAAACTCCACAGGTTGTTGTTCATTAGCGGCAATACCACCAACTTTTCCTGCAGCGTCAACAATAGCTGTTGGCTTAAGATGTGAAATAAATTCGATTGTAGAATTCTTGTCGAAAAGATCTACATTAGAACGATTGATTCCGACAGGTTGCAATCCTATTTTTTCAAAGTGCTTCATTAAGGCCGAGCCCACCAAGCCAGTTGAGCCAGCAACAACAATGGTCACTAGAGAACCTAATCTGTTCGCTTTTAGTTAATTAGTAAATTCAACGGCAAGTAGTTCGGCAATCTGCGCGGTATTAAGTGCAGCGCCTTTGCGCAGATTGTCACCACAGACGAATAAATCCAATGCCATCGAATCATCAATACTCTTTCGAACACGACCCACCCATGTTGGATCTGTCCCAACAACATCTGCAGGTGTTGGAAATTTGTAATTCTCTGGATCATCAACCAGCTTTACGCCCGCTGCATTAGCAAGAATGTCTTGCGCTGCTTTGCGTGACGGTTCTTTTTCAAAGATTGCGTGCACTGTTAATGAGTGAGTTGTAATCACAGGAACACGAACACATGTTGCAGAAACCTTTAAGTTTGCAAGCCCAAGAATTTTGCGGGATTCATTGCGTACTTTTAACTCTTCAGATGAATATCCATCAGCCTTAAGTGAACCTGCCCACGGCACAACATTGAGAGCAAGAGGTGCAGGGAACGGACCAAAGTCTGTAACTACTTTGAGAACATCTCCAGCAACACTTCCCGCGTCAGTACCAGCTACTTGTTTCATTTGTTCGCGCAATGTATCGATGCCGGATTGGCCTGCACCTGATGCGGCTTGGTATGAAGAGACAATTAATTCTTTTAGTCCATATGCCTTGTGCAACGCACCCATTGCAACAATCATGGAAAGTGTTGTGCAATTTGGATTAGAGATGATTCCACGTGGACGCTGCTTGACCATTTCAGGATTTACTTCAGGAACAACTAGTGGAACATCAGCATCCATTCGAAATGCGCCAGAGTTATCAACTACTACTGCACCGCGAGATGCGGCAATGGGTGCCCACTCTGCAGAGATTTCATCTGGCACATCAAACATTGCAACATCGATGCCATCAAAAGCTTCTGGTGATAATGCAACGACGGTGAGTTCTTCACCGCGACACTTAAGTTTTTTTCCTGCACTACGAGCGGACGCGATCAAACGAATCTCGCCCCACACATCAGGACGTTCGGACAAAATGCTGAGCATCACTGTGCCAACTGCGCCGGTGGCGCCAACAACTGCTAACGATGGTTTTGTACTCATCTTCCTGTGCCACCGTAAACAACTGCTTCGATTTGATCAGCATCGAGCTCGAAGGCTGTGTGTGCTGCTTTTACACCGCGATCCAGATCTGATTCACGACAGATAATTGATATGCGAATTTCTGATGTAGAAATCATTTCGATATTTACGCCAGCATCTGACATGGCAGCAAAAAATGTTGCGGTAACTCCTGGGTGAGAACGCATTCCAGCGCCAATAAGTGAGAGCTTGCCGATTTGATCATCGTATTGAATTGATGCAAAACCAACTTCGCCTTGAATTGCTTGCAAAATTTTTGAAGCATTAGCGCCTTCCGCTTTTGGAAGCGTAAATGAAATATCAGTGAGGCCAGTTGCAGCTGCAGAAACGTTCTGCACAATCATGTCGATGTTGATGTCAGCATCTGCGATTGCTTGAAAGATACGAGCAGCGACACCGGTGCGATCTGGAACACCAACAATGGTGATTTTTGCTTCGGATTTGTCGTGTGCGATACCCGAGATAATTGCTTGCTCCATTGTTCCTCCTTCAGGATGATCTTTGACCACCCATGTGCCTTCGTTGGTTGAAAATGATGAACGAACGTGAATTGGTAGGTCATATCTGCGTGCGTACTCAACGCAACGAAGATGTAAAACTTTTGCACCAGATGCTGCAAGTTCGAGCATCTCGTCATAGGTAACAGTTTTTAATTTGCGTGCAGCAGGAACAACTCGTGGATCTGCGCTAAAGATTCCGTCAACATCTGTATAAATTTCACAGACATCTGCATCGAGGGCTGCGGCTAATGCGACTGCAGTTGTATCTGAACCGCCGCGACCTAGAGTTGTAACATCTTTTGTATCTTGTGAGATTCCTTGAAAGCCCGCGACAATCGCAATTGCGCCTTCATCAAGTGCTTCCTGAATTCGCCCTGGTGTCACATCAATAATGCGAGCGCGACCATGTGCGCTATCTGTAATAACACCTGCTTGACTGCCAGTAAATGAACGTGCTTCGTGACCAAGATTTGAAATCGCCATTGCTAGTAGTGCCATGGAAATTCGTTCGCCAGCTGTTAGCAACATATCTAATTCGCGCCCAGTTGGAATAGGAGTTATTTGATTAGCCAGATCAATAAGTTCATCAGTGGTATCGCCCATCGCGGAAACCACAACGACCACGTGGTTTCCATCGCGCTTGGAGGCCACGATGCGAGCAGCCACCCGCTTCATGCCTGCGGCATCAGCGACGGAAGATCCACCGTACTTTTGAACGATTAATCCCATGCGCAAAGCATGGCAGGTGCAGTTGTTCTCTTGTAACCGATTTCCAGAATTTCTCAATCTTTGAGACGAGCAGCATCTCACATGACGAGATAACTAGTTTTCTACGTTCCTTCTGCCTTCAAATGCTCGCCCCAGTGTGACTTCATCGGCGTATTCGAGGTCTCCGCCAACTGGAAGTCCACTAGCTAATCGCGAGACCTTTATTTCTAACGGCTTAATCATTCGAGCCAAATATGTAGCTGTGGCTTCACCTTCGAGGTTTGGATCCGTTGCCAAAATGACTTCAGTAATCCCTGGATCAGACAGACGAGCCATTAATTCTCTAATTCTTAGTTGATCAGGACCGATGCCATCGATCGGGCTGATGGCGCCACCGAGCACATGATATTTGCCGCGAAATTCTCGAGTTCGCTCGATTGCAATCACATCTTTGCTCTCTTCGACAACACAGATCTGTGTGTTATCGCGACGCGGATCGCGACAGATGCGGCACTCGGTTTCTTCAGAGACGTTGCCACACTGTGTACAAAACTTTACGCGCTCTTTAACTGTGCGAATTGCATCGACTAATGCTGCAGCGATATCGGCATCCGATTGCAAGATATGAAAAGCAATTCGTTGCGCGCTCTTTGGGCCCACACCAGGCAAGCGCCCTAGTGCGTCGATTAAATCTTGAATTGCACCTTCATACATACCACTCATTATTACTTCTTATCCGTAATAACTTGTGCACCTAATTCGCGTGCAAGCAATGCAGCGCCACTAAGTTGCACTGCATCACTCGGTGATTCATCTACACGTACAGCGCGAGTTGCTGGTGTATTTGGTGTCACTGAAGGATCGACCACAACTTCGATTTTTCGATCAAGTCCCACAACTTCAATGAATGCTTGGCGCAAAATCTCATCGCTTTCAGATCGCACAAATGAATCGCGAGCACCGGCGTTAGCGATGCCGACCGTAATATTTTTGTCATCTACGCCCAAGATATGTGCGCTCGCAGAAAGCAGCGACCACGTCAACCTGCGGCGCTTCTTAACGTTTTCGATTACATCCGGCCACAAGCGGCGCAGTCCAGCAATGTCCATTGTTGAAACCTTCGTTGCAGGTTGTTCCGATGACACGGGAAGAACGTTTTTAGTGTCGCCGCCACCAGTTGATTTCACCGGCATTGATGCGGAAGGCATAGGTGCGATGTTTTCGACGCGTTCTAAACGTTCGATGCGAGCAAGTAATCCGCTCTCGGTGGCATCGCTAATTGGTAGCAATATGCGGCCGCAAATGAGCTCGAGCATTAAGCGAGGAGCGGTTGCACCGCGCATCTCTGTTAATCCTTGTGCTGCGATGTCGGCTGCGCGAGATAACGATGCAGTGCCGATGCGATCTGCTTGTGTGCGCATGCGTTCGAGTTGATCATCTGGCATATCGCGCAAGATTGAATTGGCACTTGTGTCACCGAGTGCGTTCACGATCATGAGATCACGTAGACGTTCTAATAAATCAGCAGTGAAACGTTTTGGATCATGTCCACTTTCAATTACTCGATCGATTGTTGCAAACAAAGTTGCGGCATCGTGGGCAGCGAGCGCGTCAATTGCATCATCTAGCAATGCGCCATCTGTGAAACCAAGAAGCTGAACTGCAATGTCATAACTGACGCCATCTTTACCGGCGCCAGCAAGTAATTGTCCGAGCACAGATAATGCATCACGAACAGATCCACCACTAGCGCGCACGACTAATGGCAACACACCTTTGGCTACTTCAACGCCCTCTTCTTTGCAGATTTTCTCTAAGTGCGAGGTCAGTATTCCGGGTGGAACTAAACGGAATGGATAGTGGTGTGTACGCGAACGAATCGTTGAAATTAGTTTTTCTGGTTCAGTTGTTGCAAAGATAAAAATAACGTGTGGGGGTGGCTCTTCGACTACTTTGAGAAGTGCGTTTGCAGCCCCTGGCCCAAGTTGGTGTGCTTCATCGATTATGTAAATTTTGTATTTGCTACTAACTGGCGCAAAGAAAGCTTTATCTCGTAAATCTCTTGCATCGTCAACCAGACCATGCGTTGCTGCATCTAATTCAATAACATCAATTGATCCCGGACCATTTGCAACTAAGTCTTTACATGATTGGCACAGACCACACGGAGTTGGTGTTGGGCCTTTTTCGCAATTAAGCGAGCGCGCCATGATTCGTGCGCTAGATGTTTTGCCGCACCCACGAGGTCCGCTAAATAAATATGCGTGGTGTGTTTTTCCTGAAGAGAGTGCATTACTTAATGGAACCGTTACGTGTTCCTGACCAATTACATCTGCAAATACAGAAGGGCGATACTTGCGATACAACGCTAGTGACATCGACATCCCCTTCTTCTCGCAACTCAAAAAGTACTAAACAATAAAAACATAAGGGATCCCTCGTGCACCCACCAGAGCGCACCTACCCTTGCTGTATTCCTACCCTGGGGGAGTTCAGTGCGGTAACGCCGCACGAGGGATCTGGTCTAAGCATAGTTAGCGCACCGATAGAGTTCTTCTCCTCGGGAGGATTCGCATAGCGGCCGAGTGCGCACGCTTGGAAAGCGTGTAAAGGGCAACCTTTCAGGGGTTCAAATCCCCTATCCTCCGCCAAAAAAGTAGGCACATTAGGTCACTGCAGTTATAGGGTTTGGCAATACTTATAGGGAGAAAAGAATGAAGATCAAGTCATTATTTGTAGCTGCAGCACTTATGGCAGGCATTGTTATTGCACCATCGGCACACGCTGCATATGAAAACCCCGTCATAGAATCCTTCACCTTTACTCCTACAGAGGTTGATCTTTTTGGAACTGACACAACCGTAAATTTCACATTGGTGGCTTCACATCCAGCTGGAATTGCAAATATTCGGGCCTATGTAACTCTTAAGGGTTCCCGCTCGGATACTTTGGGTGCATACTTAATTAGAACTCCAGAATCAACGTCCATGACTTCTCAAAAAGTTACGTTTAAAGGCTCGATAGTGATACCTCGCGACATTAACACCGGAGTGTATGTCGCAACTGTTGGATCATTAAGAAATAACAGTTCTGCAGGATATGAGTACGAAACTGGAGTGATTGAAAGCCCAAAGATTCGTACCTTGGTTGGCGCTGAACGTGCTGTATTAGTTCGATCAAATGGCGATCTTAATTTTAATTACACAACATTCGTTGGTCCGTCACATGACTCGTCGCTTGGAATTTCTTATGACGATTCGAACAAGTATTCATCACTTAATGCACCGATTCTTAAGGTTAATGAAAAATACAAGGCAACTGATTACTTTGAATCCAAAGTCCCAACTCTTCCAATTCAGATAACTTCAAGTACGCCAAAAGTTTGTACTTCTGATGGAAGCCAACTCACATTCCTAACTGAGGGCACTTGCACCTACACCGTATTTACTGCTAAAACAAAAGACTATGCAGAGTTGAAAAAAATTGTTTCATCGTCAATCACTGAGGCACGAACTAAGCCGCAGCTTGTGGTTGAAAAAATTGCAAATCAAACTGGTAAAGATTTACCAAAATCCATTGAGCTACCAAAAGTTTATGATGCAAATGCAACCTGGGTACAGGCTGAAAGCAAGACGCCACTTGTGTGTCAATCTTCTGCTTTCTACGTAAGAATTGTCGCAAGTGGAACGTGTACTTTGACTTACCAAACTGCGGCCACAAAACAATTTCTTGCTTCAGACGTTTACACGCAAAGTTTTGAAGTGATTGGAGCGACTCCACCTGTAGTTGTTCCAACTCCTACGCCATCCGCAACGCCTACAACTAAACCAGTTGTGAAGAAGACAATCACGTGCGTTAAGGGTAAAAAGTCACTTAAGAAAACTGCCGTGAGCCCTAAGTGCCCAAAGGGATATAAAGCAAAGAAGAAGTAAGTTAAATCTCGACGCCAATATATTTGGTTTCGAGGAACTCGTGGATTCCATCGAATCCACCTTCGCGGCCTAGGCCGCTCTGCTTTACTCCACCAAAAGGTGCTGCCGGATCAGAGATGACGCCTTTATTAATTGCGACCATTCCTGATTCAAGAGCTTCTGCTGTGCGAATGGCACGGGTGAGATCTTTTGAGAATACATAACTAATTAATCCAAAATCTGTTGAGTTAGCTAATTGAATTGCTTCGTCATCTGTTTCAAAAGTAACGATTGGCGCAACCGGACCGAATACTTCGTGATTGAGAATGTCATTTGATTTATCAACAGAGATAACTGTTGCTGGATAGAAAGCGCCATCACCATCTGGGGTAGTGCCACCTGTGTGGAGTTTTCCACCTGATTTAACAGCAGCATCAACTAACTCTGCGATTTTGTTGCGTTCTTTAATTGAGACACTTGCACCCAGCTGTATTCCGGTGTCTGTGCCCTTGCCCATTTTAAGTTGTGACATTGCTTGAGAAAATTCTTTGGTGAATTGATCTGCAACGCTCTTTTGAACGAAGATGCGATTAGCAGCTGTGCACGCAGCGCCACCGTTGCGCATTTTGGCAAGCATTAATCCAGCAACTGCTGCAGGGATATCTGCGTCATCGAACACAATAAATGGTGCGTTACCTCCAAGTTCCATGGAACAACGAATGACGCGATCCGCTGCTTCACGGATGAGTACGCGGCCAACTTCTGTCGAACCTGTGAATGAAAGATTTTTGACTCGAGGGTCATGCAAAATCTTTGAAATAGACTCGCCAACTTTTTGAGGCAAGATTACGTTGATAACGCCCTTAGGAACTCCGGCACGTTCCATGATGTCAACAATTGAGAGCGCAGTAAGTGGAGTTTCAGATGCAGGTTTTAAAATCATTGTGCAGCCTGCAGCAATTGCTGGACCAATTTTGCGTGTGGCCATTGCTGCTGGGAAATTCCAGGGAGTGATTAGAAGTGAGACTCCTATTGGTTGGTGAGTGACGAGAATTCGCTTGTCTCCACTTGGTGATTTTCGGAAGTCACCAGGGACACGTACTGCTTCTTCAGCAAACCAACGGAAAAATTCGGCGGCGTACATGACTTCACCTTTTGCATCGGTAAGTACTTTGCCATTTTCTTTAGAGACGATTGTTGCAATTGCATCAGATTCAGCAACCATGATTTCAAATGCTTTGCGCAAGATTTCAGAGCGAACGCGAGGTGCGGTCTTCGCCCAATCGGCGGCGGCACGATCTGCGGCAGCTATGGCGGCTTCGCATTGTTCGGGCCCTGCAACGGCTACTTCTGCAATAACGGAACCGTCACTTGGATCGGTGATAGGCATTGTTGCGATGCCATCTACCCATTGACCATCTATATACATCTTTGTACGCATAAGATGAGTCTACTATGCCGAAGTCGTGGACAGATGGGGCACCGGCCCCGGTCGCTTTGCAAGAACATGCGCACCTCAAAGATCCGCTTTCTTACAAAATAAAGCGGCGCTTGTTGGGTGGAGCTCTCAATCGCCACACGTTGAGCCATCAGAGATTAGATAAAAAGTACGCGCTTGGAATTTTGTCTTCCGACTGTATTTCATCTTCCGCGTATGGCAGTGAGCAGATTTTGATCGCGTTGCTACCTGCATTTGGCATCGCAGCATTTTCGATTTTAATGCCGATGACCGCAATAGTTTTAATCATTCTTCTCATTATTACTCTTTCGTATCGCAACGTTATTGATGTGTATACAAAAACTGGTGGTGCATACATAGTTTCCAGAGATAACTTTGGACCCGTTGTTGCGCAAATTGCTGGCGTTGCTCTGATGCTTGATTACATCGTGACTCTTGCAATCCAATCAGCTGCTGGTGTTGCCGCAATAATCTCCACTTTTCCAGAACTTGAATCGTGGAAGATGCCGATGATTTTAGGTGTCATCGTTCTGCTAACTTATGGAAATCTGCGCGGCGTGAAAGAAGCTGGAAAAGCATTTGCACTACCAACGTATTTATTCGTTGGATCAATGTTTATTGTATTTGCAATTGGTATGTATCGTTATTTCTCTGGCACATTACCAATTCTTGAAACTAATTTGCCGGGTGCTGTGCCACTGGGTGAACCAAGTGGATTGTTGACGTTTGCAGCGATCTTTATACTTCTTCGCGCCTTCGCAAATGGTGGGTCATCGCTCACGGGACTTGAAGCTATATCTGATGGTGTTGCACTCTTTAAGGCACCTGAGCATACAAATGCAAAGCGGACGCTCGTGATTATGAGCACTTTGCTCGGAAGTTTAGTTTTAGGTGTTTCCTGGTTTGCACACAAAATTCATGCAATGCCTTATGAAAGCGGAACACCGACTGTTATTTCGCAAATTGTTAAAGCTGCAATGGGTGATGGTGGCTTCGGAACTGCCATGTTCGTCTTTGTGCAGTTTGCGACAATGCTTATTTTAATTGCAGGTGCAAACACCACTTACAGTGCTTTCCCGTTGCTCGTAAATTTCATCGCAAAAGATGGATACCTGCCACGGCAATTAACAAAGCGTGGACACCGCCTAGCTTTCTCTAATGGAATTCTCTTGCTGGCAGGTGGCGGAATTTTCTTAGTGATTATTACGGCTGGCTCCGTAGAGCACCTTGTTGCATTTTACGCACTCGGTGTATTTACAGGATTTACTTTGGCTGGCTTTGGTATGACAAAGCACGCATACGTTCATCGACTCGGTGCGTGGCGTTGGAAGATGGTAATTAATGGATTATCAGGGGCGGTTTCCTTTGTTGTTGTCATAATTTTTTCTGTTGTGAAATTCAGTGAAGGCGCGTGGTTGGTTTTGGTTACGGCTCCAATACTTGTTTTCACTTTCTTGCGTCTTCGTCGTCAGTACACAAAAGAGCAGAGTGCTTTAGATGTAAAGGTTGAACAAGAGCGCGCAACTTCAATTGCTCGTCATGACGTAACGGTCTTGGTCGATAGCGTCGATGTTGCCACGGTTGGTGCAATTCGTTATGCGCGTTCACTTAAGCCGCGTGTACTCAAAGCAGTTCACTTTGTTATTGATGATTTAAGAGCAGAACAAATAGCTAAAGCATGGGCAAAATCTGATGCGCTCGATGACGTAACTCTAGAACTCATCGATTGTCCAGATCGTCGTATCGCAAATGCAGCAGTTGATTACGCAATTAAGATGACCGAAAAAGCTGAAGTTGAATTGACTTTGCTCTTGCCACGTCGCTCGTACTCTCGCTTCTTGGGACGCTTGCTGCATGACAGAACTGCAGAAGCAATTGCATCACCAATTTCTCAATTACCGCGAGTTGTTGCAACAATTGTTCCATTCGATGTCGAGCGAATTTTATCTGGTGCGCCAATAGTTATTGAAAAGAAAGAGAAAAAAATATCAACCGTTGCACCTATTAAATCTTCGCCAATTGTGACTCAACAAGGTCAAATCAGCCATTACGCAGAAGATGTGACGGCTATTGCTTCTGTACAGTGGCGCAAACGTGCACAAGTACAGGGCAAGGTTGCATCAATCAAGACTGCACCCAGTGGATCAGCTCCGGTCCTTGAAATTGAACTATGGGATGAGAGCGGCGGAATAACACTTCAATTCTTAGGTCGCCGCGAAATTGCTGGCCTAGAAGTTGGTGCTGAATTACGTGCCGAAGGCATGGTGGGCGAAGAAAATGGTTCGCTGAAGATTCTTAACCCTTCGTATGAGTTGTTAGCCTGAGCGAAAAAACTCGCTCAACATTGCAGCACACTCTTTTTCTAGTACGCCTGCCTCAACTTCAACGCGATGAATTGATCGCGGATCTCGCAGAACATCCCAAACAGATCCTGCTGCACCAGCTTTTTCATCCCATGCACCAAAGATCACTTTAGCTATACGTGCCTGTGCGATAGCACCTGCACACATTGCACAGGGTTCGAGTGTGACAACAAGTGTGTGATTATCTAAGCGCCAGCCGTTCTTTGCAGCTTTTCGAATTGCGACTATCTCTGCATGAGCGGTTGGATCTGATTTTGATTCGCGTTCATTTGTGCCGGTGGCAATTATTTTTCCAGAGGAATCAATAATTATTGCACCCACTGGAACATCATTGGATACAAGGCTTTGTTGCGCAACTGCCATTGCTTCGCGCATTAATTCAACAGATGTCACAGTTCCAATAACTGCGCAAACTGATCACCAAATCCTAGGCGGCTAGCAATCGCTTCGAGTTGTTCATCTGGAAATAATTCAGGATCGTCACATAATGCAGCCATCTCCATGTGATTCATGCCAAGATCTGCAAAAATATCTAGATACCCCACAGGAAATGGTCCTTCGTCTTCCTCTGGTGTATCGATTTCATTTATTTCTAAGAAGTCTGCGGCAACTGCATAATCAAGTGCGCAAGTAACATCGCTTAAAAACATCGTGATGTGTGAGCCAAGTACGCGGATTAACATAAAAAATTCTTCATCGATTGCAATGAGTGCAATTGCGCCACCATTTGTCTGTTGGGATTTGAGGCGATCAATAATTTGTGCAAGATCATGTGCGTCAGGCAGTAACGCCAAGGTCCATCGGCCATCTTCATGCCAGGCAGCCACAGCCATATCGACATCATTAATGAGATCTGAGTTACTTACATGTTCCATATCTCACCTCTCCCGCGTTAAAAAGTACTAGAGTATCCTTACACTCATTTCAAGAGAATAAAAGCCCTGTACGCTATGGAACATGAAAGTTCACGTTGCCAACCATCCGCTGATTTCACATAAATTGACCGTTTTGCGCGACGAAAGAACTGATTCACCAACATTTAGACTTCTCGTGGAAGAGCTCGTAACGCTTCTGGCATACGAAGCCACGCGCGATGTACAAACAGTAAAAGTTAAAATAAAAACTCCGGTCACCGAGACCGAAGGATTGAAGATGGCTTCACCCCGTCCCATTGTGGTGCCAATTTTGCGAGCAGGACTTGGAATGCTCCAAGGTATGTCCCGCCTAGTCCCAAACGCCGAAGTTGGTTTTCTTGGAATGGTGCGCGATGAAAAAACTTTGCAAGCTAGCACTTACGCCAACCGACTGCCTGATGATTTATCCGGTCGCCACTGCTTCGTTCTCGATCCCATGCTGGCAACAGGTGGAACATTAGTTGCAGCGCTTAATTATTTAATTGAACGTGGTGCTACAGAAATCACAGCAATTTGCATACTCGCTGCCCCTGAAGGAATTGCAACAATGGAGCGTGCATTTGTTGATGAGAAGATTCCAATCAGCGTTGTTACCGGCGCACTAGATGAAAAACTTAATGAAAAAGGCTACATAGTCCCTGGTTTAGGTGACGCTGGCGATCGCTTATACGGAGTTGTGTAAATGGCATCTACAAGTCCTGGCTACGGAATAACAATTCGTGTTGAAGGTTCTCCGTCACTGCATCCCGTAGCACTCATAACTGCTGCCATTACAGATACTGGGGCAACAATAACGGCACTCGATGTTGTTGAATCGCTTTTGGATAAAGTTGTAATTGATGTTACGTGTGACACTGTTGATGCAGAGCATGCAAATCAAATCACAAAAGCACTTAGCTCTCATAATGGTTTGATTGTTCGTAAAGTTTCAGACCGTACTTTCTTATTACATTTAGGTGGAAAATTAGAAGTTCAATCAAAGGTGCCATTAAAAACTCGTGATGATCTATCTCGTGCATATACCCCAGGCGTTGCCCGCATCTGCCAAGCAATTGTTGATGATCCAACCGATGCGCGTCGCTTAACTATTAAGCGAAATACAGTTGCAGTAGTCACTGATGGCTCGGCTGTTTTGGGTCTTGGAAACATTGGTCCTGCCGCCGCTCTTCCTGTGATGGAAGGAAAGGCTGCACTTTTCAAGCGTTTTGCTGATGTTGATGCCTGGCCGGTCTGTCTTGATACACAAGATGTCGATGAAATCGTGCGCACTGTTCAATTGATAGCACCTGTGTATGGCGGAATTAATCTTGAAGATATTTCTGCGCCCCGTTGTTTTGAAATAGAAGCACGTCTGCGCGAATTATTAGATATTCCTGTATTTCACGATGATCAGCACGGAACAGCAATCGTTGTGCTGGCGGCGCTTCGCAACTCTCTGAAATTAGTTAAGAAGAATTTATCTGATGTAAAGATTGTTCTGAGTGGTGTGGGTGCTGCAGGAAACGCAGTTGCTCGCTTGCTTGTTTTGGATGGCGCAAAAAATATTATTGGTTTTAACGTTGACGGAGTTATTCATCCAGATATGAAAAGTGATGATCCTATGCAGCGTTGGTTTATCGAACATAGCAATAAAGATAATTTCCAAGGCTCTATGTCTGAAGCACTCTTAGGAGCAGATGTTTTCATTGGCGTAAGTGCGCCAAATATCTTGGTTGAATCGGATATTGCGGCGATGGCCAAGGGTTCGATTGTGTTTGCTCTGGCTAATCCAGATCCCGAGATTGACCCTGCGCTGGCGCGCAAGCATGCAACAGTTGTTGCAACGGGCCGTAGTGATCAACCAAATCAAATCAACAATGTCTTGGCTTTCCCCGGAATCTTCCGCGGTCTACTCGATGCAAATGCTCATAAAATTACAGATGAGTTGCTTGTTGCCGCAGCAACTGCGATTGCTAATTGTGTTTCACCGGACCAACTCAATACTTCATTTATCGTGCCGAGCGTTTTCGATACACACGTTGTCACCGCAGTTGCGGCTGCTGTTAGGAAAACAGTTTGATTGAACTAGCTGCATCTTTTGATACACAGTTGTCTTCCTTAGCTCCTTTCTTCTTTTATGTACTTGTCGGTGCGATAGTTTTTATCGAAACAGGTATTCTCTTGGGGTTTTTCCTACCTGGTGATTCAATACTTTTTAGTGCAGGACTTGTGGCTGCAGCACATGGAAACATAAATATTGTTATTCTGGTAACGATTATCTTCATTTCAGCATTCTTCGGTGACCAAGTGGGCTTTGTTATAGGACGAGTTTATGGACGTCCATATTTAGACAAACGCGAATCAAAACGCATTGCAGCGATGATTGTTCGGGCTGATCGTTTTTATGATCAAACAGGATGGTGGGCAGTTGTAGCGGCACGATTCTTTCCATGGATTCGTACCTTTGTTCCAGTTATAGCAGGTGCGTCTCGAATGAACTACTACCAATTTTTATCTGCGAACGCACTTGGTGCCCTTCTATGGGGAGTTGGCATAACGCTCGCAGGTTTTTATGCAGCAACTTTGCCATGGGTAAAGAGTTCTAGCTACGCCATTGCAGCATTCTTTATTGGAGCCTCTATCGTTTCAATGGTTTGGAACTACGTACGCCGCCCACAAGAACCCCTACAAAAGTCATAATAATTCCGCTTACTAAATACGCACTCACACTTACGCCTTTTGTTGGTGAGTAAAGATCAATAATTAGCGCACCAAATAAAGTTCCACCCGTACTAAATAATGTAAAAGTTAGTACTCCCAGATGTTGAACAATTCTTGCTGTAAATGCAATATAAATAACACCGATTGTGCCGCCGGTATAGATCCACCAAGGACCAGTTGGCAGTGGGGCTAGTTCAACTTTTCCAATAGCTATTGCAATCAACAGAATAATTCCAAGTGCTCCAGTACCTGTTGTGAAATTCAGTAGTGAAGTTGTAAAGCTTTGATGTGAATGTTCATTGATTAGGCCATTGAGTGCTCGTTGAACCCCGACAACAGCGCCTGCAAATACCGCAAAGCCAACTGCGATTAGTGACAGGTTCTTTGCCTCAATCCGATCAAGTACGGAGATGAGTACCGCTATTACTGTTACGACCGCTGCAGTAATGCGACGCGGACTAATTGGTTTTTTCCCACCGCCAGTTAAACCAATGCGATCAACAATAAGTGAAGTGCCGCTCTGTCCAGCAATCGATGCAACCGAATAGAGCGCAACCCCCAAGAATGGGACTATTTGAGTTTGAGTAGCTGTAAAAGTTCCTCCAAGAACACCTGCGAATAAAATTCCTGGCGCAATTTCTTTAGCACGAACAGCTTTTCCTAAATTCTTGATGCCGCTCTTGATTCCTGGATTAAATAAAGAAATAGCTGCAATGAGAATCCAACCCGTTGAAAAGGAGATGAATGCGGCTTGTAAACCATTATCTAATCGAATAGACAACTCGCCATTTGCTCGAGTTTGCATTGCAATCATCACGCCTGAAAGGGCGGCGAGAAGGTCTAAGCGCATTATGAATGTGTACCGCTGAACTCCCGTTTATCTGCAATCCAATCCATGAGTGCAAAGAGCACTCCTGAAGCCACGAAAGTAAGGTGGATAATAATTCGCCAAATTGTTCCTTCACCAACCTCGGCTTTACCCGATAGTTCAATGAAATCTTTGAGGAGTTCAATAACTGAGATTGCAACAAGTGAGCCAATCAATTTGATTTTGAGTCCGCTAAAGTCAATTGTGCCCATCCAATGTGGGCGATCAGTTGAATCTGCCGCAGCATCGATTCGTGAAACAAAGTTTTCATAACCTGCAAAAATAACCATAAGGATGAGATTTGCTAGGAGTGTTAGGTCAAGAAGTGCAAGTAAATCTAAAGTAAATGTGTGCGCATCTGATTCACCAATATGTTGTGCAAGATGGATGAATTCAACTATGAAGCGGTAAGCCAGAAGCACGAGCGCGCCAACTAAGCCAATATAAAGTGGCGCCAATAGCCAGCGTGCGCGGAATAGGACTAATTCGATTGCGTGTACGACTTTATTCATGAACATAATTTTACTCAAATATCTAGCGCGGTTGTGGCATGAAGCCACTCTTCTTCTTTCGTGTTCTTATCAAGGCGCAATTCTTCGAGTTTTGAAGTGATTTCAAGGAGACGCTCCGCGTTAAATGCAGCCGTGCTCTGCTCTTGCTGAAGCGCACTTATTTGTTCATCTAATTTGAACAGCTGTTTTTCTAAGCGTGCAACATCTTTCTTTAACTGTCTTTGTTCAGCAGCACTTGAACTTCCTTTACTTGTTGATCCAGATTTATTGTTGCTTAAGGCATCGCTTCGTTGCTCAAGATATTGATCGACACCACGAGGTAGATCGCGTAGCGCACCATCTCCAAGTAAGCCAACAAATCGATCACAGACTCGTTCAAGGAAATATCTATCGTGGGAAACAACAATGAGTGTTCCTCCATAGCTATCCAATAAATCTTCTAGCTCGGTCAGAGTTTCAATATCAAAATCATTTGTTGGTTCATCCAGTAGCAAAACATTTGGGCTATCCATTAATAAGCGGGTTAACTGTAATCGTCGTTTTTCTCCGCCTGATAAATCTCGAATTGGAGTCCACTGTAAGTCTCGGTTGAAACCCAATCGTTCGCACAATTGAGATGCTGACAGTGATTTTCCATTTCCAAGTTCTACGTGATTGGCAATTTTTTCTACGGCTTCGAGTACGCGCCATGTTGGGTCTAGTTCGTGTAAGTGCTGTGTGAGAAAAGCTGCTTTAACGGTTACGCCGGTAACAAATTTTCCAGCAGACGGTTGTAATTCGCCAACCAACATTCGCATCAGTGTTGTTTTTCCAGCGCCATTGATACCAACAATTCCGATTCGATCTCCTGGGCCAATATTCCAATACAAGTCATCGAGCAACAATTTGTCGCCCGCGCGTAGTTGCACGTGGTGTGATTCATAAACAGTGTTACCTAATCTATTGCGCGCAAACTTAAGCAACTCTCCCTGATCACGCGGTGCTGGTTCCGCGGAGATCAATTCATTAGCAGCGTCAACTCGAAACTTTGGTTTTGTTGTTCGTGCAGGTGCGCCGCGACGTAGCCAAGCTAATTCTTTGCGAATTAGGTTATTACGCCTTGCATCCATTGCATTGGCCTGACGCGAACGCTCCGCCTTTGCTAAAACAAAGGCTGAGTATCCCCCGTCGTACTCTTCAACTTTTCCACCGACAACCTCCCAAGTTCGTTCGGTGACAGCATCTAAGAACCACCGATCGTGAGTGATTACGGCGAGCGCCAATGATTTGCGTGCAAGTAAATGATTTGCGAGCCATGCAACACCTTCAACATCAAGATGGTTGGTTGGTTCATCCAACAAAATTAAATCAAGTCCGTCTATTAGTAAACGCGCTAAACCAACTCGCCTACGTTCTCCACCAGAAAGTGTTGCAAATTTTCTTTCAAAAAGATGATCATCGAATCCACCAAATAAACCAGTAAATACTTCACGAATTCCAGAATCACTTGCCCATTCGTGTGTTGGTTTATTTCCAAGCACGACATCTCGCACGGTCGCGTCAGCCGGTGCATTATCTACCTGAGAGAGCAGGCCAATACGTGTGTCATTTGATTTCGTAACTCGGCCCGCGTCTGGTGTCTCAATGCCGGACATGATTTTCATCAGCGTGCTTTTTCCGCTGCCATTTCTTCCAACAATTCCGATTCGATCGCCTTCAGAGATGCCGAGTGAAACTCGATCCAAGAGCGCGCGAATATCGAAAGCCTTTGAGACTTCCTCTAAATTAAGAAGATTGCGCGCCATGGGCACAGAGCGTACCTTTCAACCATGAACGTCACTGACCGCCAATACGCCCTGGATTTAGATAAAAACGATCCACTCGCACACTTCAAATCAAAGTTTGTCGTCACTGACCCAGCAATGTGTTATCTCGATGGAAATTCACTCGGTCGACTTCCACATGCAACGATTGTTGCGGTAAATGATTTATTGACGAAAGAGTGGGGACCAGAAGTTGTAACTGGCTGGAGTCACTGGGTAGATGAAGCGCAACCAATCGGAGATTTAATCGGTGAAGCAACGCTAGGAGCCGCCAAGGGACAAGTACTTGCGTGTGACACAACATCAGTTAATTTTTACCAACTCTGCTTGGCTGCCATCAAAGCGCGTCCTGGACGTAAAACAATTATTACGGATATGGCAAATTTTCCAACAGACAGATACATCCTTGATGGAATCGCTAAGCAATTCGGATTGAATTTGGTTTTAATTGATAATGAATCTGCGGGTCCAATTAAGCATGAACGAATTACTGCAGATGATTTGGCCCCATACTTAAACAATGATGTTGCTCTCGTAACTCTTGAAGTAATTCAGTATCGCTCCGGAGCGCGTACTGATATCAAATCCATCACTGATTTAGTTCGCTCTCATGGTGCCTTAGTTCTCTGGGATGCAAGCCACGCAGTTGGTGCAATTGAAATGAACTTTGACGCCAATGGAGTTGATCTTGCAGTTGGTTGTACATATAAATATGGAAACTCTGGTCCAGGTGCGCCTGCATGGTTATACGTCAGTCACAGAATCCAGAAAGAGTTGCAGGTTCCAATTCAAGGTTGGTTTTCACAAGCCGATCAATTTGGAATGGGAGCAGTATTCGAAAAGGCCGAAGGTATTCGTGGTTTCCAAATTGCAAGTCCTTCATTAATTGGTCTGCGCTGTATTAAAACTTCCTTTGAAATAATTAAAGAGGCGAGTATCGAAGCTATTGCCCATAAAGCAGCTGTTGGCACACAAATGATGATTGATTTATACGACGCGTGGCTCGCGCCTCTTGGGATGCAATTAAATACTTCGCGAGATTCACAAGAACGCGGTGGGCATATATCTTTGGTACATCCAGATGCTGCGCGAATTTGTATTGCACTACGCGAATTTGCCAATGTAATTCCGGATTACCGCACACCTAATTCAATTCGCTTAGCCATCTCACCACTACCAACGTCATACGTTGAAGTATGGGATGGTTTTGAACGAATTCGTGACTTAGTTTCTACTCGCCAATACGAAAAGGTTAAAGAAGGCGGATCGCGAGTCACATGAGCGAATCAGATAATTTCGATTCCGCACTTACATATACGTCATACCTCGCAGTTGATGAGTTACTAAAACTGCAGCGTCCATTATCTGATGGACCTGAACACGATGAAATGCTCTTCATCATCATTCATCAAACGTATGAGTTGTGGTTTAAACAGCTGATTCATGAGTTTAAACAAGCACAGGTTGCACTCGAATCGGGCGATACACATTATGCGCTGGCTATCTTGGGGCGTATTCGGACAATCATGAAGGTGTGTGTTGCACAGATTGATATCTTAGAAACGATGACACCACTGCAATTTAATTCTTTCCGCGGATATCTGTCCTCTTCTAGCGGTTTCCAATCTGCTCAATTTAGAAAAGTTGAGGCGATTCTTGGCCGACGCGACAACAAAATGGCTGGCCACTTGCCACCAGATATACAGAGCGAGATTGCTGAAATTACAGGTGGAAATTCAATATGGGATTCCGCTCTCGTTTATCTTCACAACGCGGGCCACGCCATGCCTGTACCGATTTTAAATCGTAATAAGTCTGAACAGTATGTACCGAATAAAGATGTACAAGATGTCTTACTTGCAGTGCATCAAAACGATCCTGAACGCGCAATGATCTGCGAACGTTTAGTTGATATTGACGAAGGTATTCAAGAGTGGCGCTATCGCCATGTAAAAATGGTCGAACGCACCATTGGTCACAAGATGGGAACAGGTGGATCAAGTGGCGCTGAATACTTGAGATCCACACTCTTTAATCCTGTGTTTGCGGATTTATGGGAAATACGTTCGCGCTTTTAAGCAATAGTATTGATTCATGTCGGGTTGGATTCAAAACATTGCAACATGGTTAGTAAATAACAACCTACAGATTCCGCTCTTTCTTCTTCTAATTCTTCTCGCATTCGCTGAGGCTGCTGCATTTGTTGGTTTTGTTTTACCTGGTGAAACATCACTTCTTGTCGGCGGAGTGCTTGCGCATGAAGGTGTGTGGCCACTCTGGTTGTTTTGGTTATGCGCAATTCTTGGAGCAATCGCTGGAGATTCAGTTGGTTATGAAGTTGGAAAGCATTTTGGGCCACGAATTAAGAGTGGTCGTTTTGGACGATTAGTGGGCACAAAGCGATGGCGTATTGCAGAACATATTTTTGATAAGTACCACGGCGGTGCAATTTTCTTTGGTCGCTCGCAAGCTCTATTGCGCGCACTGGTGCCCGCACTTGCCGGCATGCACAAAGTGCCGTACCGCACTTTTTTAAAGTGGAACGCTGCTGGTGGCTTCGTTTTTTCAACTGTTGTTGTGTTACTCGGATATGGTTTTGCTAATACTTTGCCGCAACTTGAAAAGTATTTACGTTACTGGGCAATTTTCGCTCTATTTGTTGCAATAACTGTGATTATTCTTGTAAAGCGTAAGGTTGAAAAAGCTTTCGTTGATTAAGGCTTGCGCTTTCTAATTGCAATTAGCGGTGGGTTATAGGCAATATGTGCAATCTCTTGGCGGCGTTTTTTGTAGGTATCTGATGCGCCAACAATCATGTGTTCGAATCTGATGTCACCCTTAATTAAGTCCCGAAGCTCTGCAGCAGTGGTTGCTTGGCTAAATATTGGAGCAACCTTCGCCATCTTTGCGGCGTCTGGGTGTGGTCTAAATTTGCGATAGATAAGTGCAATACGACGCAGACCAATGTAAGCAATGTGACGCACTCCGCGGTTGATGTGATCTTGAAGCATTAGACGTTTGTACGTCATCGAGCCCGGTTTGATTGCAGATTGGTCAGCGATGAGTTTTAAGAAAATCTGCGCAATCTCTGTACTTCCAGAAACCTCTGGGAGTCGAGCGCACTTCGAAGATAGCGCTGCTCGAACTTGTGGATCTTGTAATTTCTTAACTGTTGCGGTGATATCTGCGAGATCTGCTTGATCAGCGCGAAGCGCAAATCCAAAGTCGTGACACCACTGTGCACGTGCTTCTTGATCATCTGTTCCACGAATATTGGAAACAAAGACTGTTGGAATTTGAGCAGGCAACAATTCGTGAACACCGTTGTAACCAGTTGCGCATACGCCTGCATCAAATGCGTGCAGCACTTGGGCCAATGGAAAATAACGCACAACTTTGAGATCAAGTCCATCCGGAACCAAGGAATTTCCATCCTTATCAATGGGTTTCTTCGTAAGGACAACTTGCAAATCTTTCCAGCCGATGAGTCCCGATAGTGCAGCGGTCATTTTTTCATTCACATCGCTATCGCCCGTACCAAGTTGAACTAAGACGGCAGGTCGGTCTGGATCTAATTCTAAAATTTTGCGAGATTCACTGCGAGAAAGTGCTGTTTCTTTTTGAAATAAAGAAACTGGTGAAGTTAACTGAGCATCTTTTCGGTTAGCAGTTGGACCATGATCATACGACCGAGCAATATCTCCAGGTTCTACGATGAAATCCATCATGGCCGATTGCAATCCCAACACAAAACGTTGTGGTTTTTTCTGCCACAAACCACGGCGTACCCACACAAGAGATGTATGTGGTGCTTTAACTTTTGCAGCAATAACTCCTGGGTAAGGAACCACACCGTCAAATGAAATTAATTTCGCATCGGTTTCTTCAACCAATGCCACAAGTCGATCACGCAGGTATTGATCCCACAAATCACGCGACATCCATTCGCGATCCCGTCCAGGAATGTATTCGGTACGAATTCCCATGTAATCAGAGATTTCAGCGATACCGGCTGCCATAGAGACAATAATCGGATTCGCAACTGGTTTAAGAGCCAATGCGATTGCACTTGCTCGTGCAAGGTGCCCCATTCCAACACCATTACTTGTTGCAAGAATGATTGTCGGCTTGTTCACGGAACGCACTTTACTTCACTTGTGATGCATCAGGCTTAAGTGGCGGACAAATTCCACCTGGCGCTACTAGTGGTTCAAAATGCCACCATTCGTTTTCATATACACGACAGAGCCCAAAAGTGTCTCCATTGGCTTCTAACCACGATGCTCCAGATTTATCATGATGAAGATTGACATCGAGTGCGAGCCCCCATGGATGTCTGGATAGTTCTGCAGGTAAGACCCACTTCTTCGCTTCTTCTGGCGTTTTATGTTCTTTAATTGCACGTTGATATAAATAATCTTGTGTCTCTGTTGTTCTAAATCCAGAATCAATACTCATTTCAATTCCTACTTCTTGTGCAGCTGCTTGTGCACTATGAAAACGCGCAAGAACTTGCGGATGTATTTTATTTGGTCGTTCGGTTCCTTCAACAATTGCACTTTGTCCTAGCGGTTCGTCTTCGCCAATTACGCAACCGATAAAATCGGGGCGGATAATAAATTCTTGGTTTGGCTTGTTAAAACAATAAACTGGGCTAAATTTAATTTCTTGGACAATTTTGTTTTCTTTGTGTGAAATAGCGTCCGCGGCAAGTCCAAAAAGGGACGCTGCGCCCATTAACAAAACGGCCATAAAAAACATAGAAAAACTGTAACACGCGTAAAAATGTCCGAATTTCCCGCGTAAAAACTACTGTTGAATTAAAAAATAAAGCGGGTAAACTCACTTTTTATAAAGCTGCTGAAGAGGAGCCCGTTTCGCTCATTTCTAGAAATCCTAGATCCAAAGCGAAACTAGATTGATAAATGAAAACACATGCGAATCATGCGCAAACGTTTAGAAATGTCCCTGCAACATCCACGCCACTATCTGAATCTAAAGTTGGTGCACTACTAGACCAAGAATGGGCCCGCTTCAAAGAGGGAACATCCGGTTCAGAAAAAGAAAATAAATTAGCTGCTCAGAGTTTTCCCATGGGCGTTCCATCTAGTTTCCAATACTGGGATCCGTATCCAATCTCTATCAAGTCTGCCAAGGGCGCTTGGATGGTTGATATGGATAATCGCCCTGTGCTCGATCTTTCTATGGGCTTTGGAGCAATGCTTGCAGGTCACCTCAATCCAGTCGTAGTTCAAGAAATCAAAGAATCTCTCGAAGTTGGAACCCTCTTCGTCACCCCTTCACCAATTTCTAGAGATGCTGCAGAGCTAATCTGTAAGCGCTTTAGCCTCGATCAGGTTCGCTTCACCAACTCAGGCACTGAATCGACGATGTATGCGGTCAGAACTGCTCGTGCTTTCACTGGCAAAACAGGTCTTGTAAAAGTTGAAGGTGGATACCACGGTAGCTATGACCCACTGACAGTCTCATGCAAACCAACACTTGCTCAAGCGGGAGATGCTGACAATCCAAATGTGATCATCGATCCATCAACTGTTGTCGGTGATGTATTTGTCGTTCCTTATAACGATGCCGAAGCTCTCGAGCGCACATTCGCAAAGCACAAAGACAAAATCGCGTGCTTTGTTGTTGAGCCAGTACTTGAAAATATCGCAATTGTTCTGCCAGATGCTGGATACCTCGAGCGTGTGCGTGAACTCTGCGATCAATACGAAATCGTTTTGATTTTTGATGAAGTTAAGACCGGACTTACAGCAGGTGCCCAAGGTGCTGCGCAACGTCTAGGCGTTCAGCCAGATTTAATCACTCTGGCTAAATCAATTGGTGGCGGCGTACCTGTTGCTGCATTCGGCGGAAAGAAAAAGTTTATGGACGCCGTAACTGATGGGCGCATGTCGCACTTCGGAACTTTTAACGGAAATCCACTTGCCATGGCTGGTGTTCGCGCAATTGACAAGATTTGTAACGCAGAAACACTCGGCGTTGCAGAAGGATTCAATATGCAAGCACTTAATCGCATCTCTGAAATTATTTCAGAGTACGAATTGCCTGCGCACACAGTTGGTTTTGGTGTCAAAGGTTGCATCACCTGGTCAACAACACCAGTGCGCAATTACCGTGATTACAAAGCAACTGATTTCAAAATTGCAGAGCTCTCATGGCTCTGGTCAATTAACCGTGGCATCATGACGCCTCCGGGACTCGATGAGCAGTGGCTGATCTCCTTGGCACATGGTCAAAAAGAAATCGACCTTCTTGTAGAGGACTTCCGCAGCCTTGCTGCTGCAATCCGAAACTAATTAATTAGATAGTCCACGACGAATGCAGTGGTCGGCCTTCGGCATAACCTGCTGAAGATTGAATGCCGACTACTGCTTTGTCTGCAAACTCATCAAGAGTCTTTGCTCCCGCATATGTGCACGACGAACGAAGTCCAGCAATAATTTCATCTAATAAATCTTCAACGCCCGGACGTTGTGGATTTAAATACATGCGAGATGTTGAAATGCCTTCTTCGAATAACGCTTTGCGTGCGCGATCAAATGCATCTTCTTGAGTTGTACGCGCCGCCACTGCGCGAGCAGATGCCATTCCAAAGGACTCTTTAAATAATCGACCCGTCGAATCCATCTGTACATCACCTGGTGATTCATGTGTTCCTGCAAACCACGAACCGATCATGACATTTGATGCTCCAGCGGCAAGTGCCAGTGCAACATCGCGGGGGTGGCGAACTCCACCATCTGCCCATACATGTTTTCCTTTTTTCTTTGCAGCAGCTGCACACTCAAGGACAGCTGAAAATTGTGGGCGACCAACACCGGTTTGCATTCGCGTTGTGCACATTGCGCCAGGGCCAACTCCGACTTTAACAATATCTGCACCCGCATCGATTAAATCTTCGGTGCCAGTTGCCGTCACAACGTTTCCGGCAACCAAAGGAACATTAGGATTAAGCGCTTTAATCACTTTGAGCGCTTCAAACATCTTCTTTTGATGTCCGTGCGCTGTATCAATTACAAGAACATCGGCGCCTGAATCAATCAGTGCACGTGCTTTTCCAGCGACGTCACCATTGATTCCGATTGCTGCGGCAATTCGTAGGTTGTTCTGTGCATCAACTGCTGGCACATACAGAGTGCTACGAAGCGCTCCTACTCGAGTCAGAATTCCCGCCAACTCACCTTGACTATTTACAACTGGTGCAAGTTTGCGGCGATTATCGTGCAAGAAATCAAATGCCTGGCGTGCATCTGCAGTGTCTTTTAACGTTAACAAATCTTTACTCATCACAGTGTGTAACTGTGTAAAGCGATCAACTCCTGCACAATCTTCTTCAGTGACAATTCCAACTGGTTTGTTGTTTTCAATAATTACAACCGCACCGTGTGCGCGCTTTGATAACAAACTGACCGCATCGGCGACCGTTTGTTGCGGTGATAAAGTCAGTGGCGTATCAAAGAAAATGTGACGAGTTTTGACCCATTTAATGACACTATCTACGACATCGAGTGGAATATCTTGCGGAATAACTACGAGTCCGCCGCGACGTGCAATTGTCTCTGCCATACGTCGGCCAGATACTGCCGTCATATTCGCTACAACAATTGGAATAGTTGTTCCGGAGCCATCGTGCGAAGTCAGATCAACTTCCATACGTGATGAAAGTTCGGATTTACTCGGCACCATGAATACATCGTCATAGGTGAGGTCGTGGCTCGGGTTATTTATGAATCGCACGTAGGTAAACACTAATACCTTTATATAAAAGCGCAATAACACGCCTAAACTGTTGAAAAACTCCGCATGGCAATCTAGCCTGATGCAATGTCAAAACATATAGAAAGCATCGGCGTAGACACCGTCCCTGAAAATCAACGCACCGGTAAGCCGCGCAACATAATCTCGGTTTTTGTCGGAAGTAATCTATCGCTCTCTGTAATGGTCTTTGGTTGGCTTGGCATTCTCTACGGGTTAAGTTGGTGGCAAAGCGTTTCTGCCATCCTATTTGGAACACTAATCGCTGCTGCATTTGTAAGCGCTTCCTCTTTACTTGGATGGCGCGCAGCTACAAATAACTCCGTAAGTTCCGGTGCATTTTTTGGGGTAAAAGGTCGTCTTATCGCCTCTTTTGTCGGATTGTTGCTCTGTATTCAATACGTAGCACTAACTGTTTGGACCGGTGGAGAAATTATTTCTGCGGGCTGGGCTCGTCTCACTGATTCAGAAATCAGCGATTTAATGACTGCTATTGGTTATGCAATCATCGCAATAGCCGTAGTACTTTTTGCAATTTTGGGTTATTCCTGGATTATTAGGCTAAGTAAATACGTAAGCCTCCTCATGGCGGCACTCATTGTTCTAAGCATTGTTGGATTGTGGTCAGCGTTTGACCCAAGTTATTCCGGAGATCCCGAGGTTTACGCACTTGGTTCTTTATGGCCAACATGGTTCTTAACTGCATTGACATGTGGTGCTGCCGGTCCAATTTCATACGTTACGCAAACGGGTGATTGGTCTAGATACATCTCTGAAAATGCACACACTGCTCGCGAAATTGTTAAAAATACTTTTATTGCAATGGTGGTCGGGTTATCAATTCCAACTTTATTTGGTGCATTTGTTGCTGTCGCAGCTTTTGATGAAGAAAGTTTCGCGGCTGGTTTTGTTGCAGGATCGCCTTCCTGGTTGCTTGTTCCACTATTGCTAATTGGTTTTATTGGAAGCCTCGGTCAAGGTTCAATTAACTTGTACAGCATGGGTCTTGATATGGATGCAATCTTTCCCAAACTATCTCGCTTAAAATCTACAGTTCTCGTCGCTGGTATTAGTACAGGACTTGTCTTCATTGGCAAGTTCATTTATGACGCCGAGGCCGCTGTCACGAATTCAGTTCTATTTCTAACAAGTTTGGCTTCATCATGGATTGTTATTTCACTTTATGGTTACTATAAAAACAAAGGAGTTTTTGACAAATCAGCTCTGCAAATATTTAATAAACGCGAAACCGGTGGACTTTATTGGTTTACCGGCGGCTGGAATCTCAAAGCTACCTTTTCATGGATTTTTGGTAGCGTCGTGGGAATTTTAGGTATTTCAACTGTTGATTATGTTGGTCCTATCGCCTCTGCATTGGGAGATGTGGATGTGAGCGTGCCTGGTGCTGTGATCAGCGCCTTATTTGTTTATGCAATATTGGAGCGCAAAAACTAATAAGATACGGGGATGACAACGGAGTCAGCTCTTGATACTGCGCGTTCCCAATTACGACGTGCCGTAGATCTTCTTCAACTCTCCGAAAACGACTGGCAAACACTTTCAACACCGCGACGCATTCTTGAAGTTGCCGTCCCACTTCGTCGAGATAACGGCAATGTTGAAATGTATAAAGGTTTCCGCGTTCAATATTCAACAACTCGTGGCCCATCAAAGGGTGGTGTTCGCTTTCACCCAGATATTGATATGGAAGAGACTGTTGCACTTGCAATGCTTATGACATGGAAGTGCGCACTGACTAACTTGCCATATGGTGGTGCGAAAGGTGGCATCGCAGTTGATGCGCACTCTCTGTCGTTAGCCGAAAACGAACGACTTACTCGTCGATATACATCTGAAATCTTGCCAATCATCGGACCAGAGCGCGATATTCCTGCGCCAGATGTCGGAACAGATGAACGCAACATGGCGTGGATGATGGATACCTATTCTGTTAACGCAGGATTTTCTGTTCCTGGTGT
>Ga0114967_10000269_pt1 | contig 43271 bp, 41 predicted proteins | sample M_130628_MF_Meta_FD_92639 | JGI IMG/M metagenome (GOLD analysis project Ga0114967, IMG submission 92639) | Freshwater microbial communities from Lake Montjoie, Canada to study carbon cycling - M_130628_MF_MetaG | ecosystem: Environmental > Aquatic > Freshwater > Lake | place: Lake Montjoie... | reverse complement strand
GGGAACAACTTCCCTGGAATCACCGGCCCGCTCCCATCCACAAACTGGGTTAAGGCAGGCATGTGTAAGTCCGGGAGCACGATCACCACGCCGAGAGCTAGGGCGAATATTGTGCCGAGCTTTAAGAATGTGCTCAAATAGTCGCGGGGTGCCAGCAAGAGCCACACAGGCAAAACCGAAGCGGCCAATCCGTACAAAATCACGCTCCAAGCCAGCGTATGGGCCTTGAGCCGAAAGATAGCGGCCCACTCCGGATTCGAGTGCACAAACTGCCCGCCCCACACTGAGGCGAGCAAAAGCACGGCACCCATCACAGACGCTTCCAACACTTTACCCGGCCTGATGAAGCGCATGTACCCGCCCATCAACATCGCCGCAGGAATCGTTGCCGCGACCGTAAATACTCCCCAAGGACTTTCCGCCAGCGCATTGACGACAACCAACGCCAATACCGCTAACAAAATAACCATGATCGCCAGAACCGCTACAGTGCCCACAAATCCCGCGGCCCGCCCCACCTCATCGCGCACCATCTGGGCCAGAGAACGCCCGTCCCGCCGAGTCGACGCCGCCAGAATGACCATGTCCTGCACAGCCCCTCCAAGCACCACTCCGAGGAGGATCCACAAGGTCCCCGGTAGGTATCCGAATTGCGCGGCAAGCACGGGGCCCACCAAAGGCCCAGGGCCAGAAATTGCGGCGAAGTGATGGCCAAAAACCACCCACGGATTTGTGCGCACAAAGTCGCGCCCGTCTTCATTGCGCTCGCAAGGGGTCGCCCGCAAATCCTCCAAAGCCAGAGCCCGGGCAGCGAGCCATTTGGAGTAAAACCGGTACCCAATGGCGTAAGTGCACACAGCCGCGGTTAACAAATAAACAGAGTTAACTGGCTCGGCCCGACGCAGTGCAATAACCGCATAGGCGCCACCACCGAGAAGAGCCACGGCGAGCCAGAGAAGGAAATGAAGCGCTTTTTTCATAAAGGGGGGGGTGAGTGGCTGGATGAGTCGTGATGAGTAAAACACGGAGGCAAGTTCAGGGATTTCCCTAGACTCCTGCTCTTGAGGCGTTCCTACTTTTGACTTAGTCTAACAGCATGAACAAGCTCGTGGTACCTGTGGAAGTCCGTTCTGTGTTACCACTCAACACGGGGCGCGCGGTGTTCTTGGGAAACGAGGAGAAAGTTTTTGTCATTTATGTCGATGAGACCGTGGGCGCCTCTATTTCCGTGCTGATGAAAGGGGTGCCTAGGGAACGCCCTATGACCCATGATTTGATGTGCCACCTGATGACGGCGCTCGGCGCAAAGGTGGATCGGGTGATCATTAACGAAGTCAAAAGTGAGACCTACTTCGCCCGCTTGATCGTGAGTTGTCAGAACGAACTCTTTGAGCGCAAAATTATCGAACTCGATGGCCGTCCAAGCGATTGCGTGGCGCTGGCAGTTGCACAAGGTGCTCCAATTTACGTCGCCAAAGAAGTCTGGGACGAGGTGGAAGACCGCTCCGAAGTGCTGCGGCAAATTCAGGAGAACGAGGGAAACCTCCCGCCGGAGCCCCCACCGAGCTAGGACGGATTACGGATCTAAAACGTCCTCGTGCGGCATTCAACGTTCTGGAAACCCTCCAATTTTCGCCTTAGCGCTGGGATTTTCCTTCCCTCACCCCGCTGGATCTCCACTAACTTCCAGTGCCATCTTCACGCCCGCACTTACCGACTTATGAACCCCGTTTCCGACCACCTCGTCTCCGAAGCTTTGAACTGGCGTTATGCCACAAAGAAATTCGATGCAACCCGCAAGATTCCAGCAGCCCAATGGAAGGAACTTGAAGCCGCTATGGTGTTGGCGCCTTCGTCTTTCGGACTCCAGCCCTGGCGCTTTATTGTGGTGCAAAACCCAGAGATACGCGCGCAATTGCCCGCGATTTCCTGGGGCCAGACCCAGACGGTGGATGCGTCGCACATGGTGGTGTTTGCCTATCGTAAAAACCTTTCAGTGGCCGATGTAGATCATTTCATTAAGCGCACTGCGGACGTTCGTAATGTGAGCATCGAGTCGCTGGAGGGATACCGAGGCTTTATTTTAAACACCCAAAAACAGGCCACGGAGCAAGGCTGGGTGGACAACTGGTGCTCTCGCCAAGTCTACATCGCTCTGGGTCAGACCATGGCGGCGGCCGCGCTCCTCGGAATTGACTCCTGCCCGCTGGAAGGCATCGAAGCACATCAATACGACACGCTTCTAGGACTCGAAAAGGAGGGCTACGCCTCCGTCTGCGGATTGGCACTCGGCTACCGCGCTGAAGACGACAAGTATGCGCACCAGCCCAAAGTTCGCTTTCCGACAGAAGAGGTCGTTAAGTATATTTGACTCTGAGCCTGCCCAGTTAAAATTGCAGCGAGAGTTAGGCATCGTGTTGTCTGAAGGGTGATGCATTGCCGGAAGATGCGTTTTACAGGCACTCGTGATACCAAATCTTAAAGAAAACTGGTTCTTCTCCCTCGGGAACTCGGAACCCCAGCTCCGCTTTGACTCTCCAAAAGCTCAGACAGACATTGCGGAGCTGGGGCTCCGCGCTCCCAGGTGCTGAGGTCTTTTGAATCATCCATCAAACTTAAAGAGACGGTATGGGAGCTAAAACGCCAGTTAGAATGTGTTAAATACTGGGCGCTCCGAGATCTTAAACCAGAGAGGCTTTGGCAAGTTCACTCACACGCTTCGCTGTATTGTTTGTTAAGGCTTTCCCGCTAAAGCGCGTTGTTCGGCCCACAGTCTGTTGAGCTCCCTTTGCCGTTGCGTTTGACTTAAACTAATGTCGTTTCGTACTTGGAGCTCTTCACGCTCCAGCTCCCCCATCTTTTTACTAGGCACATAAACAAGCTGAACTCTCGGGTATTCGGTTTGACGTTGAAATAATTCCGAGCCCTTTGGTTGGTTGATATTTTCCTCGGAGAGTGGCACTACAGTTTGCTTGGCGATGCGGTTTTCAACTGGGAGCCGACTCTGTTTATTTTTCATCGCGGCCAAACTGTACTGCGAGGAGTCTCCAAAAATGTGAACCGCATTTCCTTTCGAAGTGATTTGAAAAAGCCGCCGAGCAAAGGCATCGGGAATTCGGATACAACCATGGGAAGCAGGCACCCCTGGAAGGGCGCCAGCATGAATGGCAAGACCTTCCATCGTAAGTCTTTGCATAAACGGCATCGGTGCATTATTGTAAAGGTTAGAGTAATGCACTGCTTCCTTTTCTAAAATGCTAAACACTCCATTGGGAGTTGAACGATGCGTCCTCCCAGAGCTGATGCTCGAGCGAGCAATCAAGATTTCCCCTCGATAAACTTCAAGAATTTGCGAAGAGAGATTCACTTGAATAGACACCTCTCCCTCGGTTGAAAGATCAGTTTGCCACTCAAATTTCCCCGGCGGCAAAAACTCTGAGGTGGTTAAAGGAATGACCAAATCAGTTTTCTCAGGCGGACTGGCAAGCAATCTCGACTCTCCCCATACAAACAAAAAAATAATTAATGTAAGCTCTAGAGCTTTCATGCAGACATCTGGGCCGATTTAGCGTCAAACGATTTAATTGGCAGGAAATTCCTACTCACCAATTTTTAATCAACAGCCACACTTTGACACAAGCTACATTCCACACTCAACCGCTGACCTCGAAGAATGTTTGTCTGCCAAGCGACATAAGCTCCCAGTCGTGGAACGGCACGCACTAAAGTTTAGGCAGACCAATCACTTTGGCCGCTTCTGCCGGAGAGACGCTCTTCTCCTCTAAATTACTTAGAAAGTTATCACGAGGAGGCAACCCGAGCACCGAATCAAGACGCTCAGGATGTTCCAAACGCGAAAACACCATCCGCTTAATCTTGGATCGCGCCACCGTCTTATTCCCATAACCTCCAGGCAGGTTACTGCTCCAAAACGAAACTGTCTCCTCGCCGTTCTCCATGCCCGTGCTGGCAAAAATAACGGAGTGCCCCTTTTCGGCTGCCCCAATGGAATCATTCCAAAAAATCTTCAGGAAATCTCCCGCCTTGGCCTTTTGAATGTCAGTGAAATTCGTCCCGATTCCCGTTTCCTGAAAGAGCCGCGCTGTGCCCGGCCCATTCGCATTCCAGCGCCCCCACACACCCTCTCCGTCGCCCTGCCCCTCCACGATCAAGGCACGCCAAACCTCGGGCGACAACTTTAACTGAGCCGCCTTTTGCTGCTGCGCTAAAGCAACCAGCCAAACTAGATACGTAGCTCCAGAACAAAAACTGGGCTGCGCCAGCGCCGGTCGCAACGCGGGACGCCCATCTTCCCATGCCACTGCGGACTGCAACGCATCGCGGGCCACCAACGTGGTCGCATAGCCGCCGCCCAAGGGCAGCTTTTCCAGAGCAGTAATAATGGCATCGTTCCACGGAGCCGTCTCCAATGGGGACGGCTCGGGAGTGGCCTCTGCTTTTGCTTCCTTTTTCGAACTGGCCTTGGCATCGGAAGTTTTTCCCGCAAGGGCCGCACATCCCCCCACCCAGGGCAGCAAAGCCAACAGAGCAAGAATGGGGTATTGCATAAAACGAAAGGGTTGCTGCATGAGAAGAGAAAATGCAACAGACGACGCGCGCGTGCAAGCGGAGGAATCAAGAAGTCTGGTATGGCGAAATCTCTATTCTCGACTAATGTTTGTCCACTCCCGCAATCCTTATGCGTGCCTCTATTTTTGGACTTTGCCTCCTGAGCTTCCATCTCCTTTCCCCTGTTCCTCAGGCCCATAGCGCGCCGGGTTTCCTCGAGCGGCTCATTTCTACAGAAAAAAATGCCTCGGCGCAAAAAACGCAACAAACCACCGACGCAAACAGCTTCATTCCAGCCCCTGAGGTATATTTTTCGCCACGCGGCGGTTGCACTGACGCTGTGGTGCGTGAGCTGAGTGCGGCGCGCCAGACCGTTCTGGTTCAGGCCTATTCCTTCACATCAGCTCCCATCGCCAGCGCGCTCGTGGCAGCGTCCCGACGCGGGGTGCGAGTGGAGGCTATTCTGGATAAAAGCAACAAAACCGGCAAATACTCCGAAGCTGACTTTCTGCTAAATGCCCGAATTCCCACTTACATTGACGCCAAACATGCCATCGCACACAACAAAGTGATGATCATTGACGGGGAAACTGTCCTGACAGGCTCATTCAACTTCACCAAGGCCGCCGAGGAGAGCAATGCAGAGAATCTGCTGATATTACGCAGCCCTCAACTCGCGGCGCAGTACTCGCGCTCTCTTCTGGAGCACCGGGAGCATTCCCTACCCTACACGGGAAGATGAGTGTAACCCGCTTTCTTTGTTCACAGAGCAAAGGATTGTTTGCCAGTACATTGCTTAAACACATTGGAATTATCCGCTGAACCCAGAGTTTGAAATCAGCAGGCTCTCTAATTTTGGATAATCACAAATCAGTTGAGCTTTGACGTGATTCAGAACTTAAATTTCCACCCGCATATAGTTTTACATTCGAGGACCCCAACCCGATACAGTCTTACACGCAAAAACCGAACCAAAATGAGTAACTCAATCAAAAAACCGTCCGTTGGATTATGTTTTATTGACACAGCCGCACCGGTATTAAGCCGAGTGGCCCTTAATAACTGCATAAACGGATTCTCCTTCGACAAAGTTACCGTTTTTACCGATACTCCCGAGTTCTACAACGGAGTTCCCTCAGTTCAGATTCCAACGCTCAAATCGGCCCTTGCCTATGGTGAATTTGTCATCAGAGAACTTCCAAAGTACATTGAGACTGATTTTATTTTAATCGCGCACTACGACGGCTTCATTCTGAACAAAGACCAGTTTTCGCCGCACTTTTATCATTATGATTATATTGGAGCCCCGTTTGGAACGCCCAGCGGTCCGGTAGTTGGAAACGGAGGCTTCTGCTGGAGATCCAGAAAGCTTTGCCTTGGAATTCAGTCTATCGTTGAGAACGAGATATTAACAGAATACGAAGACTTGGTAATTTGCACACGGAAGCGCGGCCTTTTGGAAAGTCAGTACAACTGTCGGTTTTCATCTGTGGAGTTGGCCTCGCACTTTTCTTTCGAAGCCGCCATTCCGCCCTACCCAACCTTCGGGTTTCACGGTGCATTTCACCTCCCTGCATTGTTTCGAGAAAATCTTCCCTTTCTTTTGGAGAATGTGCCGCCACGTTTGCTAACAACCGAGGACGGCATGATCCCGATCTTTATGCACCATCTCAACATGATTTCACCGAGCGCAGTCACACAATACGAAGAGATCGTCTCTCGGAAAAAAGAGAGCGCCCGTGCTGCACGTTTGTAAGAGAACAGAGATGAGGCTGATTGAAGTAGAATCAGCGAGCCATTTACCGAATGAAAATTGAGAAGGAACTGCTGCCAGGAGCTTGGCTCGTAAAACTTATCCACCATCAAGACCGACGCGGTAGCTTCGTTAAAAAATTCACGAAAACGTTTTTCCAAGCCCACGGGATGGAGCATGAATTTACCGAATCTTTTTATACCACGTCGCAAAAAAACGCGGTCCGGGGAATGCACTTCTTTGCACCTCCAAGAGATCACGTTAAGACCGTTTTGTGCGCCGCCGGCTCGGTGAAAGACGTCTTGCTCGATCTTCGGGCGGGACCAGGATACGGAACAGTTGCCGAAGTTATTTTAGAATCCGCTCATCCAAAATTAATTTATATTCCTAAAGGCGTCGCCCATGGTTTTTTGTCTTTAGAGGATAATTCAGTCATCGTCTACAACACGACTACTGAGTACGCCAGCGAGTGCGATATGGGCGTTCATTGGAATAGCTTCGGCCATGACTGGAACGTGAACCAAGAAGTAATAGAGTCCCCCCGAGACCAGTCGCTCATTCATTTCAAGGATTTCAAGAGTCCCTTTTGAGCCATGAATTTATTTGTCACTGGCGCCACTGGTTTCGTCGGCAGCAACTTTCTAAAACAGGCGCATGCTCTTGGTCATCGCATTAAAGCCCTCCGCCGCAGAGGCAGTCACACGAGAGTCCCTCTAGATTTTGAAGTAGATTGGGTTGAAGCGGAACTGGATGAGGATCTCTCAAATCATTTTTCCAAAATTGATTGCGTAGTCCATCTCGCGTCCCACACTCCAAATCCGCCCTACGATACATTGGAGAAATGTCTTTACTGGAATGTTTTAGCGAGCGCGAAACTACTTCAAACCGCCGCTCGTGCGGGCGTGAGAAAATTCGTCGCCACTGGAACATACTTTGAATACGGCTCCGCGGGTGATCTCCATGAGCGGATTCCGCCAAGCTGTGAGTTGCGACCGACGCTGAGTTATCCCATTTCCAAGGCGGCTGCGTCCGTTGCACTTTTAGGATCGGCTCGGGAATTAAACTTGGAGTTGCAGGTGCTCCGTCTTTTCCAAGTCTACGGAGAGGGCGAAGCGGAAAAGAGATTTTGGCCCTCGCTCAGAAAAGCGGCATTAGCCGGTGAGGACTTCCCGATGAGTGCTGGCACGCAAATTCGCGATTTCATTAACGTAAGCGACGTGGCGAATGATATTTGCGAGACGCTCAAATTTTCAGAGGTGAAGCCGGGGCAACCGCATATTCGCAATATCGGCACTGGGAAAGGCCAATCTCTACTGACATTTGCTCAAAGTTGGTGGGAAGTGTGGAAGGCCAAGGGACGCCTCATCCCCGGCGCCCTACCGTCCCGCCCTGGAGAGCGACCCAAGCTTGTGGCCAATATTGAGGACATCCACGTCGCCTAACCGGCTGAATTCCAGCTGAGGCCAACGTACTTTGCCCATTTGACTAACGAGTGGAAACAATCGCCGCCTCACCCAAAACGGTTTCCGCTAAAAAATGGGGCGCGTTTATCATTTCGGTCCTCTGCGTCGCAATCGCCTCCGGGTCGCTGAGCGCCGCGTTTCTGCGCGGTTTGGACCACGTAACCGCCCTGCGTTTTCGCTACCCAAACCTGATTTACGGCCTCCCCTTCGTCGGCGTATGCATGGTGGCAGCCTATCGACGTCTCGGTGGCATGGCAAACCGCGGCAACGACTTGCTTGTAGAGCGTATCCGGCTGCAAAACGGCCCCGCCGAAGCTCGCATGGCTCCGCTCATTTTTTGTAGCACACTCCTTTCGCATCTTTGCGGTGCATCGACAGGCAGGGAAGGCGCAGCCGTGCAAATGGGCGGAGGAGTTGCGGCGCTCCTGATTCGCCTGACCCAAATCCCCGCATCTTTGCAACAAGCTCTTTTAGTCGCTGGCGTCTCGGCTGGCTTCGCCTCCATTTTCGGAACGCCGCTTGCCGGTGCAATGTTCGCGCTGGAAGTAGCCACACCCCGACGTCCGATATGGCGTCACCTCCCGCTCGCGGTTGGGTGCGCCTCTCTTGCGGATTGGACCACCCACGCTTGGGGCATCACCCACGTGGCCTACACCATCCCGACGCCTGACTGGCAACAATGGTCCCAACTGCCAATGCTGGCGGGCCTTGCAGTCGCCGCCCTCACGTTTGGTATGGCGGGTAAAATGTTCGTGCGAATGCACCACGGGATTTTGGCATGGCAAGAGAAGCGCCAGTTTGTGTGGTGGCTCCCCCCATTTTTGGGAGGAAGTCTGCTGATTGCCCTCAGCCAATTACCTAAGACGAGCGACTACTTTGGGCTTGGAACATGGAGCATCGACCCAGTGGTCGTCACCCTCTCCAGCGCGTTTTCAGAGCACGGGGCACACGCTTGGAGCTGGCTGGCAAAATTGACTCTCACAGCGCTTTCATTGGGCACCGGGTTTAAGGGAGGCGAGGTCACGCCACTCTTTTTCACCGGCGCAACTTTGGGAAATGTGATGGCAGGGCCGCTCGGTTTACCGGTCCCACTCTGCGCAGGCCTTGGATTTGTCGCGGTATTTGCTGGAGCTGCCCACACACCGCTCACTGGAGCCTTGTTGGCGGCTGAACTTTTCGGGTGGAGCGCTTTCCCCTTGTTTTTAGCGACCTGCTGGCTGGCTCATTGGACTTGCGGACGTGCAGGATTGTACGCAAGTCAGGAGCGTTAAAAGCGACGAACTTCCGAAGTGAATCAGTGAACCACGCACAGAGCAAAGAAAGCGGCTCTGAGCATTCTGCTTTGCCCTTGCGTGCCACCCAGAGAACCACCTATAGATTAGGGTTCACCTTTACTTTATGGGCCAACAAAATAACAAAATTGAGAAACGTCGTCGCCGCGCAGCCTACCTTGAGCGCCTGAAAACCCGCGCCAAAGAAGCCGCTCTGAAACACAAAGTTCGCCGCCCCAAGAAGGAAGCTGCCGCAGTGTAAGGTAACGCTGCACCTCGAAGCTACAAGCTGCTCCACCACAACAGGTCACTGCGCCACAGAAGCTCTCAAGCAGTGACCTGCGCGAAAAGTCGCAATACATTTTCCATCTCCTAAACCACGGAAAACTGTTTTGTTAATTCGCGCCTTCAGACACTAGCGAGACTCAAAGGGTAACTTTCATGGGAGTCCTTCCTCGAAATCTCACGTACTGACTTTTACGTAGTGAATCAATGACGCTGTAGGCTGCTAACGATCGCTTCACTACAGATAGTTATCGGCCGCTAAAGCCGGGCAAATTAGGGCGAGTAAATCGTCCCATCACAGACCGCAACTTTAGGACAGAGTCGGCTGCGTTTCCTCTCCAACGGAGAATTGCAAACGGAACAGCCGCTCATACATGGGGCACCGTAGCACGAGTTCCGAATGGCGCCCTCGGTCCACAACGCCCCCCTGATCCATCACCACAATCTGGTCGGCCTCCAGGATTGTTGAAAACCGGTGTGCGATTGCCACCACAGTCCTACCCTGCCGCAAAACGCGCAACGCGTCCTTAAACGCCTGCTCGGTGTCCGTATCTAAATTTGAGGTTGCCTCATCCAATAATAGGATGGGCGAATTGCGCAAAATCGCCCGTGCGATAGTCACTCGCTGCAACTGCCCACCGGAAAGATTGCAGCCCTTGTCGCCCACCAAAGTTTGATAACCCTGTGGCTGCTTCATGATGAACTCATCTGCGTGCGCAATCTGAGCCGCCGCGCGAACCTCTTCCAAAGTGGCTTCCAAACGTCCGTAACGAATGTTATTTTCAATCGTGTCGTGAAACAGAAATAGATCCTGATTCACTATCCCGATGTTCTCGCGCAACGATGTCTGTTGAACATCCTTGAGATCGTGTCCGTCAATTAAGATCCGCCCCTGATGCGGATCGTAAAAGCGAAGCATCAACGACATCATCGTGCTCTTTCCTGCGCCACTTTCTCCCACAAGCGCGTAAAACTTGCCGGGTTCAAACTCGAGACTCAGCCCCTTCACCGCCGGCGCGGCCCCAGGCCGATACGAATACGTCACGTTCTCAAAAACAATCGCCCCCTTGGCCCGCCCCAAATGCAACGCAGTCGGGGAGTCCTCAATTTCCGAGCGCTCGTCCAACATTCGAAACACCTGATCCGACGCCGTCGTACAACGTTGCACCACCATCTGAAGCCGACTCAGCGCCTTAATATCGGGATACAACAACACCAAGAGCCCCACTCGGAAAGAGAAGTCATCGAAGCGTACCCCTCTCCACCAGCAGTAAACTAACCCGCCCGCAATTCCAAGGGATGCAGTTGTTTCCACCAGTGGCCCGACAATCTCCACCATCCTGTAAATCCGCATTGTCGTGCTATTGACGTCCTTTGCCGCCCCGATAAAACGCTCAATCTCGTACGCTTCACGCGCATGAGATTTCACCACGCGAATCCCCGAAATCGACTCCATCACGATCCCCGAAATCTTCGCACCCTGCTCCTGCTCCTTCTTGGCACCACGCAACACCCGCTTGCGCAACAACAACACAGGCAACATGCAGAGTGGGAATACCACCAAACTGAACCCCATAAAAACCGGATCTTTCACCGTCAAATACACCAGCGTGGAAATGACCGCCGCCGGCCGCCGCACGAGGTCCTGCGCCAAGGTCATCGCGGCACTCGCGCAAGTGGCGGTCATTCCGAACGCCGTTTGAATCAGTTCGGCGCCGCGTTGTTTGTTAAAGAACTCCAACGAACGCCCCATGATCCTAGTGAAAACCTTGCGTTGAAGATCCAGAGCCAAACGCTGTTGCACCCACATAAGCTGATAGTTGGCAAGGAAATCCAACAATCCGCGCAGCGCCATGAACAAGGGAATCAACGCGCAAACCGCGGCCACGCGTGAAAAAGTTCGCCAATCACCTTCCGGCCACCACTGTCGAATCCAGGGCGTAAAATCCACTTCGCCAACCAAGGGCAGCGTTTTGGTAAAGTTCAACTCCCCGCCCAGCACCAGTTTAGAGACGACGGTGAGTACCGCCATGAGCAGCGTCGAACTCATCCCCGCCAAAAGTGCGGTGACCAGTCCGCCGAAAAACCGCCGCCGATACGGCATCAAGTAGACGAACAAACGGCGATAAGCTTGAGTCACGCTCATGAAGAGCGCCTTGGGTTGTGGACTAGATTCCATGAGACGTTAGAGCGAAGCGGAACATTCTTTCAGACTCGGTGGATAAAGCAAAGCAGGAGGCGAGACGCCCCATCCCAGCATTCCTCCCGCCACCGGTTTCGCGTTAACCTACCAACAGTCCGCTAATCCGAGCGCAAACGTGCGCCGCAAACGGGATCGCGCAAGTCCATCCAGGCGACACCGCGTTCAACACATGAAACGATTTCGCGTCGCCCTCCAGGACGAAGTCCATCTCCAACTTTCTCGTGCGAATATCCATCAACTGCGCCCGAATCCCGGGCCGCCCCCACTTCCGATACGACGACGCCTCCACCTGCGTCGCGATTTCGCCCGCCAGTTTCACCAAATGGCGTCTATTGTACTTCTGTAATTCCTCCACCGCCAACCGCCGGAAATCGAACCCCGCAAACGCGATCAACCCCAACTCCCTCGTCAGCGTCTCCATGCAATCGACCAAATCAAAGTTTTGCAGCCCTCCATACTGCTCACGCCAAAACGCGGGTATCGCCGTAGGGCCTATTTTTACATGACCATCCACAGTCAACGTAAAGTGAACCCCCAGGAACGGATTACGTAAGTCTGGTACGGGATAAATATTGGTGCGAAAAGCACCCGCCGACTCGTCCCCGTAAAGATACAACCCCTTGAAAGGAATGATGCGATAATGCTCGGAAAACCCAAATTGCCGCGCGATGGAATCCGCGTGAAGACCCGCCGCATTGATCACATACCCGCCGGTTGCCTTGCCCGTCGCCGACTCGAACCTCCCCTGCCCCTCACCGGCAAATAGAGTCCCCAGCGTAAACTTTACCCCTTCACGCTCGGCCTCCACGCGCATCGCTTCCAGCACCGCCAGTGGATCCGCCGTGGACGTGCTTGGTGAAAAAAGTGCGCGCTGCACCGTCTTGACACGGGGCTCTATTTCACGCGCCTGCTCTTCTGTCATATTCTCCAAAGGAACCTGATTCGCCTTCGCGCGCCGCAGCAATTCGTCCAGTTGCGGCAAGTCCGCCTCCGAACGGGCCACCACTAATTTTCCACACCGGTTGAGGGGCAGTCCGTGCTCCTCGCAAAACTGCGTCAGGGCAAGGTTCCCCTGTCGGGTAAACTGCGCTTTGAGAGAATCTGCCGAGTAATAAAATCCCGCGTGAATCACCCCGCTATTGCGCCCGCTGGAATGCATTCCCAACGCCCTTTCTTTTTCCAGCACCGTAACCGAGGCGCCCTCAAAAACGGCTCGCAACTGCCGTGCAATGCTCACCCCGATTATCCCCCCACCAATTACTAGAAAATCCGGATGCTTAGACATAGAACCCAAAACCTATAACCTGAACATCAGACATCCCCCGCTCAACCCCGATCTGTACTCCGATCCGTAAGAAGAACGAATTACCTCAAAAAAGCCGATGTTTCCACGGCTGGGGCACTGCTCCGTTGTCATTTACTTTAGAATCAACGAGACCTTCCCGCTTAGATGAACCATTTGAGTTTCGGCGAGTCCCCACTATTTAATCCCACCATCCCCGCTCGCATTTTAACCCTCTCCCTTTCGGCCCCATAGAGTTTGTCTCGCTTCCAACACAGCACAAAGCACTAATAACCCTCATGAACCTCTCCCGCCGCAGTTTCGTTCAATCCCTCACTTCCGGTACGCTCGCCGCAATTGCCTCTCCCCTAGCGTCTCCCACGGCCTCCGCGCTGTCCCCACGCCCGACCGCCTTGGGCATGGACAATTTCGCCGTTCGCGCAATGGGCTGGAACGCGTTTGAACTCATCCATTACGCCTCGAAACTCAAACTCGACACCCTCTTTCTCTCCGACATCGACTGCCTGCCTTCCCTGGAAGACAGCGCCCTCAAAGAGGTCAAAGCGCAGGCCGACGCCGCAGATTTGCTCCTTTACACGGGCTCATGGAGCATCTGCCCCACTTCGGTGCGCTTCAAACCCAAATGGGGTACTGCCGAGGAACATTTGCGCACTGGCATTCGGGTTTCCAAGGCGCTGGGTTCGCCTGTGTTTCGAGTGATTTTAGGCAGTATGGACGACCGCAAAACTCCCGGCGGAATCCTTGCACGGATCGAGGACACTGTCCAAGTACTCAAAGCGTGCAAGGGAGTTGCAATGGATGCAGGCATCAAAATTTCCGTCGAAAATCATGCGGGTGACATGCATTCCTGGGAGTTGATTCAACTGATCGAAAAAGCGGGTCCCGAATTCGTCGGAGTCAACATCGACTCAGGCAATGCGGCTTGGACACTCGAAGATCCGTTAGATTTGTTAGAGCGCCTCGGCCCATACACGAATTGCTCCAGCCTGCGTGACGATATGATTTGGAACTATGAGGATGGGGCGATGGTCCAATGGACGGCTATCGGCGAAGGCCTCGTGGATTGGCCTGCGTACATGAACCGCTGGCGGACGCTTTGCCCCGATGTTCCGTTCCAAATCGAAACGATCTCCGGTTTTTCGAAACCATTTCCCTTCAAAAAGTCCAGCTTTTGGGATCATTACGACAAGCGCCCCGAAGTGCTGGCAAAATTTGAAGCGTTAGCTGCTAAAGGACACTCCATTCCCTCATTTAAACCCGCGCCGGACATAGAAAAAAAACAAGCTGAGCAAACCTATCAACTCGCCGAGCTCGAACGCAGCGTCGCCTATTGTCGACAAACGTTAGGCTTAGGCCGCAAAGCCGTGTGATAATTTGTCAGCCGAGTCGTCGCCGCCCCGTCGTTTGCGCACGCCTCCACTGAATTGAGGCCGTAAAGTTTGCAGCGGTTGATCTACTTAGAACGGCTAAATCTTGGGTAACTGGGAGGTAAGGCGAGGTAAAAAGTGTCCGCACCTTCCGGAGAGCAGGTCACCGAAAGCCAAAATTCAGCGCAGCACACAGAGACCTTCGATCTCAGCGGCATCTGCGAGACGGCTGTCTGCCGTTAGCAAGGAAACGGACGATCGACTCTCTTGCGCAAAAAACAACGCGGCGGCCAATTGTAATGAGTCTGCTGCGCGGAGCGGATGAGTGCGTAGAAGGCGGATTGCCAGCGTTCGAATCGCCGCGGAAGGCAGAAGTTCATGCCACGCCGAACTGAGGACAGACAGTTGATCTCGGGCAAACCGCGCACCCGCCGTATTCAAACTGCCGTCTCGAAAGCGTCGCTGGATGGCCGATTCACATTCGATCGAACTCCCCCACCAGACTACAAGGGTGGTGTCGGCCATTAGGGACTCCGTCCTCCGTGCGGAATCGGATTCGTTCACCAAAAGAGGCACTATCGCTGAGCTATCCCAGAAGTTCATCGTTCCTCCGCCCGCTCTGCTAAAATGGTACTGCGCAGGTCTAAGGACTCAGCAAGAACTGCCCGAGGAGCGGCCAAAAAAACGTCCACGTTCAAAGGAGCCCCGCTTGGAAGGGTGAGAACTCCAGATTCATAAAGAGCGCAGAGCGTCGCGTTTTGGCCGTCGGTTCCCGCCGCGACAACGGGCTGAAGAGTGGCCACTGGCCTGTTTCTTTCGGTGATGAGAACAGACTCGCCGCGTTTGACATGCCGCAACAGACGCGACAGTTCATTCTTAGCAGTAGCTACATTAGCCGTAATCATAATGGCCAATATAGCCTACTTTTTAGAGTGTAACAAGTCAAAAGGGAATTTTAATGGCGAATGACAGGATGTTGTCGACTTGCGCGCAAAATGTTGACGAAGTCACAGGATCTCACACTACGCACACGTGGCACAGAGACTTTCACCCTCTCTGTAGTACGACTTTTCGAGTAGCCCCGAGCGTCTTGACGATATGTCAGTTTAAGTGTCACTTTATCTGACGGGTTTTGCCTCTCCGCATCCAAGTCCTGAAGAACTTGATAATTAAACCAACCCCAACATGGACACTAAAAAAAACAAACCAACACCCACGCCTTCTCATTATTTTAAATAATATTCTCTATGTTTTATTTATACAGAAATAAATTCCACTTCTACCGGAGGAATATTACTCTTTGAAGGCGATTTTTTTAGATCGAGATGGCGTATTGCTTGAAGATAACGGCTATGTTAAGACGCCCAGCGAGTTAACACTTTTGAGCGGCGTATCGGAGGCATTGATCTCACTAAAAGCCGCTGGTTATCTGTTAGTGCTCGTCACAAACCAAGCAGTTGTAGCGCGTGGCCTAATCACGGAGGCGCAACTTACGCACATCCACGAGGAAATGCAAAAAATGCTGACCGCAGTTGGGTCGCCCCGTTTGGACGCAATTTATGCCTGTCCGCATCACCCCAACGCAACAGACTTGGCTTATCGTCAGATTTGTGAATGTAGAAAGCCAAACCCTGGTTTGCTATTCGCCGCGGCAGGTGCACATCAGATAGATATGCCTCAGAGCTTTATGATTGGTGACCGAGCCTCCGATATCATTGCGGGGCAATCTGCTGGGTGCCAGACGGTATTGGTGACTACGGGGCAACATTTGGCACCTCCCATTGAATCAAGTTCTCCGATTAAATCTGATGTGACAGCAGACTATGTTTGCACGAATCTTTTAGAGGCTGCTGACTGGATTTTAAGAAAACGATGAAGGCAATGATTCTCTCTGCTGGTCGAGGAACTCGTCTAGGGGCGCTCACGAATAGTTTGCCTAAGCCTTTACTCCCTGCTGCGGGCCGTCCGTTGATTGGTTATATCCTTGCAAACTTGAAAGCGCATGGAGTTCGGGAGGTGGTGATCAATCTTCACTTTGAAGGTGAACAGATCCGGACGGCATTGGGAGATGGATTGGCTCATGGACTTCGAATTCATTATTCGGAGGAGCCAGAGCTTCTTGGGACGGCTGGAGGGGTGAAGCATGCCGCTGTGCACTTCCAAAATGAAGACGTATTCCTTGTTCATTATGGGGATATTGTGACAGACGAAGATCTGTCAGAGATGGCGCGAAAACATCGCGATAATAAGGCCTTGGTGACACTTCTGGTGCATCATCGTCGCAAATCAAATAGTGCGATTGTCTTTGATGAACAGTTCGTCATTCGTGAATTTCACGAACGCCCCGATGAATCGTTTTGGGACTCCAGAGATTCCGCCTGGGTGAACTCGGGCGTCATGCTCATGTCTCCTGAGGTTCTCAATCGCGTTCCCGACAATGCGCACGTTGATTGGCCCAAAGATATTTTCCCGCACTTATTGGCAACTGGCCGAATGTTTGCACATCCGTTGAGTGCTTATCGGATTGCGGTGGATTCCCCTGAACGTCTTCAGCAACTCGAAGCTGATGTGGTGGCAGGGATATTTAAGGGGAACGCCCTTTCCTTAGTCTGCGAGACATAAATCTGTTGGAATGATGATCGTCTGCGGAGCATATATAGGGGAATGTCAGACAAAATCTGTGTTATTGGTAGCAACTCGTTTACGGGTGCGACTTTCGTAAAGCATTGCTTGGAGAAAGGTCACGCGGTGCTGGGATTGAGCCGCTCTGAGGAACCGGCGGATTGCTTTTTGCCGTATAAATGGCTCGATGCAGATAGTCTGAAAGGTTTCCAGTTTACCGTGATGGATCTCAATAAAGATCTGCCATCGGTGCCTGAACTTCTTGGGGACTTTCGCCCAGATTACGTTGTAAACTTCGCCGCCCAAAGCATGGTAGCGGAAAGTTGGTTACACCCAGAGCACTGGTACCAGACAAACGTTGTGTCGAATGTTCTTCTGCACGAGCAATTGAGACGCATGGACTTCATTAAAAAATACGTACACATCTCAACTCCAGAGGTTTACGGAAGCTGTTCCGGTTTAGTTGAGGAGAATGCGCCCTTCAATCCAAGCACCCCATATGCAGCGTCGCGCGCCGCTTGTGATCTGCACTTGATGACTTATTTTAAGCACTGGAACTTCCCTGTGGTTTTCACGCGCGCTGCAAACGTTTACGGCCCTGGTCAGCAATTGTACCGTATCATTCCGAGAGTGCTGCTTTGTGCGCGTGCTGGATTAAAGCTTCAGCTCCACGGCGGTGGACACTCGGTGCGCTCGTTCATTTATGGTGAAGACGTCGCGGCTGGAACGCTGCTCGTTGCTGAAAAAGCGAAGCCGGGAGATGCGTTTCATCTATCCACATCTCTCAACATCTCGATTGCAGATCTTGTTCGGATGATCTGTGAAAAAATGAATGTAGATTTTGACTATATTGTGGAAGTTGTTGGGGAACGTGCAGGTAAAGATGCTGCGTATTTGCTATCCAGCGCAAAAGCACACCGCGACTTGGGCTGGAGCGATAAAATTTCGTTAGAAAGTGGTGTTGATTCCACAATTGCTTGGATGGACAAGCATCTTGATTCCATCCAGTCCCAACCTCAATCTTACATACACAAGCCCTGAGCTTAGAAAAGGTTCTGAAAGCTCGGCTATTCGCATTCCCTAGACGCTGGGTACGGCTTGACTACCGGCCTCACTTGGCTCCGCTCTTCTGTAAAAGTCGCTCCCAGTCCCCCTTTTGATGTCCCACTCAAAAATTGTTCACTTTGAAGAAGCCAAGAGCTTTTTCGCCACGCTAAAGACCAATGGAAAATGCATTGTCCAATCGCATGGTGTTTTCGATCTGGTTCATCCGGGTCATGTGCTTCATTTAGAGGAAGCGCGTTCCTTTGGGGATCTTCTTGTAGTTACCATTTGCGCGGATGAATTCGTCGGTAAAGGTCCCGGGCGTCCCTACTTTAACCAGACACTCAGAGCCCAAGCACTCGCGGCAATGGCCTGCGTTGATTACGTAGTGGTTGTTCCTTATCCGGGGGCAGATGAGGCCATCCGTTGCGTTCAACCAGATATCTATTGCAAGGGAAAAGAATACCAGAGCGCGCTTCATAACGTAGACGGTTCTGTCCAAAGCGAACGGAGCGTTGTGGAGTCTCTTGGCGGCCAGCTTCGCTTCGCAGGCGGAGTGAAATACAGCTCCACAAAGCTTCTTAACCGTCACTTCGACCACCTTGGAGTATCCGTTCGCACCTTTTGCCAAGCTCTGTCAGAGAAGTTCTCTCGCACCGCCTTTGCAAGCGCAATTGACGATCTCTCAAAGCTGAAAGTGCTGGTCATGGGTGACACCATTTTTGACCGATACACAGAGGTTGCGGTCCAAGGCTTGACTTCCAAAAACCGCATCATTTCCGGCCGTTTTCTCAGAGAAGAAACGCATCCGGGAGGCGCTCTGGCAGTGTTCCGTCATGTGCGTGAATTTACTCCCAATGTTCGCTACTTAAGTTTAGTCGGAACAGAACCTTGGGCGGAGGCGGAACTGCGAGCCACAATCCCCAACCATCAAGATTTTTTGGTGCGTGACTCCTCGTTCACGACCATTTTGAAACAACGCTTCATTGAGCCGAATCAAAGTGATGGAGTCGTTGCGAAACTCTTCTCAGTCAATTATCTCAATCAACTTCCAATCTCTCATTCAGCGGGAGCAGAACTGGAACGTCGCATACGAACCGCAGTTAAAGAAGTGGATGTTGTTCTCTTGCTGGATTTTGGACACGGCATGATGCAACCCTTTCTGAGAGATATCATCCAAAGCGAAGCACCAAAACTAGTGCTCAACTGTCAGACAAACTCCAACAACCACGGGTTTAACATCATTAACCGTCAATACCAACGGGCGGACGCATTCTCGTTGGATGAACAAGAAATGTTCTTGGCAGTAGGACGGCGGGGAATCGATTTTTTCCAAGAATTGGAGATAATGAAATCCTCGTTTGGTGCAGAGTACTGCTGGCTCACTCGAGGAGCTGTACAAACGATTGGATTGAAAACAAGCGAAGTGGATTGTGTGTGTCCCCCGCTGGGCAGTGCTGTCCGCGATACTATCGGTGCTGGGGATGCGTTTTTCTCAGTCGCAGCACTCGCGGCCGCAGCCGGCCTCCCAATTGATCTAACAACCTTCCTGGGTCAACTTGCAGGAGACCAAGCCATACGTATAGTCGGGAACGCCACTCCCATTTCTAAACAAACTTTGTTAACTGATGGAATGGCACTGCTTAACTTTTGACCCCATTTTTCTTATTGCTTCATGAAAATCCTTCTCACTGGTGGCTGCGGCTACATCGGAACCTCCCTCACTCGCGAACTGCTTGCTCAAGGTCACGTCGTTAAAGTCGTTGATATCCAGTGGTTCGGCAACTACGTGGAACCCCACCTCAATTTGACCATTGTCCAAGACGACATACGCAACGCCAGTGCTTGGGATTTGCGCGGCTTTGATGTCGTGATGCACTTGGCCAACGTCGCCAACGACCCCTGTTCGGACCTAAACTCGAAGCTCAACTGGGAGGTCAACGCTCTTGCCTCCATGTTCCTAGTCGAACGCGCCATCAAAGACGGCGTTCCTCAGTTCATCTTTGCAAGTTCGGGCAGCGTTTACGGCGTCAAGGAAGAGCCGGAAGTCACCGAGGACCTCGATCTCGTACCCATCTCCGACTATAATAAGACGAAAATGGTGAGCGAACGCGTCTTGCTCAGTTATCAAGACCGCATTCACATGCAGATCGTACGCCCCGCCACAGTGTGCGGTTATTCGCCACGGATGCGCCTCGATTTATCGGTCAACATGCTGACGATGCAGGCGCTAGCCAATGGAAAAATCACGGTATTCGGCGGTGATCAGACTCGTCCGAATATCCACATCAGAGACATGATTCGCGTCTATCTCCACTTCCTGGCAAAGGGCAAAGAGGTGTCCGGTGTGTATAATGCCGGCTTCGAAAATATCTCTATTCTGCAGATCGCAGAAACCGTCACCCAGACTATTCCAGCAGAAATCATCGTCACCCCCTCGAACGATCCACGATCCTACCGTCTTTCATCCAAAAAGCTTTTGGCCACTGGGTTTGAGCCAAACTACCGTGTAGCCGATGCAATTGCAGAGCTCACCGAGGCTTACAATGCAGGCAGACTTCGCATGGAAGATCGCTGGTTTAATATCAAAACGATGAAAACGCTAACTAACTTGGAATAGTCAGCCTTTTCCCGCTCTGTTTTTTGTCAGATTTTCTTATGTCCGCTCCCGTACCAACTGATTCGGAATCGTTAAGTCGTCAGATTCGGTATCAATTGGTGAAGATGTCGAATGCCTCTGGTGCTCCTCATCTTGGATCTGCGATGTCCTGCGTCGACATCCTCGTGGCAGCATATTGGGGTGCACTAGATATTGATCCAGCACATCCCTTGGAACCGAATAGGGATCGCTTCATTCTCAGCAAAGGTCACGCCGGTTCTGCGTTGTACGCGGTTCTCGCGGAAAAGGGTTTCTTCCCAAAACAGTGGCTTGAAACATTCGCTCAAACTGACAGCGTCCTCACAGAACATCCTCATCCCCACGGAATTCCAGGAGTTGAGTGGGCCACAGGGTCGCTCGGCCACGGGCTGTCTGCTGGGCTCGGAATCGCGCTGGGTGGACGAATTAACAAGTTAAGTTATAAAGTCATCGTCTGTTTGAGCGACGGAGAATGTAACGAAGGATCTGTTTGGGAGGCCGCAATGTTTGGTCCGGCACAGAAACTCTCCCACGTTTTCGTCGTCGTCGATTACAACAAGTGGCAGGCCACGGGGCGTAGCAACGAAGTCATGTCGCTCGCATCATTGTCTGACAAATGGGCCGCCTTTGGCTGGCGTACCACTGAAGTGGACGGGCACGACATTGGCGCACTCAGAACTGCCCTCACTCAAACGCCTGACGAACAAGGACGTCCCACAGCGATTGTCGCGCACACGATCAAGGGCAAAGGCGTCTCCTTCATGGAAGACGACAACAACTGGCACTATCGCATCCCCAAGGACAGTGAAGTCTTAGCGGCTGGCAAAGAACTAGGAATTCTATGAGAAATTCTTTTGCTAAAGTCATAACTGCTCTTGCGCAGGAAGATCCATCGATTGTTCTGTTATCTGGCGACATTGGTAATCGTTTATTTGATGACTTCAAGGCGAAGTGTCCCGAGCGTTTTTACAACTGTGGAGTTGCAGAAGCGAATATGATGAGCATGGCCGCTGGCCTTGCCTCCTGCGGCTTACGCCCTGTGGTTTATACAATCACACCCTTCCTTACCTATCGTTGTATGGAACAGATTCGTGATGACGTCTGTTATCACAATCAGAAAGTCGTAATTGTAGGAACGGGCTCAGGACTGTCCTACGCATCGCTTGGCACCACTCATCATTCTTGTGAGGAAATGGGTATGCTTCGACTGTTACCCGGCATGACCGTTTTGGCCCCTGCAGACTCTTTCGAGGTAGAGATGACTCTTGCAGCCGCCCTCAAACATGACGGACCTGTTTATATTCGAATCGGCAAAAAGGGCGAGCCTCTGGTTCACTCGGCTACCAAGCCGTGGACAATTGGCGAGCCCATTCCGATGCGACAAGGTACGGACGTCGCCCTGCTGTCCACCGGCACGCTGCTTCAAGAGTCGATGGAGACTGCAACTGAACTAGCGGCACACGGCGTTTCAGCAACCGTTTTGAGTTTTCCTACGGTCAAGCCATTGAACCACAATATTTTACAAGGCGTCTTCTCAAGCCACCGACTTGTAGTCACTGTGGAGGAACACAGCGTCCTCGGCGGGTTGGGCGGAAGCATCGCCGAGTGGCGTTGCGACCAATCCCGAGACCTTGCTTGTCTTTTACGCATAGGAACACCGGACGAGTTCCTGCACAGCAATGGCGAACAGGAACACGCCAGAGAAATCTTGGGTTTGACTCCCAAAGCGATGTCTGAACGCATTACGGCGCGCCTTCAGACAATCTAATTATCTATGGCCTACATCGATTTTTTATCTGTCATTCATAAAAGCACCACTCGCGATTATCTCGGACGTGTGACAGATCCCGAGTTTCCAAAGGCAAAGGCCGCCGAACTCGCAAAAACATGGAGTTATGATTACTGGGATGGCGACCGGAGAACCGGTTACGGTGGGATGAAATATGACGGACGCTGGCGCAAAGTCGCTGATGCTATGGTGGCTCATTATGGGTTGAAAGCTGGCGACCGCGTACTGGACATCGGTTGCGGCAAGGGCTTCCTCATGTATGACTTGACCCAAGCCGTGCCTGGCCTAGAGGTGGTTGGTCTCGAAGTTTCTGCGTATGCCAAAGAATACGCTAAGCCCGAGGTTCAGGATCAAATCGTGATCGGCAATGCAGCCCAACTGCCTTTTCCGGATGCAAGTTTTGACTTCGTTTTTGGAATCAATACGCACCACAATTTGCGCAACTTTGAGTTAGATTCAGCACTTCGCGAAATGATGCGAGTGGGTAAACAACACCGTTACCTATGCGTGGAATCATTTCGTAACGAATCCGAAAAAGCGAATCTCCTGTACTGGCAACTCACTTGCCGAACATTTGCTGCGCCTGAAGAGTGGGATTGGTTATTTCAGCAGACTGGTTACACAGGCGATCACTCCTTCATCTATTTCGAGTAAGCTGATGAAAACAATCGCTGCTATCCTAGTAGAACAACGCCAAGCGCTCGTGATTGATGAAGTGGAAGTTCCCACTCTTCGTTTTGGCCAAGTGCTCGTTGAAATCAAGGTCACGCGTATCTGCGGCTCCCAACTCGGCGAAATCGACGGAGTGAAAGGCCCAGACCGTTATTTGCCGCACCTTCTGGGCCATGAAGCGGGTGGAATAGTGCGCGAAGTCGGCCCCGAAGTTTCCCACGTTCAAGTCGGTGACCACGTGGTAGTTCACTGGCGCCCAGGAAATGGAATACAAGCCAAGTCGACCACGTACCGGTGGGGCGAGAAAATCGTCAACGCTGGTAACATCACCACCTTCCAACAGTTCGCAGTCATTTCTGAAAACCGACTGACGCCAGTTCCCAAACACCTCGATTTTGAAGTCGCCGCCCTTCTCGCCGACACGCTAACGACTGGCTTCGGGGTCGTCACCCGTGACGCAGTCGTTTCAATCGGCGAATCCATCGTATTCTTCGGTGCTGGTGGAATTGGTCTTGGTGCCATTCTGGGTGCGCATCTCGCTGGGGCGTACCCAATTGTTGCCATTGATTTACACGATCACAAACTCGCGAAGGCCCGTGAGTACGGCGCGACCCACACGTTTAATGCTGCTGCCACTCCCGACCTTGTGGACGCGGTTCGTGCGATCGTGGGCAAACAAGGTGCAGATGTTGTCGTCGATGGCACAGGCCAACCGACAGTCATCGAACAATGTTACGCGCTCACGACGAACAAAGGCCGAACCGTCCTATTTGGCGTCATGGCCCACGACAAACGAGTGAGTCTTCACACGCTCCCGCTCCATTTTGGGCGTGCATTAACAGGCTCGGAAGGCGGAGGCTCGCTGCCGTCCACAGACATTCCTCGCTTTGTGCGTATGATACAGGCAAATCGCTTCGATCCCCGAGGCTTTGTCAGCCACCGTCTCTCACTCTCTGACGTCAACGATGGGATCGCCCGAATGCGTTCCGGCGAAGTCGTCCACGCAATGATTCACTTTTAATCTGACACCTCATGCGTCTGGCTTTTACTGGGTTTGGCTTATTTCTCGTGGCATTTGTGATCCACCTGGTGTGGTGGCGCATTAAATTGCCTTATAGACAATTGCCGACGTTGTTTAAGTGGTTTCTACTCTTCTTTCCGATAGGCTTGGGAGCCGCGGATGCCATTGGACTTTGGCCTACGGCATGGTTGCTTTCACAAAGGCGCAGTGAGTTCAATTCGCGCTAGGACACTTTTATGGTTATCGGTCTTGATTTTGATAACACCATTGTTTCTTACGATGTTCTGTTTAAAAATTTAGCTCTTGAGCGCGAGTTAGTTCCGGAGGATTTCCCAGCAAATAAGACATTCATTAGGGATCACCTTCGCGCAACTGGACGCGAACTCATTTGGACTGCAATGCAAGGTGAAGCGTATGGCCCTAGAATGGGTGAGGCCGTGCCTTTTCTAGGCGTCAAAAATGCGATCGCTCGTTTGACCCAAAGCGGAGTTGATGTCCGGATTATTAGCCACAAGACAAAGTTTCCAATCTCCGGTCCGCAGTTTGATCTACACGGAGCAGCGCAAGCTTGGCTGGAAAAGGAAAACTTCTGGACCGCCGCTGTAGGGATGCAGCGACAACATGCTTTTTTTGAACCGACCAAAGAACTTAAACTCTCACGCATTGCATCAGAAGGATGTGCAGCCTTCGTCGACGATTTGCCTGAGATTCTGTTGACCCCTTTGTTTCCCGCGAACGTGAGGAGGTACCTTTTTGATCCCGAAGAAGTTCATCCCCCTCGCGAAGGACTCCAAGTTTTATCGAGTTGGGATGAGTTTTCTTTACCATGAGCGCGTCACAGTTTCAGCATCTCGCGTACGAAAATCCTACTCAAAGGTTGCTCCAACAGGCTGGGTTTGCCTCGCTATCGTCGATGAATCCAGTGAGAGGAGGGGGCAACAATCGTATCTTGTTGGTTCGAACGTCGGATGGAGAAACGGCGTTGCTCAAGTCGTACTTTCAATCAGAACACGATACCCGCAATCGTTTCATTCACGAGCAGGCTTTTTATCAACTCGCAAAGGTGCTTGGCCTCAAAACGACTCCAAAAATGTGGGCGGCAGACGAAAAAGAGCAACTTGCGCTATTTGAGTTTGTAGAAGGACAAAAACTGTCGGAAAAAGAAATTTCTCCTTCTCAAATTGCTGACTGCGCGACTTTTTTTTTGCGTTTAAACGAGGGACGAACACTTCCTCTGACAGTGCCAGTACCGATTGCCTCCGAGGCTTGTTTTTCTTTTGCTGACCATGTCACTTTGATTGAGCGCCGAGTTGAACGATTAAAAAACGCTATTGCTCACGATTCGTCCATGGGCCGGGAGGCTGCATCTTGGATTGCAGGCGCGCTGATTCCTGCTTGGACTAAAATCAGGAGATCTATTTCGGAAGGTGAGAATCTGGAAGAACGCTTGCCTCAGTCGCAACGGTGTTTTTCGCCATCTGACTTTGGTTTTCATAACGCCATTCATTCCCCTAGTGGACTGGTATTTTTTGACTTTGAATATGCAGGATGGGATGATCCGGCAAAAATGGCGTGCGACTTTTTTTGTCAACCTGAAGTCCCGGTTCCCCTCAGGACCCATTCACTATTCATAGATAACACTTGTCTGCCTGAGTGGGATCTGGAGTTTTACAGACAAAGGATAGAGGTGCTATTACCCGCTTATCGGATCAAGTGGGCATGTATCATTCTTAATGTTTTTCTGACTTCAGAAGCTAAACGACGACAATTTGCGGACGAGCAACTCACGACCGAATTCGCGCGGCAAAAACAGCTACTAAAAGCCCAGCAACAATTGGCACGGCTTTAAATGTGGTGCGGGATTCCTTATCTGAAAAGTCACCTGTATTTTGAACCGATCACCCCGACTTCACTCGTCTGCCCCCCCTCGTCTCGTTCTGCTTGGAAAGTCCGGTTTTATTGGAAAAGCACTACAAGAGACCGCTAAAGCGAAGAGGCTTGAGCTTGTCGCTCTAGGACGGCCTGCAGTTGATCTCACGGCTGAAACCTCGGTTGAAGCAGTCGTGTCGCAACTTTCGGGCAGCGATCACGTGCTCATGCTTTCGGCGTTAACACCGGAACATGGTCCAGTAGAGGACCTCTACACAATGAACATGAGAATGATGAAGCATGCCACCGCTGCTTTAGAGCAGGCTGGATTTGCTCACCTAGTTTACCTCAGCTCAGACGCTGTCTATCCTTGGACTGCCGAGGATGTGACGGAAGACACGCTCATTGCTCCAGGGGATGCCTATGGTCGAATGCATGCTGAGCGAGAAAAAATGGCGACGGCGTTGGGGCAAAAGCTCGGCAGGTCGGTATCGGTTCTACGTCCTTGTGCGGTGCACGGCCCCGGCGATACGCATCACAGTTACGGGCCAAACCGGTTTCTGAAGTCAGCGGTGGAGAAAGGAGAGATTGTCTTGTTTGGCGAGGGTGAGGAACTCAGGCCTCATCTTTGGATTGATGATTGCGTGGATTGGATACTGGAGGCAAGCCTGACAAAGTTTGATGGGCTGTTAGATATTGTACCGAGAGACGCGGTGAGTTTCCGAGAGTTAGCGGAGATAATTTCTCGTCTAAGCGACCGATTGGTGGAAGTGCGGTTCCAACCAAGACAGCAAGCTATTACTCATCGGAAGTTCTCCCCAACCAAACGAGAGTTGCTTTGGCCTCATCTCCCTGCGACACCGTTGTCAGATTCGCTCAGAATACTCGCTGCTACGGTGGCGCAAACACCTCTGAATCATTCCATGGAAATTACCTTTCTGAAGCAACAGCATCTCGTAGTAGTATGAACGAGAATGTATCCAGCTGCCCGTCCTGCTTAGGCAACCGTTTTTCCAGTCTAATTGATTTCGGGACAGTACCCCTTTCCGGAGCTTTTTTGCCCGCTCCAGATTCGACTCCCGTTCAGATTCCTCTTTCATTCGAATATTGTGAGCAGTGCGCTCTCATTCGTCAGAATTGGCAGAGGGATCTGCCACCACACAATTACGTTCACATTCCAAGGGCTACTGCACGCCAGCTTCCGGCCTATACGCGGGAAATTGCGCGATCGCTTCGTAGAAGCGGCTTAGCGCCGAGGGATCTGGTTATTGAAATTGGGGCCAACGACGGGGCTTTTTTGGATATGCTTTCAGAGGAGGGGCACACAAACCTTTTAGGAGTCGAACCATCGAGTTCATGCGTGCAGATCAACCAAGCGAAAGGACATCACATCGAGGAAGCTTGCTTGGATGTCGCTTTGGCGAACTCTATTCGTTCAACGCACGGACCGGCAAGCGCCGTAATCTGCCGCCACACTTTAGAGCATGTTACCGATCCGATAGGTTTCATCGAAGCAATGCGTTTGTTGTTGCGGCCTGGCGGTTTGCTTTTCATCGAGGTACCAGGCTCCAATACCGTCATCCATGATCTGTTTGGTCACGAGCTTTGGGATGAGCATCTCCATTTGTTTAGTCCAAATAATCTAGCCGCACTGGTGGTCCGTTTAGGCTTCTCAATCACACGTTTAGCTGTTTGGCCATTACGAAGCACAAGCAACATTCTGTTATGGGCTTATCACGAACCATCTGCGGCAGCCAATGTGCCACGCGCAATGAGTTTCTCCGCAGATTTGATGGCTTGTGCAACGTTCAAATCCCGCTGGCAAACATACGCGGGTATGTTACATCAAGAGCTTAAACTCCTTCCTGGCCCTGTGGCGGCCATCGGTGCATCTCATCCTCAGTCCAATTTTCTCCTATTTACTGAGCTGGGCGACACCGTGAGTGCATTAATCGATGACGATCCTGTAAAAGTAGATAAATATGTACCATTACCCAAACTGGTTCCGGTGCTCGCCAGTGAACAATTTTTGCGACAATCGTCCGTCAGAACCGTTCTATTAACAGCCTTTGGTTATGAGTCTTGGATGGAAAAACTAATGGCTCCTCTAATCGCCCACAATGTACACGTCATCAAACCCTACGAATTAAGATTTCTTTCACCGGTCCGATACGGTCCGATGTCCCTATGATGCACACTTCCTCTTCCCTTGCTTCCCAGATAGATATCACAATCCTAATCACTTGTTTTAATGAACAGGACTTGATTACTGACACCTTGGATCACGTCATTGAGGCGTTAAAAAACGTCGAGCGAACCTATGGAATCTTGGTGATCGACGATGTTTCAAAAGATGCATCAGTAAATCGTATTCGCGACTATATTCAGAGACATTCAGACGAACCCATAATCTTAATTACCAACGAAACTAACCGAGGTCTCGCGAATAATTACGTCGAAGCTGCCTTCCGCGGAAGGGGCAAGTATTATCGTTTGTGCTGTGGTGACGACTCGGAACCCGTGGACGCCTTAATTCGTCTTTTTCAACATATTGGTCAGGCGGATATGATTATTCCCGTCCAAAACCAAAATCTAGTGGAGGGTAAAAGCAATAGGCGAAGATTGCTCTCTAAAACTTTTACTTTCATCGTAAACCTCATCAGCGGTCACTCATTAAAATACTATAACGGCTCAGCCATTCACCTCCGCTACAATGTGATGCGTTGGCACCCAAGTAGTTACGGATTTGGTTTTCAGGCAGATATTCTCACCCGCCTGCTCGATGAGGGAGCCAGCTACATGCAGGTGATTTCCTCTGGAAATGACAGAAAAGGTGGAGCCTCCACCGCTCTTTCTTTTCGAAATATATTGTCCGTGAGTCACACACTTATTGAATTAATTATCCGAAGGTTTCGAAGGTTGCTCTACGGCCGTACCATGCCAAAGCCAGTTGAAGTATTTTCAGAGTCTTGACGTGGGATCAACAAGACTTTATCGAAGCCAAAGCAACCGGAATTTTTATGGAAGAAACCACCAGAGAACCCCAGTATCAAAGCCTTGTTACCCTCAAGAATCGAAGCGGACTAACATCATTTGGACTGATGAGTAACGGGGTCTGGCAGGAGGATCCTCGGCGAATCGGCTTCGTATTAGCCCGCTACAAGTTTGTTGCGAAAATGTTTAGTGGACTTTCCCGAGTGTTGGAGGTGGGCTGTGCTGATGCCTTCGGTACGCGCATTGTTCAGCAAGAGGTGGGGGAGTTGGTCGCGATTGATTTCGATCCTGTCTTTGTTCAAGACGTCAATTCGCGCATGGAAGAGCGCTGGATGTTCACCTGCAAGGTTCACGACATGATTTCGGGGCCAATTGATGAACAATTCGATGGAGCTTATTCGATTGATGTGCTGGAACACATCAACTCGGAGGAAGAACACCATTTTATCGGCAACATGGTAAAATCCCTTTCACCAACCGGCGCGTGCATCATCGGATCCCCATCTCTTGAATCTCAGAATTACGCGTCGGCAGCCAGCAAAGAGGGGCATGTAAACTGCAAATCCGCCCCTGAGCTTAAAGCACTAATGCTAAATTATTTCCACAACGTTTTCATCTTTTCAATGAATGATGAAATTGTTCATACAGGTTTCCACAAGTTGGCCCACTATCTATTTGCCGTTTGCGCGGGTAGAAGGGAATTAGCATAATAGGATAGTGCGTTTGACTTGTCTGTTTTTCTATTCAAAGCTTTCAGAAGATGTCTATTTTTCTGTCGGGGTGTGCGCTTTTGATTTTTGCCCTACTGCTACATGTGGTGGTTTGGAAAACTCGCCTACCTCGGAATCACACTAGAGCTCTCCTGCTGATTTTTTTGGGCACCTTGATCATCTGGATCACTGTGGCTTTCCTTACACGGCTACCCTTCCTGCAGACATTACACTCCGGACTTTTTTTTATTTCGCTCGCCCTGTGCTACGTCATCACCTACTCCGCAATAGAGGGGGACAGTCCAACGCTAAGTCTGATGCGGTTTTTGGATTCGAAACATCAGACAGGGGCAACAAGAGAAGAGGTGGACGCATTTTTTGCCTCGCGTCCCTTTATTCGGTCTAGGTTGGACGCGTTAATACAATCATCCCTAGTGAAGGAGTCGCATGGCCGCTTTTACCTTGCGGGGCATCCCTCACTACCCTTCCGGTGTATACTGTACTTTCGGAAAATTTTTGGTTCGATTCCCAAAGGTGGTTAATCACGGCAATGAGCTTATTATTGATCCCTATTCTTGCGGTATTTGTAAACTTGACTGTCCAGATCGCAACCTTCAGACACTGGCGTGGAACACGTTACTTTGCCTCGATTGTATCGGGTTTTTCCGCTGGCTTGGTCGCTCTTGCAGGCATGGAGGCTATGTATTTGTGGGAGAATACCAATACCGAGGCATCGTTAGTAGCTTTCCTCGTTAATGTGCCGATTTACGTGGCCCTCGCGTACTGTTACTACAGTTTCGTCCAATTGGGGCAGACATCAATACGAATTCGCCTTTATGCCGAAATAAGCTCGCAGCCGCAAGGGTTGTTGACAGAGGAAGTCTATCGAGAATATTCAGATCAAACACTGGTCCAGGTAAGGCTGCAGCGTTTGATTGAGAGCGGCGATGTAATTTTTCGGGATGGGTCTTACTCAGTGGGGCGATCTCGCTTCGTTTTCGTGGGCAATTTACTGTTCAAGGCCAAGAGCTTTCTACTGGGTAAACACAGCGAATTTGACAACGTTTTCTGATTCGCATTATAGATCACTTGTAAGGATACGCCCCAGCCTATTTAGGCTTTGGGTTATTTTCTCACGAGCATAGTGAGCTCGATGCTAACCCTACAGGTATCAGCCAGATTTTCAGCGCCGCCGTGCAGGAGCTTGTCATGAAAAACAACAGCCTGGCCAGGATGGGTTTCAACCAAATGAAGATCTAGTTCCTCCAGCTTCTCATCGAAAACTGGCTTCTTGAGTCCAGCCTTTTCTTCGCTATGCCATTTCCAATCTGTTCGTGTGTGGGAGCCCGGGATGACCAGAAGGCCGTTTTTTCCCGGAGCTGTGTAGATGGCGATCCAAATTTTGACTCGCTCACATGGGTACTCTGGCATTTGTCCATGCCCAAGATCCCAGAACCAACTATCGCTGTGAATTGGCCCGACATCAGAGGGTCCCGGGCGTACTAAACGCCAGTACAGATTTTCCCAACCGAAGTTTTCCTCGTCCGAAAGTTCAAATTTTCCAAACTCTGCTTCCAAGGCCTTAAAGAAAGGCCGATTGCGAAGTTCAGAAATTACCTCCCTCGGGAAAACCCGAGCTGTTTTGGGCCATGCCGCAGCATGATCCACAAGATGAGATAACTTATGGTACTCGCTCAGTCCCGTTTCATTAAATTTTCGAACATGCTTTGGAGCAATTAATTGCAATCTGTAAAGCCACTGAATTTTTATCGCTTCCCTGATCAGACTCAGCTCATCTTGATTCAGACTCATCGACGTGGAGAAACCAAGCGAACCATTGACTTCACTTCTAATCCTCGAGTACATATCCCTCTAAATATAAATTCGTTCAGGAAGATGGACAAGGTCAAATCGCTCCTTGGGCGGTGGAAATCGAAACTTAAATTGTGGCGACAATATTATTCTACATATGTTTCTAACGTGAAAATGAGGACTGCAAAAATCGGGAGGAAAATCGACGACGTAGCATGCCCCCGAGAACCAAATGCATATTTTTCTCTGCTTTGTGCATTTGCAGCCGTTTTAGGGCCGTGGATTGGTTTTCTGAGTGTTGTTCTTCTGTTTTTCGGCCCCATCGACTTTTCTCCAGAACAACTAGCTGACCTCACTGGGGGCGGCCGCTTCTGGGTACATTTAGAGCGCGATGTCCCCATTTATGTTTTGAGCGTCGCAATTTGCGTTCTTATCAGTCTTCTGATCCCGTGGGAGCAGCATTCAAGAGCCGGGACCAAACTTCTCCGCCCTTGGCAGTCATTGTCTGGGCTGGGACTCAGCGTACTTCCGGCTTTTTTTTGGGAGACACTTAAGGGGACCAAAGTTCATGCCAGCAACTCGTGGCAAATTCCGATTTGTTTTGGGATTTGTGCCGCACTGATTTCCTTACCTGCGATGTGGCTACTATTCCGCGCCGCCTCTCCGGAAACAGAGCAGTTTAAGCACGAAATTAACAGCGAGGTGGATCCGCAGTTTGTTTCTAGCCCAAAGTTAAGTTGGCGAGACATTCCGGCCTGTGCTTTTTTTGCGCTGTTAATCCTTATACCCTTGCCGGGCCAACTCGCGGGCCTTTTCTTCCAAATTGAAGAGCTCAACCACTGGAATGGCTTTTTGATGGGGGTGGCAGCCGCGTTCAAACATGGTGCTGCCCTTTACAGGGACACTATACCGATTTACGGAGTTGCCTGGCCTGTTCTTTTCGGATGGGCAGCTGGGGCCGATCCTTTAAATTACTCCCACGCTATTCTCACTTCCATGTGGGTGACCGTAGCGTATTTAAGTTTGTTATATTACCTTTTTCGCCAATTCTCATTTGGGCGATTTTCGGCTTTTGCTTTCGCCCTCCTCGCGGCGGTGGTTACGACCTTTCCGGCAATAGAGCCCGAAACCAAAAGCGTGATCTGGCGCTGGAGCGGCGGTGTAATCATGCGGGCGCCAGGCGATATTTTGTTTTTTATCCTCCTGGTAAAATACTGTGTGGCCCCGCGGCGGATGGTAGCTGCCTTGCTGGGTTTCAGCGCAGGGCTCAGCCTTCTGTTTGCACTCGATGTGGGATTCTTCCTCTGCGTCACCCTTGCGATGGTCTGGCTCTATCTGTGCCTGGCACATGAAGGTCGCCAACGTATCGCGCATGCTGCCCTATCTTTTCTGATACTCATTCTTACCTCGCTTACCGGTTTATTGATCGCAAGTAGGGGAACGCTTTTTTCTAAGGAATCTTTGGCGAGCATGCTCGAGTACATCCGCAGAACCGCATCTGGTTTTGGATTAATCCCTTTTGCAGATCTGCAACCCCAATGGGTGGGAGTGTTCAATCTCGAGGTTCTTCTTCTACTTGCGGTGCTCACGCTAGCATTCAGGCGCCGGCCCAAGTTTTGGCGTACACAGGGAGCCCTTTTTCTTGCCGCAGGTCTCTATCCACTCCAGCGAATGATTTATTTTATGGGGAGGACGCACTGGGCTAATCTTATTTCACTCTTTATTCCCGTTTTTATCGCCGGAACTTTGCTTTTGCTATTTGGACGCGAAACAGCAAAGGCCTGCAATAAACGAAATCAAACTGACGATTCAAGACTTTGGTCTTACGAGGGCCTTTGCGGGTTCGTTAGCATCTGTATCTCGATGCTTATTCTCGTGACAAGTCGAGATGTGCCGAACTACCCAGCCATCTGGAACCAGACTGCCCTACGCGCCCTCTCTGCGGGCAGCATTTCTCTTCGACCGGAGATCGGAGACGTGCTGGGCCTTCCTGCTCCATACGGTGAATATGCGGGCTACTTTAAAAACACGGCTAAACGGATTTCTGAACTAAGCCGCTTTGGTCTGAAAGTACGTGTTCTCGACGCTTGTTCCACAACCATGTATGTTCTCGCAAATGTCCCGCCCTACGGGAAAGATACGAACGAGTTAGATAGGGCTGATGTGTCAAAAGCCGCCACACAAGAACTTGTGAAGCAAATTAGCACAAACGGCCCAGAAGTAGTGGTTCTTAACCGCGCTCAGTTTCCTTGGCCTCGCGCCTTGAGCTTGGAATCTTGGAAAACGTGTCGTGATGCCATGTTTGGCAGCTATCGAAAGAAGGAGGAGTACGGTCCTTTTGAAATTTGGTATCGCAACGGGGTTGAAAAACCCTGACATCCGGGCGCTCTTCCGACTTGCTCCCAGTTTGGACTCAAACATTTCCTGATGGGGGTAATTTTTATTTAACATTATGGAACCGCACTGTGATCCGGCTTCTCAAACCAAGTTTCGGATTGGAAACATACTACTTGGAGATCCGCCCAAGTCTTACCTCTGGGAGATAGGCTGGAAGATCCTTCTGTTTTTGGGGCTGGTGGCTGGATTCTATTTGCGGAGCCCGAATCTTAAAGAATTCGGCGTTTTTTATGTCAGCCCGGGATGGCCTGACCAAGGAGCCCAATTTCTTTTCACTTGGCTACTCAACCTCAAACAGTTTTGGGTCCCCTCTCATCAACCTAGCTTGGAGGATGTTGCCCAACTTCAGGCGGTGTTTGTATTTTTACTCTCGGTGGCGATGTTAGTTCCGAGGGTTCCTCTAGCGGTGACAATCGGAGGCCAAGCGGCGATCCTTTGCTGCTGGTGGACGTTTGGCGACATTAGCGTGCACTGCCATGCCATAGAAGCTTGGGCTATTGTTCTATGCTCCATGCTCGTTGTGGTTATTTCCCGCTGGGATGCCACCCCCAGGGATTGGGCTGTGATTGTGATATTCGGATGCATTCTTGGATACCTGCCCATGATGAGGCAATCCGTGACCGGAACATGCGTGGCGTCCCTTGCGCCAATAGGATGCCTTTTAGTCTTCTTAGTTTTACGGCAAAAACTCACCCGCAACCCCTGCAGTCCGCCGAACTCGAAAGACCGGTGCCCCGACACCGTCCGCGTCCCAATGATAGTGAGGCGACTGGGTGCTCCCCTCATTGCATTGGCGTTAATAGCCACCGGCTCCCTTACAGCATCGAAGATGCTGTGGTCATGGACACACAAAACTCCTATGGTTACGCATGGCGTTGGATGGTCCCTTTTTTTGAGCTTAGGAGTGGCGAAAAATCCGCACAACATTGTTTATGACGATGCTTACGCCATGCAACAGGGGCTTTTTATTGAAGGGCGTCCTTATACCGACAGCAGCAATCCTCAAGACCTTGAAAAGCTCGCTGCCTTATGGGGCACTTTGGTTTTGGAAGATCCGGCTCAGGTTTTAATTGGCGTGACCCGCAGGGCTAAATATTTAGCTCAGTATTTCACAGGAACCTTAGATCTCAAAAAAACCGCCAGCGATGAACACACACTGCAATCTTCGTGGATTACGCTCGGGCTAACTTTGATCTTTTTCGCATGCCTTTCCTCGTGTCTCCTGCGGCTGTCTAATTCTACTTCTGGTTCAACCCTAAGTCTTGCGGCAGGCGGCATAGGGCTGCTCATAGCGGGCTTCTTTCCGCTTCTCTTACTGGTACCCTATAGATTAGGCAGCGCAATCGGCGCGATGCTGGTGATCGTATTTGTCCTCACACCAGCGGCGTTTTCGAGAACTGAGGCTAAAGCGTGGGCTGACTTTTCTCCTACCGAAATTTCAAACATTAAGTTTAGCGCGTTTTGGAGTCTGCTTGTGCTGTCCCTGATACCGGTCCCACCGATTTTTGGTTACGTCGCTTACAGAACTACAGTCAACCGTACTCAAGCTCAAGCGTTGCTGAATGGAGACGCACTTGCACACTTTCACAAACTTGGCAGACGCTTCGCCCAGTCTTTCAACAGACTGTCTTCCTCGGAGCGAAAAATCCTGCTCAATCGTCTACGCGCTCCGGAATACCAGGGAGAAGTGTTTCAATCAAAGGCGAGCGAAGCATTAGTTGCTTCGAGGCTAGCCTCTCCGGCTTTGGCACTTTTGGATGAAAATGTGATATGTCTGGCGGTGAAGCTTTCTAAAGATTGGCAGATGTTTCTTCCTACATCTACCGGTGGCCCCCGACACTCCACTCTGATTGCCCTCAAAAATAAGGAAATCGTTTCAGGCATCTTGCTGCCGTCCCAAGTTCCTTATAGTTTCTTAAACATCCATGATGACAATTGGGATGGTGAGTACACCATGTTCTGCCTGCCACGGCCTCCAAACTTCCTAGATGGTCTGAACTACATAGGTGTATCGGCGTACAATTTTAGCGGGGGTAACGATAACATCGGACTTGGGCTAGACTATATTTCTGGAGACCGGCTTTACCTCAATGCAATCCAAAGGCCCTGACCCTAAGAATCCTTGTGGACACCATCCACCAGCGGTTCTAAGAGCGTAGAGATTCCGCCAGCACGCGGGTGAAATGCCTCTCTTTCTACGATCACAGGCCATTGCTTTTTAATTTGTCGATAAATTCGGGCTATGTACTCGCCAATAACACCTAAAAACATTGCCGTTATACTTAAAGACGAGAGCAAAAGGAGGATAATTGTCGCAAATCCGGCCGGCCAATCTTTCCCAAAAAATAAACGTCCTGCAAGGTATCCCAGAGCAGATAAAAACGTCACAAACGAAATACAGAGTCCAAAGTAAGTGGCGATTCTGAGAGGTACGATGGAGTGGTTGAGTATGCCATTCATCGCAAACTTGACGTAACTCAGAAACGAGAATTTACTCGCGCCAATTGTACGAGGAAGTCGACGAAATGGAACCCCTATCTGATCAAACCCTAGATTAGCAATCGCTCCACGAAGATAAGGCTGGGCATCCTCCATTTTTTGTAATTCGTCTAGCAGGCGTCGGTCTACAAGTCTGAAATCTCCTGCATCAAGAGGTAACGCCTCATCGCTTAGCGCATTGACTAATCTATAAAAGGATTTTCGTGCAGTATTTATAAACCACCCCTCTGCCCGCTCTTGCCTTACTCCGTAAACCACCATATACCCTTTCTCCCACAACCTGATAAATTCCAATATGAGTTCCGGTGGATCCTGCAAGTCGCAATCCAATTGTATTACTGCACTTCCTTTAGACTGAAAATACCCGGTCTCAATCGATTTTTGGTATCCAACATTTCTAGAAAATCTTAGACCTCGAACTCGATGATCTTTCTCCGCAAGCTTTTGAATCTCATCAAAAGTACCGTCAGTGCTGTGGTTATCAGTGAATAAAATCTCTCCTTCGTAGGTCGGCGCAAGACCATCAAAAATGGCTGAAACAGCCTTATAGGCCGGCAGTATGTTAGGCTCCTCATTCAACACCGGAATGATCACCGAAATAAGTTTGGCGTGGTTGGTAGCGCTTGATTTCATGATTCCCCTTTTATCGCTCGGTGCTCGCGGCAAGTCGCATCAACAAGCAGTTCCACGCCACGTTTCCACGGAACAGATATCTTCCACCCCATCTCAAGAAGAGAGGTGTTGTCTGCTTTTGAGGCCATTATTTCCCCGACCCTGTACGGAAGCATACCAAATCCAAGGAGCGTGCTGGATCCTGATGTATGATGAATATATTCGACGAACTCCTTTAACTCGACCAACTCTCCAGCCCCAATTTCATGCGCTTCAAAGCCTGATGCGTCATAAGAGCGCTCCAAAATCGCTAAAGTTGCTTGCACAGCATCCGTTACGTAAACAAAATCCCGCTTTTGTTCCCCTCGAGTCAACGGAAGAGCAGGATCGTTACGCAAGCAAGCCCCCAACACTTGCATGGTAAACTTGGCCGCATGGTCATCTGGGCCAAACAAATGTTCCAGTTTGAGATTAACCACACGAATCCCGAGAAGCGAAGCCACATTTCGAGCCCACTCCACAATATGTTTCTTAGAGAGTGAATACGCGGTTACGTAGTTGAAAGCCTCGTACTCCTTGTGAAAGTAGGTGTCCATGTTTATGAAAAGCCCGCAACCATTGCGCGACGCTGCCTCCATCAACTCCAAGGGGAATACCGTATTTGTCCTCTGAACCTCGGAAAAAGACTCTCCGTCTCGGCCATAACAAGCAGCAGTGTGAAGAACCGCATCGATCCGCCCTTTGATTCGGAACGGTTCATCCAGCGAGCAGCTTGAAAGGTTCCACAACCGGACATGCCTTCGTTCCTCCTCAATGCGCCTAAAATCTGTCGAGTTTCTGTGAAAGGCAGACACATCATGTCCACGCCTCAACAGCGCCCTTGTAATATGACTTCCAAAAAATCCAGAAGCACCCGTGACCAAAACGTTCATCGAAGAATTAGACGTAACAACCAACCTCATCCCGACGTTCCCAGCACACTTTCAGGTTTGAGTTTGACGAGTCAGACCCTACCTTTCACAGAAAATGCGCACTTAGGTACTTCTATTTCTGATAGATTGTAAACTCAAAAATGAGGTGGCTCTCACTTTGCTTGCTCCCTGGGGACATCGTTAATTTAGACGCTTATCCTTGTTAGTTGAAAAATAGCCGCCTAAATTTACAATATAAAATCCTCAAATTCAGCGAGATAAAACAAATTTAAACTCTCCTTTTGGGTTAATTTTCTGTTTCCAATCGCTGCGAGGAAAGACTAACGACAAAACAAAGTACAAGAACGTTGCTTGGCAGCGGTGCGTTGTTCCAGATGTAAGTGCCACCGAAATGGTTGGAGTCTAAAAATTGCGACTTGCAAGTCCATTGCCGCTGAAGAAAGAAATAAAAAGTTCTCTCTACGTCAGATAATTTCCGCTTTTTAAATCCATGGATCAGAGACTTAGTTTCGCAATACTGCTTTTGACGATACTGGCGGCTACTGCCGTCTATCCGACACTCAAAAAGGGGGTATTTTCGGATTCGCTTTGGAGGAAAGTCTTCCTTTTGTTTGCCGGCACCCTCGCGGTAGCCCTGCCGGTGTGGCGACTGAGAAGCCTCGCCTACAATGGCGAAATCAATGTCGATGAAAGCCTCATCATCGCGCAGGCAATGCGCTACTTGGACGACCCTGTGCCCTGGCGCTCGGTCAACGGTGGTTCGGGAGGCCCTCTCAACACTTGGATTCTACTCTGGGCACCACTTCTGGGAGTGAAGTTCAGCTATCTAGCAGCACGAATCACCGGCTTAGCTTGCACTTTTTTGATGATTCTTGGAACGGCCCTTAGCATTCGCGAATTCGTCGGCAACAAGCTGGCGTTGCTCTTAACCCTTCCAATGTGCCTCCTACTATGCGGCACGCTAAACCTCGATTTTGTGCACTTCTCCTCGGAGCAACTGCCCGCAGCCATATGCACTTGGGTTGTATGGCTGATCTTACTGCAGGCCAAGCGAGTGTCGCAAAACCGAGCATTTATGGTCGGACTCCTCACAGGCGCCCTGCCCTTCACTAAGCTTCAAGTAGCGCCCGCCGCTGTTCTTCTGTTTCTCATTGCACTGACGATAACAATCCACCCGTGGATGCCTCGAAAATCGTTGCGCGCTGGCAGCCTACTTCTGGCTGGTGGATTAGCCGTCCCAGCACTGATTCTCGTCCCGGTTGCCATCTGTGGAGCGTGGGGAGACTTCGTGGAGTTTTATCTATTAGAGGGGCTCAGATATAAAAATGTGGCGACAGCGACTTCTCCTTCGGCGCTTCAATTTTTGATGCGTGGCAGTGAGGATTTTACAACCTACTGGACCGTCTTCGGCGGCGTGGCTCTCTGCGGGCTGGGTTCTGTGCTTTTGAAGCTCGCGGTCAAGCGGACCTCGGAAAAGAAACCCTGGTTGGTGGGCTTGGCCGTTATCACCATGTACACACTCCTGATGACGCACTTGGCCACGCGCACTGGCATGGGATTTCCTCACTATCTGATGCTTCTCATTGCGCCGACTTCACTCTGGTTCGCCGCTTGCCTTGGGGACCCAGCTCAATTTTTGAACGAGTCAAATGAAGGAGGTGTTGCAGTTGAGCCTGGCAGGACACGCGATTTCTGGCTTGTAGGAGGGATCAGCCTAGTTCTTCTGATGCAGTCTCTCACTTTTGTGAGAGTGTATAAGGCTGCCCCTCAATTCGTTGGTAATTGGGGGAACCCAGTGCACCCGATCGTTCCACTGATTCTCCAATTCGCGACACCACAAGACCGCATGTTCATCTGGGGCTGGGCCCCCAAGTTCCATGTTTTGACAGGTATACCGCCGGCAACAAGGTTCACATCCAATGGATTACTGACAGGTTCGGGAGACTTACCGGAGCGTTACCGGCGACGGTTGCGCGAGGACTTGGAAAAAGCAAAACCCAAACTCATTCTCGACGCCACAGAGGAGTTCCGCTGGCCGACTTGGCCTCCTGGGTTTTTGGCCGGCCATCAGGCCGTGCCCGAGCTTGCAGAGCTTGTCTTCCGCAATTACCGACAGGTAAAAAGGTTTGATGTACGCCCAGAAGGACAGCCTTTCATGATATTTGAACGAAAACAACCGCCGGCCGCGCCCTGAATCAGGTGAAATTAATACGTTCCTTTTCGACAACCAACGGGGTCTTGCGAACATGAGTTAGAATCACACCGATATATTCTCCGAGGACTCCAATAAAAAAAAGTTGAACTGAGGCAAAAAAGAAAAGCCCGATGATCACAGGCGCCATTCCTGCCGTGAACCGTTCCCAGAACAAAAGTTTGTAGGCTAGGTATCCGAGGGCGGCGATAAAGCTTAGGAAAGATAGGAAAAGGCCCAGCATGGTAGCCAAGCGCAAAGGCACCTTGGTGTGCTTGGTAAATCCAAGCATCGCGATGTCATAAAGCGTGTAAAAATTATTTTTGGTCACCCCACGTACACGTTTGGGTTGAACAAACTGAATTTTTTCAGGCTTAAAACCCACCTCGGAAATGAGCCCCCTAAAATAAGGATAGGGATCATCTATACGGCGCAAAACATCCAAAACATTCCTGTCGTAAATACCGAATCCCGTGCTGTTTTCATTAAGTTCCACCTCTGATAGGTACGACACAATTCGGTAGTAAGCGGTCCGGAGAGCGAAAAAAAGCGGCGTCTCTTCACTCCGATTTTTAATGCCTAAGACCATCTTGGCACCTGATTCCCAACGCTCGATTAAAGTTGAAATCAGCTCGGGAGGGTCTTGGAAATCACTAGCCATGAGAACCGCAGCATCCCCGCTTGACTGTAACAGCCCGTAGTAGGGCGATCGAATATGCCCAAAGTTACGGGTATTAACTATTACCTTCAAGCGAAGGTCTTTGGCAGCAAGCCTCCGCAGTATATCCAAGGTGCCATCCCTCGAAGCATTATCAATAACCACATGCTCGTACTCAAACTGAGGAAAGCCCACCATCACTTGGCGAATCGCAAGATAGAGCGGCTCGATGTTCGCTTCCTCGTTGAACGTAGGTGTGACTATAGATATCTTTTTTTTCATTTACGATGCGGTGCAATGAGTCACCGATAAAAAGAACCTTCACCCCCAACAACTTTCCATGAGCGGTTCCGTTAGCCACAACCTGACAGACCAAGAGGGCTGAAAATTTCGAAGTTAAGCTTTAATTTGTAACGATTTGGGATTCAAGGGTACCTTCAAGTTTTCCGCCAGCACTTCGCGCGGTAAAAACGGGGAAAGATCCTCCAAGGGAGGAGAAACCAGGGTGCCATCAGGTTGAACGGCTAGCCCCAGTTTGGGGTAGAAAAACTGTTCCGGATGCATGAACACCTCGCATATCACAGGCCCCTTCGAAGCCTGCACCTTGGGCATTTCGCGGTCGAATTCCTCCCAAGTCCGTATTTGAAATGATTCTATACCGAAGGCTGTGGCTAATTTGCTGTAGTCTGGGCAGGACACGCCAGTTTTGGTGTCGGTACCAGCATACCGGCCTTTTAATACCGCCTTCTGCGTGTGTTTAATCATCAGGTAACCATCATTGTTAAAGATGATTATTTTGATTGGAAGTTGGTGGTGGACCACTGTCTGTAGTTCCTGAAGATTCATCATCATGCCCCCATCACAATTAAGGCAGAGTACCTCTCCGTGATTTCGTGCGATAGACGCACCAATCGCACCTGGTAGTCCGAAGCCCATCTCGCCCAGACCCTGAGAAGTCAAAAGACGTTGAGGAGGCTTGATTGGCAGAGCCTGATGACCACTTAACAGCGCGGTTCCCATGTCGGTGACGACAATCTGGTCGGCCTTCAGCAAGGGCGCCAGTTTGTCCATAAAGCGATATGAGTTCAGGAAGCCGTCCTTTTCTTCATGCTCGGGCCCTACCCAAGGGAATCTTTCCCTGACCCCAGTGCACCATCCTAGCCATTCAGCCCACTCCCTTTTCTCCAAGACTTCAGAGGAATGCTCCAACATTTGCCGGATCCAATCTCCAGCGTCGGCACAGACGCGATGAGTGATGCGATTCGCATATTTCCCCACTTCTGTTGGATCAATATCCACCACAGTGATGTTTTCCGCCGCACGTGCGAGTTCTGTAATATCATAACCGACCTGCGGAATGGCCAGCCGTGTGCCTACAGTAAGTAAGTAGTCGCAGCTTTGTAGAATAAAGTTAGCGGCACGTTGCCCGTACACACCCGCGCTGCCAACAACCAGAGGCGTTCCTGAAGGCAACAAATCCACAGCGGACCACGACAGGAGCACGGGTACTCCCAGTGCCTCAACAAGCTTAGCCACATCTTCTACCGCACCTGCGGCACGCACTCCCACACCCAACCAAAGAAGAGGACGCTTTGCATTTTTGAGGTGCACAAGTGCTTGCGAAACCGCCTCGACTAATTCCTGCCCCTTTATGGCACTGCCCCCCAAAGTCGCGAGGTGCGGCTCCGGGGTGTAGTGAGCAAGGGCGTCCTCCTCCACCATTGCGGCTTGGACGCTCATTGGAAAATCCAGCCAACAAGGCCCGGGACGCCCGCTGGTCGCGTAGTGCCATGCTTTTTCCAGTTCGTAGAGTACGCGCTCGGGCTCGATGACACACGCCCCGTACTTGATCATTTTACTGACAGCAAAGGGACTGTCATAACCTTGAATACCATACATACGGAGCGCGTGATCCGGTGTAATATAGCGAGCATTCTCCTGACCTGACAGGACGATGCAAGGAATGGAATCCGCCCAAGCGGATAGCACTCCCGTGATGGCGTTACTGGAACCGGCCCCTGCAGTGACTAGCGCAAAAGTGGGGATCCCGGTGATTTTCCAGTAAGTCTGCACCGCCATGGTGCAAGCCTGCTCATGGTGGTTACAAATCAGTTCGATTTTTGAACCGTGAAAAATCGAATCAAAAATATGAGCATTGGCAGAACCGATGATTCCGAAGGCATGCCTAATTCCTTTTGCTTCAAAAAAGCGGACGATCAGATCACTGACTTTAATTTTCATGAGAGTTGTTTCAGCCTGTGCCAAGTGATCGTGCGTTGAATTGCGTCGGCGAGAGAAACGGTTAATTCAACGCCAAGATCACGCATTGCACGGCTCACATCGGGAACCAGACGGGTCCGTTCGTGGCCCGACTGGCCGAGTTGAGTGTGAATTTCGGGTACGGGAGAGAAAGACTGGGTGATCATTCGCGCCAATGTGGCAAGATCCACCGGCTCGGGACTGCCGACGTTATAAGTTTCTCGTGGGATCCCGTGAACCAAAGCCGCCAGCACCCAAAACGCATAATCGCTGGCATACATCAGACTTCGCACAGTCGAACCGTCGCCCATCATGCGAATGGGCCCACCCGTGAAACT